>QQTW01002604.1_pt1 | contig 13173 bp, 14 predicted proteins | sample 1904831 | NCBI WGS metagenome assembly QQTW01 (sample SAMN09435610, study PRJNA476489) | Subsurface metagenome, whole genome shotgun sequencing project. | reverse complement strand
TCGGAAAAGATCACCATACCCGTTGCGGTGAGCCTTCTTGCTCTGGTTATGTTGAGCCGAATTCTAGCGCACAGTGTCAATTCAGCGTGACCAACAACCATTCAATCCAGCAATTCAATCGACCGCTGCCATGGCCAGTATGTGATACTCTGTTTGGTGGAAAACATCTGTCAGTTAACTCTGATTGTGTGCAGAATCAAAGAACTCGTCTCAACATAACCAGAGCAAGAAGGCTCACCGCAACGGGTATGGTGATCTTTTCCGAGCGCTGTCAACCTTGCTATGAGCGCACTGCGATCGGTTTCATTTTGCAGCTTCAGATACATTTGAGCATATCCAATCATGGCCAATGAAATACGGAATATATATATACATGAGTCAAAATGAGGAGCGGTAATACAGGATTACTTCGTAACGAGAGGCATGACATGCTTAGCTTTCGCAGCGGCTGCTTCGGCAGCCTGTTGAAGTTTCGTTGACTTCAATTTTCGGAGGTAGGCGAAGAGCAGAACGAAGAGAATCTCCATCCTGATGGCCTTATCAGTATGGTTGATACTCGGAGGCCTGAAAGGCTTTTGCTTACCTCTCTTTGGTCATCATTAGCAAGCCTTGCACGAGCAAGCCCTTGGTGATCTGAGGACCAATGCCTTTGAACAGGCCCATGAGGCCTTCGCGTTCTACAATATAAGACATAACTTCGACGAAACTCTTGAATGGTTTTCCATTTCTTGCTGGTGGTGGTCTTGACTGAAGGCCCACTTTTGCGACAATCAATGGCTGAGTTGCTATTGTAGCAAGAGACTTTGACATTGCACCAAGTACTACAATTGTTGGAATGTCAGCATGGCTCTCACTCTGCCGATATTTAACGAATAGAGACTTACGGAAAGCCTCCCATGGTCTCAGATTCAGTTTCCCTGGGAACATTATATCCTTCAGTCTCTGGTATGCGCCGTATGTAATTGCCGGGTTGACCACCAGTACTAAGCTGGCCTTCAAGCCTCGCCACAATCCAGTCCACCCATCCTCGCTATTGACAACCTCTTTCCCTGTGTCAATCAGACCCTTCTTTTCACTCTTTGATTGTGTCTGCTGCCGAGTCGTCACGACGGCTACCGGTATCGTAAAGATCTGTGCAACAGCACCGGCCAAAGCTCCAAGGGAAAGCTCAACTGCAGTGCTCGGCGGCGTTGGTAACTTCTGCGACGATAGATAGAGCGTTCGAATTACCGAATACCAGTAAAAGTATGCGAAGTTCGTGCTTGCAACGCCGATCAGAGAGCCGTATATCCCCCGGTAGAGACCAGTTATCCCTTCGTCTTCGACAATGTGTGAAATTGCATGCACGGTGGACGTATAATGGACATCATCGGTTGTGGAAGGTGCTCCGTCACTTTCTTGACGCTTTATTTGCACCTGCAGGCGGGTTTTGACGCTAGACGCAGCGACAAGCATTAGATAGGATACTAGGGGCGGTTGCGATGTTCATGGTTCTTACATATCGAGAGGATAGACCAGGGCGTTAGCTAGGACAGCGCCGGTTGCACCAGCTAAAGCATTGCCCCACGGTGGCAGCGGGACTGGCTTTGATAACACTGCCATTGTACTGTGTACTCAGGCGTGACAGCACTTTGGCAGGAGTATCTTTCCCAGGGCGGGCAATTCTCGAGCCGGCTGATGTCAAGCGTGGCTTTCGAGCATGAGTGGAAGAGGAAATGCGAGTAGAGCAGTCCTCAGATATCCGCAGAGGTTTGTTGCTGAACTTTGTTGTAGCCCTTGTGGAAGAATAGTCTGGGCTTCGGCGTTGATACTGCCCGCTCGAGACATCTATCTCATCTTGCCGAGGTTAGTCAACTAAAGTGGCTGATCCGGAGAAACCTCTCGGACGTGCGTCACCGAGCCTTATAGAGCGCCAAGACCCTTTCGGTTGAGCAACAGCATCAGCTCTCAACGACGATAAGAAAGTACTATACCATGCATTGATGTTGATGAGGAACGAGAGTATTTCAACCAGTTCGACTCTCTGGTGAGTCTTGAGTGCCAGCAAGCAATGCTGTTGCAGAACGTAAGGCTATCACATGTCAAATTCATCCACATCACAGGAAGCACTCAAGGCTGCAGTTGATGCCATCGAGCAGTGTATGCGTGCTTTGAGGGTCGCCACGGACGAGAATGAGAAGGCTCGCCTTGATCAACAGTGTCGCACACTGCTTGCGCAGGCGGAGCACATTAAGACATCCGAAGCATCAACAGATCAATGTAGTGATCAACTGGTATTGGGGCAGGAGTTGCGCTCTTCAACCATCAGGCCGAAGCTGAGAGAGCCATTGTCCGGTAGAGAACTCTCCACTCGTGAACAGATTATTCTCCTGGACGGATCCAAATTGAATGGTTTCGTATTCCCACCATGGAAAAACCCCCCGGACCCTCATGAGTTCGAATTACGGGACGGACAAGATCGCTTTTTGTATGTAGGATGAATTGATTTCACATCAGCGACGCTACACTACTGGAGTGTTTGAATATCAGGTCTGACTCGCACAGAGACACTTCGGAATTGGTGTTATCAAACTCGCAGAGGGAAGTTTTCGATGGTTGGAAGCGGCCCGAAGAGCTGTTCTATCAGCTCAGGGCTCGATTCCAAGCTGGGAACGCTGAGCTTCGCCTGAGCATGAATTCGAATTCTACGGTCGACCTTGTTCAGGATATCACCACGGACTGCTCTGTCATTGCAAGCTTATGCGCTGGAACGGCCCGAGCAGAACGTGGTCATGGCAAGGTAGGGCTGTGGTATGACTTAAACAATTATTCGACTTTACTGAGCGTCACTGTCCCAGATCATATCGTCTATAATGTATCCATTTGATCAGGATCGGATGATGCCTGCATTTTCTCAGAATGGCAAATACGTGTTTCGCCTACATTTTAACGGCACCTTTAGAAAGGTGGTGATCGACGATCTTTTACCATCTTCAAGCACTGACAGAACTTTACATGTTGTTGATCGAAACAACCCAGGACTACTTTGGCCAGCCCTGCTTGAAAAGGCCTACCTGAAAGTTAGAGGTGGTTATGATTTCCCTGGCAGTAATTCAGCCACCGACTTGTGGATCCTGACTGGATGGATCCCAGAGCAAGTATTTCTTCAGAGGTAATGGATGTCTCTTGACTTTGTGTCCTTTTTATCCTGTGAGAGTACCATATCAGACATAGGACGTTTGCAAGTCCAAGTCTCGTACCGTCCCTGCGCTGACAATTTTCCGTCAACAGTGAAGACACAGTGCCAACCAGGCTATGGCAACGAGTTCATGAAGCGTGGAAATATGGGGATGTTCTGCTTACTTTGGGCACAGGAAAGATGACTGAGAACGAAGAGGTCGGTCTTGGGTTGGCAGGTGAACACAACTATGCGGTACTAGATTTGAAGGAACGTGGGGAGTATCGGTATGCTTTGATTAAGAATCCTTGGTCGAAAGGAACCGTGTGGAAAGGAGTGCTACCTGGAGATGATATTGAAAGTGGTAATGGGGACGCTGCAGACCAAGGGGTGCCAACAAAATTGTTCGTGAGCAATTTGCATGACGCCAGCTCACTTGGCCCGGGGATCTTTTGGATGGATTTCGATAGTATTTTTCAGAGCTTCGAATCTCTCTACTTGAATTGGAATCCGGCCTTATTTCCTTATCGAGAAGATATCCATTTCTTCTGGGATCTCAGAATCGGTCGCGGTGCACCAGGATGCTTCTTTGGCAATCCTCAGTATGCGGTCAGGACAAGAGCAGCCGGCATCGTCTGGCTTCTTTTAAGCAGACATATCAGAACAACGCGATCAAGTGGCGAAGCTGACTTGTCAAGGCGGAGTAATGCTAACCAGCATGATTTAGGCTTTATTAGCCTGTACGCCTTCGAGTATGCAGGACAGCGAATCTTTCAGAGCGACGGTGCCTCACACCGTGGCCCCTATGTGGATTCTCCCAACACGTTGCTACGAATTGATGCGGCGTTGAATACGGACTATACTATAGTGATCTCTGAACAATCCATTCCCGAGTCGAAACATAACTTTACACTTACGGCTCTTTCTCTCAAGCCCCTTACCATTACTCCAGCAGTCGAAAAGTACACATCTCATACTGAGCACGAAGGAGCTTGGACTCCTTCCAGTGCTGGGGGCAATGCTAATGCAGCAACCTACGGTACCAACCCTCAATTCTTGCTTCAGATACCATCATCTACCGATCTCGCGCTCCTGCTCGAAACTAGCAACGAAGACCTCTCGGTCAATGTCAAACTTATATGGGCAGGTGGCAAGCGCGTCACAGGGATCAATACACGCGATATTGCTGCCGACAGCGGGGAATATCGGCGCGGCTGTGCTCTGGTTGAGATTCGGGACGTTCGAAAGGGTGATTATACCATGGTGTGCTCAACATTTGAAGCCGGCCAAATTGGCAGATTCGTGCTTCGTACGTGTGCCGAGGTGGCACACATTGTCAAGCCGGTTCCTGTGGAAGGAGCTGGAAGATTCAGATCATACCTACCGCCGGCCCACTTTCCACCTGGCGTTGACAGAGTCCTGGCACCGCTGGCCACGCAGAGAATCACAATTTTGAAAGTGATTGCTCGCCACCAGCCCCAAGCAGCGGCACGCCGCACTCACCCCAACTCACCTCTCAAAGTCAGCTTGGAGCTCGGGCAAGGGCCCAACAAGACGATACTCGCAGTCAGTTCGAACGACGAATTCAGTGATTCACCCGCAGGAATACGAACCCATGATGTGGATGTACGACCTGAGTTACAGATGCAAGGGGGCTTGTGGCTTGTGATCGAGAGACTCGGAGGATCTGGTGCCGAGAGTGAAGAGGAGGTTAATGTCGAGCTTCTGAGCGAAGGGCCGGTAGATGTAGGTCACTGGGGTTCTGGAAGCGGTTGAGTCTGTCCGTTTCCGGCGACAGTGTCATGGCATGTCAGTAATTGCTCGGGAGCCAACAGCACAGATTAGACGTTCGTAGTTTTGATCCAAGTTCTACATTGCGAAGCGCGCATCTCTCCCTCGTCCAACTTAAGCTCTTACCGTCTTAGCAGACTAGGATCGTGTAATTGCGACCTCCACTCCATCAACTCCGTCAGGGTACTCTCACATGCCACCGCCGCTCCAGCAGACCTATAGATCTTACCGACGCCAACACCGACCCGTGAGAGACGAGCGTCGATGTTGCATTGCTTGCTGCAGCCTTGACAGATCCACTGGCAGCAACTGGAAGAAGCCTACTAAGATTACCCCGTACCCCACATTCCTCTTCGGCACAGGCACCCAGAGATAGTGTTTGAGTTAGAAAGCACGGAGACTACTAAAGATTTGTCCGATGTGGGGCGGGCCAGGGCCCCGGAGTTAACGATCTATGGGTGTTCTGCGGGGGGGGACGGAGTGGGTTTTGAGGATTTTGGGACGAGGGACGGAAAGGGGGTATAAATGCGGTACGAAGGCCTGGTTGAGGAAAGGCTAAGGATGCGGTTGTTGCCCTATGAAACGTCGGGGCTGCCACTGAATCGGGACTAGGTGCAACACTTGGATCTTAGGTAAGGCCGCCGTTACTCCCACAGTTACAATATTAATGCCCAACCCGCGTCCGAGCACACCTCGGCTTCTTCTTTTCCTTTTGACTTTATTCGTAACTTCATTTGAATCTTTGGTGGTTCCTGTTACATGTCACTAACGTGTCGTGACGAACCTGCGGGTCGGTTTCCAGACGTTTGGCACTCCATGTGTTACACGTGTGTAAGGGGAGAAAAGGAAAACAAAAGAAAGGTGAAGCAGTCTGCATGGGCACGCACGTTGTTGGATATGAGCAGGGATGTGATTGTTGAGATTATAAACTCTACCAATCCTTCTCTGGTGCAGATGAAGTACAAAGTACCGTCGGTCCTTTATCCTTCCCCAGGAATGAACTTCTGTCTTCAGCTTAGAAAATGCTGCACCCATGTCAGTCGCTGTTCCCGAACAATAGTCCCCGAATTAATCCTCTCTACCCCATAAGTGCTCCTCACCATGGTATCGCTCCAACCAACCAAACAGAACGGTAACGTAGAAAAGAGCTCCGCCAAATTCACCGCCGCGATGCTGTAGAACGTAAAGTACAAGGCCGCCAAATCGCCATCATCCAACCATATAGACATTGCCCCATTAGATTGTTGCCCGCTAGAACTTATTAAGACCATCTCGACCGAGAGGATACTCTCCCCGTGCATGAGTGCTTCGAGGATCCCAATCCCTTGCTGCCGCCAAAGCCGGCGGTCTCGGGCTCGAGAAGCTTAATGTCGGACTGGCGTATTGCGCCTCAGCTCCGTAGTGGTCCGCCTTCATGATGGGGGAGAAGGTTACGGACGAGCTGCCTGCGGGACTTGAAAGGAGTGGGTCGGGCGAGCTCGCTAGTGCGGGTTTCCCGAGCATTTCGTATGTACGCGGGTCGTTGGAGTAGCGGCGCGCGTCGACGGAGACGAATTCTCGGGACCGCGTGAAGCGCTTGCGTAGCAGCTCGGTCCAGCCTGTGACCATAGACCACCGGCCAAAGAAGATGAAAATCCACAAGCCGTTCATCTGTGCCCTTATCAGCCGAGGTTTCTAGGAAATTGGGTGTGAGACTTACCGATAGCATTACTAGAACGGCCATGACGGTGGCTTCTTTGATCACCAACCCCGCAGCTTTGTCCAGACAAGCGTTCTTGTCTCCACCACTCAATACCAAGCATAGCAGCCAAGGCTCGGCTCTCTTGAGGTCGGAGACGGCCGCTTGGGTAGTGTTGTCCATGGTCACGAAGACGACGGAGAAGAACACTACGTCCGAAATAATCACTATCACCACCAGGATGCCACGCCACTGCATTCCAATCACTTTCCGGACCCTTCGGTACGCTTGTCGAGCAGACGTGGTCCGTATGCTGCTTGTGTAATGAGGCAAGCCAGAGCTGTTGTCGGTCGTTGCTCCATCGTCCATCAGGGCTCTGAGGAAGACTTGAGTGCAATACCCAAGCGTGCCGAATTGCAACGCCATTGCCACGCCGGCCACAGCTAGTAAGGGCCCCCAAAAGTCTGCCAACGCTTTGTCGTGATTGATATGACATGTGTCACCGAACCTGAAAGACACGCCAGTGACGGATAGGGCAACGGCGAGCATGATTGCAGGGATCCCCCAGCCGGCAACCAAAGCACCGTAGAAGAACTTGCGGCCAGGCACCACTTCCCAACATATTTGCAGATGCAGTGAAAGTGTTCGGATGAAAACTACGGACGGTTAGCCCCATTTTCCACGCCATATCGCTCCACAATACTCACTCCACATGATGACAGCCCACCCTCCCGATAGGAGGAAGGCGCCTGAGAAGGCGCAGGTCAGGTTTGTGAACATATCGTTCGGTGTGATGGCGTTGTAACACTGAGGTGGCGCGGTGCCGAGCGGAATGATGAAGCCCATCTGTATCCGTCAACACTCCGGACGCAGCCGGTTCATGGGACTTGACATACTTGCATCATCGCGATGCCGAGAATCAGGCAGACACTCAGGTAATGGCGATGGGTCTTCTCCACCGGTAGAGCAATGAAGGAGAGAAGCACAATGGCTGCGCATACGATGCCTCCAACATTGAGCCAGTTCGCTATTCGTGTCAGGCGATAAAAGTCTGCCAGTAGTATCAGATCTGCTCTCTGGCGTGCTAACGGATGGATTCTCTTACTGTCAGGGTACACCCAGTCCGTGTGAGGGCATGACAAACAACAAGTGACCTTTCCCTTGCGAGTCGTGACAGGCGCACAGAATCGTCCTGGCAGGACTACGTCCCGTCAACCAATAGTCCAAAGAAGCGGGTTTGTGTAGTCCGAACATACATCCTCCAACTTCAGGGAATAACGATTCTTGCAGGAAGGGTGCCGGGCATGCGCCCCGAAAAGCCGTCAAATTCTCCATGGCGATATAAATTATGGCGAGTGTAGAGTCGGTCGTTCCTTGTATAAGATTGATTTGTGCTCGATGATATCGACTAGTCGTCTTCTTCCCATATGCCGCCACGGGAATGAAGCAGGGGTGGCCGAAACGCAATGCATGCAATTAAGAAAGATGCAGGCCACTTTGCAAAGGCCGTGTGTGCTGATGAGACGTGACAACCATGTTCATGATCGCGCGGTTCACGATGAGAGGAAGAAGGGAGGAAAGGTGGGACAAGGAAATCGAGTAAGAAATATAAATGGGAATCAAAATCGATAAATACCAACATCTGACAGGAGAGCGAGAGAGAGAGAGAGAGAAGGCCGGCGGCACTGTCCAGGCACAGACATCATCCCCGTCCGGGGTTCCCATCGGTGGTGGGTAAGGTTACGGTTACCTATGAGGCCCGAGAGACGGTGAAAGCGTAGTAAGCTAGCTGTTAGGGCCCGTGGATATGGATACAAAGGAGAGAAGGTCTAACAAGGGACCCATGTGGCACCGACCTGTAAGAATTGGGATCGGGTGTAACGCTCGCCGGCGGTGGAGAGCCATTGGAGCACAGCTGGAAAAGCATTTTGTTGCCGCGCTTCTGTGTCACCAGCGGCTGTGCTCGATAGGTAGCGGAAGAGTCACTACTACTAGGTAAAGTCGAAAAGCAAAGAAGACGGCCCCAAGCCAATTTTTCGAATTCCTCCGACAGCAACGAATGAATGGAAAGAAGCGACGGTGTTGGATATCACTGATTTATTGATTCTTGATTCTTGATTCTTGATTCTTGATTCTTGATTCTTGATTCTTGATTATTGATTATTGACCAAAGTCCCCAACCATTTGGTGCCGCGGGTCGAGATCAGTTCGGTACTAGGTAAGGTAAGTTGAATTACGCTTCGTACGGCGGAGTCGTGAAAAGACTAACTGCCAGGTAGGTAACTTAGTGAAAAGGCGAGATGGGATCTTTGGTGTCGTGATTCGTGATTCGTGATTCGTGTAGAACAGAGCTGTGTGTCACGAGAGTTGGACCAGGGTCAGCCTTGAAAATACCGGATATGGTTAGTGGGAGCAAAGAGTAAGGTACCTTACCTTTAGGCGTAGTCCGAGCCATTCAGCTTCATGGACTTTACCGACAGGCTACTCGTACACTAAGGTAATACCTACTTATAGACATTCCCGTGCTAAGGTATTATTCTTCAGGTATTATTGTCTTCCTTACCATAACTGATTCCTTTCGCCGCCCAGGGCTGAGCTGCATACATACTGGTAATCATCCTTCACTACCGTACCTAGGTAAGGTACTGGCGTTGCGTCTGCTCTGCCACATTCTCCTGTCGGTTCTATGATAACTAATTACTAGGTAGTAGTGACCAGGTACTACTTACACTTTCTACAGTTCGACCCTTGGATATCAAGTCGACTCCTCTCTCTCTCTCTCTCTTTCTCTATGTATCACTCGAATGCCGAGACAAACGTGACCGAAACTTCAATTACCTTATCTTTCGGCTGTCGGATCAATGATGCTACCTGCATCTTCCCGCACGTAGGTGCGGGGTCAAGGTCGGTGCCCACAACTATGAAGCCATTTCCGTTACCCTTCAGTATAATCCTACAGAAGAGGAGGAAGGAAAGATGTTCAGCTTGGGGCGTATGTGGCGTGTGAACGACAGAGCGCCGCGATGTATTATCATGCAGATACTCTGCAATTGTAAGCGCGAGGCGGACAGACAGTGACACGGACAGGCAGAAGATAAGCATGAAAGTCTGCATGCATCGGGTAGGGAATACAGTCAGTCGCGTCTGGCAGTCGATCGGGTGGACCCTATTTCACGCTGGATGCAACGTCGAACCTTGTCGAGTGGGTTCCAGAGTCGCACCAAACCACTCGGCTGGATAGATTGCCATGGCTCCAAGAAGCCCTCTCTTTCCAATTGACTTTCACCGGCCCCCGGCACACCGAGCCCCGTGCATTACCTATATCAAGGCAACCGATCTTGTCCTTACGAAGCCTGCAGCGTGCATATGCGGTGAGATGGCGTAGGGCAATTCCAGACTGTCAACGACAGCTGCTGGTTCGTATGGACTGTTGATATCATCGTACCTTTAGGCAGAAAACATTGACATGATTCTTGAGCCTCAGCCCAAAAATCATCGCTTCTCTGGCTTTTGTGTAACTGTGGTCGAGACCGGTCACAACCCTACCTAGGCAACGACGCCGCTGTTGAATTCGCCAAGGCTTCACTTCGTAGGAGCTTTTGCGCTGGAAGCCTAGAGGCACACTCCATCCCTCGTTGAACTAAAGGACCTGATCTTTGAGGCTGTAGAATAGCCGTGCCTCATTATCATTGACGCCGCATACTCATTGGTATACATCACATACTCATGTGGTTCTACCCCATTCTCGTGTAACTCTACACATCCTCTGGTAGGCTTTGATATCATACATGCTCATAATTGTACGGCGCAGTGATCTAATGGCCCAGATTGGTCTCAGTAATCCAGAACCCTTCGTTCTAAATGTACCCGCGATGACTGATACGCCGCACTAGGAAGTGAAACATCTTAAAGAAGATTCTCGATATAGCGAGTGATGAAACATAGATCGGACTTGGAGAAGACTGAATAAAGAAAATCCTAATCTGGTAAGTCATAGCTCGCTCAGTTCCTTCTAAGGACGAGCTGTAGAAGCTGACGTAATGGGACGTGTCGCTGATCGTGTAGAACGCTGGAAATAACCATTACTTGACGAGGACAGTCCGCAGCCCAGGCGAGACGATTTGTGCGATCTTGAAATGTAGAAGTGCATTGCTAGTCAGGCCGCACAATACGCGCTTCCAAATATGGGGCCATCCTGTATTTCTACACGAAATCAGTCGGTGTCTATGATAGAAAAGCCGAACAAGTTGACTGCGCGATGTTTGGCAGAACAGAAGATCAGAAGTCCATATAGATCATCGAAGCCGGTAAAGGCTTCTGACATAAGAGGTACCAGAAATATATTGTGTATCGGTATGTATCATCATTGAATTGCTGTACGTTTGGTGAAGATTGGAACTGAAAGAATCCGTTTGAAGCTCACTTGATTCCATTCCATCCCTTGTACGTTTGCGCCTGTATAGCCTGCACTAGGTTATTTGACGGTCTTGTAAGTGGAAACCCTCTGCTTCGAGGTCGCCTGTCATTGCTCCTTTGTTGAACGAACGGAAGGTTGGTAAGGAAGCAAATTTCACTTTCGCCTAGCGCGCCAAGAATAACCGTCACATGACCCACAGAGGCCGCTCGAAAACACGAACTACAGCTTTTGGTAAACCATCGACAATCCGATCGAATACACAACAATGGGTCGACTCCACAGCAACGGCAAAGGCATATCTGCCAGTGCTATCCCATACTCCCGCACCCCTCCCGCCTGGCTCAAAACGACACCAGAGCAAGTTGTGGATCAGATATGCAAACTCGCGAAGAAGGGCGCAACCCCATCGCAGATCGGTGTCGTACTCCGCGACTCCCATGGTATCGCTCAAGTAAAGGTGGTTACTGGTACGTTCCGGCTTCGAAGTGCAATGTGATTACGTGCAGAGCTGATATGCGAGTAGGCAACAAAATCCTCCGTATCCTCAAGTCCAATGGTATGACCAACCTGACCTGATCATCCGTCGAAGCCCAAGATAAGGATGTTTCCTCGCGGATTCGTTATGGGCTGCGCCAACACCATATAATTTGCCTCTGGTCGGTCTTGAAGACTGACAGAGTGATATCCACGTGATAGGCCTCGCACCTGAGATCCCTGAGGACCTTTACATGTTGATCAAGAAGGTAGTTTTACACCGTTCAAAGGATCGATGAACGGTCAGGCTCATTTGTGTATTTAGGCCGTTGCTGTCCGCAAACACCTCGAGCGTAACCGCAAGGACAAAGACTCGAAGTTCCGCCTCATCCTGATTGAATCCCGCATCCACCGCTTGTCGAGGTATTACAAGACAGTCGGCGTTTTGCCCCCTACCTGGAGATACGAGAGTGCGACTGCCAGCACGATGGTCGCATAACGGAAGTTGGAAGTGACTTGGTTCGAAAGGCCGACGATATAGGGCGAGCATTGCTTCACCACGAGCACGATCAAGCTATTACCCATTTGTTGAAAGCCACGAGAAACGACCAATTGCTTGACCCCATTGGGTGCATCTGACATTACGTGCTTGCCTGTGATCTGTGATGACCTTACCACGATGGTCAATTTCATCCAACCCTTTCAAGAACCCAGACCCAACTCCAGACGCTATGCAACACATGCAGTTCGCTAGGTTTGGCAGAGCTCCGTAATGCTAGCGCTACTCATGTCCCCTCCAGATCCTTACTCTTCTGCAGGAGATACTCTCCCAAGACACGCAACGGATCGTTGGGTCTATTGCTGTATCAGCTGTGAAAACCCACAAATGTTCAGCCCTAAATCTTGAATCCCACTTACTGTTCTAAAGCCAACTTCTTCATACCCTCCAGTAGCACACCCGTAACCTTCTCATTCAGGTATCTCCTCGCAGGAGCACCGTGCGGAGCTGCTTTGCTTGGCATGGCAAGTGGTTCCGCGTGCCCATTGATGGCTCTGGTAGGTGTTGCCGTTCGCTGGGGCGCTGGTGTAGAGGTACAAGACAGCGGCTGCGCCGCGGGTGATTGCTAACGCCTATGAGCTACAATTGACTGATAACCCACTGTACTCTTCGCTGAGGATCTCTCACCGCTGAGTCCGTCATCAGAACGTCCGGCATTGCGGGAGCTGATGGTTGTGATGCGGTGGGAACGGATCGCTCGCGCTGTTGATATTTATGAATAGACTCCTGGTAAGCTTGAGCGACCGCGGACATGCTAGTGGGACTTCCTTCCGCCATGATGTAGTGGTGTGCGGCTTACGGTAGCTGCTTACATGTGGGGACGGTTTATTGAAAGTGGGTGATATCGAACTTGGCCAAAGCGCATGATCTCGCGACAGCCGCGCGACGGCTCGCGTCTGCACAATATATACTGTGAGTCGCTACGTATTGATGTGCTAATTTGTAGTGGTGGGACATCGGCCTTCAATTACACTTACCCATTTTGCTCAGCACCAGCTCTTCAACTGTCTTCTGCTCTACCTCGGTCTTGATCGGATGGTCAGGATCGAGCCGAGCACCGGGCCGGCGCACGGCGTCCACACCAGGCCAAGCGTGGT
>QQTW01002603.1_pt1 | contig 13175 bp, 6 predicted proteins | sample 1904831 | NCBI WGS metagenome assembly QQTW01 (sample SAMN09435610, study PRJNA476489) | Subsurface metagenome, whole genome shotgun sequencing project. | reverse complement strand
CAGCATCCCCAGCTAAACTTGGTATTGACATAAAAGGGACTATTAGCAAAATCTATCTGGGGGTTCGGTTGCTCGAAATTCAGGCTGGGCGGGATTAACTGATGTTTGAGGGCGAGAGTAGTTTTGATCAGTCCCGCTATCCCAGCTGCTGCATCTAAATGACCGATATTCGTTTTTACTGAACCGATTGCACAGCAGTTCTTTTGATCGGTACTAGTACGAAAAACTTGGGAGAGGGCAGCAATTTCAATGGGATCGCCTAAACTTGTGCCAGTACCGTGAGCTTCGATGTAATTTACTGTCTCAGGCTCAACCCCTGCGAGCATCATCGCTTCAGCAACTACCTCTGCTTGACCATCTACGCTCGGTGCTGTATAGCCAACCTTTAAAGCGCCGTCGTTGTTGATTGCCGAGCCTTTAATTACAGCATAAATGCAGTCACCATCAGCGATCGCCTCTGCTAGCCGCTTTAAAACAACAATTCCCACACCATTACCAATAGTTGTTCCTTTGGCTCTGGCATCAAAAGCATAGCAGTGACCATCAGGAGATAAAGTTCCTCCTTGTTCGTACATATAGCCGCTTTTTTGGGGGACATGAATTGATACTCCACCCGCTAAAGCCATATCACATTGGTAACTAAGTAAACTTTGGCAAGCAAGTGTTGTTGCAACTAACGACGTAGAGCAAGCTGTCTGCACCGTAATACTCGGTCCAGTGAGATTTAATTTGTAAGAGACACGAGTAGTCAGGAAATCTTTATCATTCCCAATTAGCGTTTGGTAGCATTGTGCTGAACCCAGGCGATCGCGGTTTAAATCGAAGGCATGATAGTTATTGAGGCTAGCTCCGCCATAAACTCCAATCCGACTTTTACACTTTTGCGAGTCATAGCCAGCATTTTCTAAAGCTTGCCAAGCACATTCTAAAAACAAACGATGTTGGGGATCTGTTAGTTCAGCTTCTCTAGGGTTAAAGCCAAAAAATGCCGCATCAAACAACTCAATATCTGCTAATACAGCACCAGCTTTGACATAATTCGGGTCATTTAGCACAGCTGACTCTATGCCGGAATTTATCAATTCTGCATCAGTCAAGTGAGAAATTGACTCTACTCCCTCACAGAGATTATGCCAAAAGTCGTCTAAACTTTTCGCCTGGGGAAATTGCCCCGCCATGCCAATAATTGCTATTCCTTCTATTGATTCGTAGGCTTGTGTACTACTCATATCATTTTAAATTTTTGATTGTAAAAGCTCAAAAATTGAAGCGTTGTTAACAGGCTTTGCTATTTTGCTGAAGAACTACACTTTCAGCAGGTATTCTGATTAAGTTTTTGACCCTTTATTCTTCCTCAAAACGTTGCCTCCTGCCTTTATTCAATAATTGCTTTTGCTTATTTACGGCTCCTAACTGCTTTTGCACCCGATTACGTATCGCATCAAAAGCAGGTTTTGAATCTGGACTTTGAGTTAAATATTTTGTTAATGAATTGATAGTTGGGTTCTTAAATAATTCGATGATTGATAAATTTTGGGGCAAAAATTCCTGGAGTTTGTGATTAACCTGGACTAATAGTAAAGAATGACCACCAAGGTCGAAGAAATTATCATTAATACCAACTTTTTCTAGATTAAGTACCTCTTGCCAAACAACAGCGATCGCGCGTTCCAACTCTGAGTGCGGAGCTTGATAAACTTCTGTTAAAGTTGGGCGTAAGCCTTGCGGAGCAGGTAAAGCACGGCGATCAATTTTCCCGTTGGGCGAGAGCGGTAAGGCATCTAGTAGTATGAAAACAGCAGGCAACATATACTCAGGTAGCTGTCCCTTGAGGTAGTTTCGCAGTTCACTAGTTGTGGGTGTCTGGTTTTGATTAGGAACGACATAAGCTACCAATTGCTTGTCAGTGTGTTGATCTTCCCGTGCTAAAACCACGATTTCCCGCACTGCTGGATGTTTAACCAATACCGCCTCAATTTCTCCCATCTCGACGCGAAAGCCCCGGATCTTGACCTGGTGGTCAATTCGCCCCAAAAACTCAATAGTTCCATCTGGGTTGTGGCGTGCCAAGTCACCAGTTTTATATAGCCGCGCCCTCGGTTCGTTGCTAAAGGGATTTGCAATAAACTTCTCTTCAGTCAGTTCTTTCCGATTCAAGTAGCCCCTAGCCAAACCAACACCGCTAATATGCAACTCGCCAGGAACTCCAACAGGAACAGGCTTTAGGTGCTGATCTAACAGATAAATTTGCGTATTCGCAATTGGGCGACCAATGGGAACAATTCGCTGATTACTGCCACGCTGGCAATTCCAGAAGGTGACATCAATAGCTGCTTCTGTTGGTCCATAAAGATTGTGCAGTTGTGCATCTAAAAGACTAAAAAACCGTTCTTGTAGCGCCACTAAAAGTGCTTCGCCACTACAAATGACACGCTTGAGGCTGTTACATTTCTCTAGTTCCGGCTCTTCAAGGAATACTTGCAGCATCGAGGGGACAAAGTGAAGAGTGGTAATTTGCTGCTGGGCAATTACTTGAACTAAATAGGCACTATCTTGATGACCTTCTGGTTTAGCTAAAACTAGCCGCGCACCCGTAAATAAGGGCCAGAAGAACTCCCAAACTGATACATCAAAGCTGAAAGGAGTCTTTTGTAAAACTCGGTCGGATGCTGTTAATTGATAAGCATCTTGCATCCACAGCAAGCGATTGCATAACCCAAGGTGAGTGTTCATTACCCCTTTAGGTGTTCCCGTAGAACCGGAAGTATAAATTACGTAAACTAGGTTTTCCGGCTTAACTGGACTGACTGGGTTTTCCTGGCTTTGAGCAGTGGTAAGTGCTTGAACGTCGATATCTAAATAAACAACTTGCGTTTGGAGTGGCGGTATTACCAAATGTTGTTGCGCTAACAGTAGTGGTACTTGGGCATCTGCCAACATGAACGCTAACCGTTCTTGGGGATAGGCAGGGTCTAGTGGCACATAAGCACCGCCAGCTTTGAGGATGCCTAATAGCCCAATTACCATATCAAGCGATCGCTCCATGTAAATACCGACAAGCACATCTGGTTTCACCCCTAGCTGTTGTAGGTAGTGTGCCAGTTGATTCGCTCGGTTGTTTAATTCTCGGTAAGTCAGTTGCTGATTTTCAAAAACCAGGGCGATCGCATTTGGTGTCTTCTCCACCTGTGCCTCAAATAACTGATGAACGCACACCGACGGATAATTAACTTGAGTATCATTCCATTCCACCAATAGTTGATGCTGTTGAATTGCACTCAATATTGGTAATTCCTCAAGCCGTTGCTCAGGATTGGCAACAATACCTTCTAGTAAATGCTGAAAATGCCCCAGCATCCGGGTAATTGTCGCTGCCTCAAATAGGTCAGTGTTGTACTCGAATGAGGCAATTAGTCCTGACTCGGTAATTTCAATAGCTAGGCTTAAATCAAACTGCGCTGCCAAGCTTTCCACTCTTAGCGGACTCAGTTCCAAACCAGGCATCTCTGGCATCTGCGGGGCATTCCTAAGAGTAAATGACACCTGAAATAATGGCGTATAGCTGACATCTCGCTGCGGCTGCAATGCCTCTACTAGATACTCGAAGGGCAAATCTTGGTGAGCATAAGCTCCCAATGCTACCTGACGCACTCGCCCCAAAAGTTCTTTAAAACTAGGGTTTCCTCCTAAATAGGTACGCAGCACTAGAGTATTGACGAAAAAACCAATTAACCCTTTGATCTCGTCGCGGTTACGATTAGCAATGGGCGAACCTACAGAAATGTCATCTTGTCCTGTATAGCGGTAAAGGAAAGTTTGAAATGCCGCGAGCAGCAACATGAATAAAGTGACACCTTGTTGACGGGAGAGGTCTTTGAGCGCCCCAGTCAGGGTTGTGGGTAGCTCTAGAGATTGCTGTGCGCCTCGATAAGTCTGAACTGCGGGTCGCGGACGGTCAGTTGGCAGTTGCAAAGTAGTAGCACCTGCAAGTTGTTGTTGCCAGTAGGTAAGCTGAGTTGTCAGAACTTCTCCCTGGAGCCACATCCGTTGCCAGTAAGCAAAGTCCTTGTACTGAATGGGTAATTTAGGTAGAGGCGATCGCCTTTTTGTCAAGAGTGCTGTGTAGATCGCTGCCATTTCTTGGAGGAACACTTCAGCAGACCAGCCATCAGCAACAATGTGGTGCATGGTCAAAAGTAGTATGTGTTCCTGTTGATCTAGGCACAGAAGTTTGGCACGTAGAAGTGAATTCTGGGTCAGATCGAAAGGCTGCTGGATTGCTTGAGTTGTCAGCCGCCCCACTTCCGAATCGCGCTTTGATGCCGGAATTTCTTGGCAATCGACTACCTCTAGAGACAAAAATAAACTTGGAGCAATGACTTGAATGAGGTGATCGTTGACGAGAGCAAAGGTGGTTCGCAAGGCTTCGTGTCGCTGCACAATTTCATTGATGCTGCTCTCCAGCACCGTCGGATGCAGCAGCCCTTTTAAGCGCAGGGCAAAAGCAATGTTATAGGCAGGGTTGCCAGGTTCCAACTGGTCGAGGAACCACAGTCTCGCTTGAGCAAAAGAGAGAGGGTAAATATCCGTTTGCTGTTGCACAAGGGACACCGACGAAATCGAAGTTGCTGTTGTCAGTTCCAGTATCTTTGTTGCTAACTGAGCAATGCTCAATCCAAACAAGTCTTCTACAGATACAGCTACTTCCAGATCAATCTCAATTCGGTTTTTTAACTCAAAAACTGTTAACGAGTCTAATCCCAATGTGCTTAAAGGTTGCTGAGAGTTGACCAAGTTCTCAATTAGTGGGGTACTGCTCCTATTAACTGTTCCTTCTACCTCCAACTGCAAAGAGCTTATTTTCAGCGATCGCGCTACTATCTCCTGAAGATAAGATTCTAGGCGCATCTGGCACTGGTGTGGAGATCTGAGAATTTCGCGCTTCAGACTTGCAGCCGTTCCCCCAAAATCAGCCTTCTGTCTGTCTTCTGCAATCAAAATGCTGCTGTTAATGACTTCTAGATTACCCGCTAGATAATCTGCTCGACAAGCGCGGCGTTGAATCTTGCCACTGGAGGTTTTAGGAATAGTCCCAGGCTTAATTAAAACTACCGCATAGGCTTGTACCTCATATTCTTGGGCTACTGCTTGACGAATGGCAGCAGTAACTTCCTCCAAATTCGGTTTGGCGCGAAACTCTAACTCTTGCACCACTACTAGCCGTTCTTCATTGCCAACTTCTACTGCAAAGGCAGCACTACTTCCCACCCGTAGTGCTGGATGGCTGCGTTCTGTTGTTAGTTCAATGTCTTGGGGATAAAGGTTGCGTCCGCGAATGATAATTAAATCTTTAACTCTACCTGTAACGAAAAGTTCACCATTGTCCAAAAACCCTAAATCCCCCGTCCGCAAAAAAGGTCCTGCACTTGTATCTGATAAATAGGCGCGGAAAGTTTGTGCTGTTTCCTGGGGACGATTCCAGTAGCCATGACCAACACTAGGTCCTGATACCCAAATTTCACCTACTTCACCAGGTAAACAACGGCTGAAGGTTTGAGGATGGGCAATAACAATTTGTTGTTGTGGTAGGGTTTGACCGCAGCCTACTAGAGTGCAAATATCCTCTTCGGTACTAGCTGCGATCGCTTGGTTGTTTTCTAGGGCAGTTCTCTGGATAGTTTTGCTAACTGGCGGAGTTGTTTTGCGACTACCAGTAACCATCAAAGTCGCCTCCGCCATTCCGTAACAAGGATAAAAAGTTGAGGGACGAAAGCCACAGGCGGCGAATTTTGCCTTAAATTGCTCCAAAGTATCTTGGCGGATAGGTTCAGCTCCATTAAAAGCCACATCCCAGCTGCTTAAGTCCAGTTGCCCCTGCTGTTCTGGCGTAATCTTGTTAATGCACAGTTCGTAAGCAAAATTGGGAGCGCCACTTGTTGTCCCTTTGTAGCAGGAAATCGCCTGCAACCAGCGAAAAGGACGTTGGAGAAAAGCTGCCGGGGGCATTAATATGCAAGGAAAGCCACCATACAGTGGTTGCAAGATACCGCCAATCAGTCCCATGTCATGGTAAGTCGGCAACCAGGAAACGAAGGTACTTTTAGGTGAATGCTCCATGCAATGGTAGGTTGTAGCGGCATTGTGGAGCAAATTTCTATGACTCAACATCACCCCTTTTGGTGTTCCGGTTGAGCCGGAGGTGTATTGCAGAAAAGCTAAGCTGTTTTGCTCAATTGCGGCTTCGTGCCAATTCTCTGCTAATTCCACCAGATTGTCTGTGGTTAGCCATTGCAACCTTGTTACATCTGCTGCTAGCAAAGCTTGAGTTTTGGCTAAACTTGCTGTATTGGTAAGAGCGATCGCCGCTCCTGAATCTGCCACAATTGCCTTAATCCTCGGTATATTGCGCTTATTACGCGGCGGGTACGCTGGAACTGCAACTACTCCGGCGTACAAACACCCGAAAAATGCCGCCAGATAATCTAGCCCTGGAGGATAAAGCAATAAGGCACGTTCGCCGCTTAAACCTAAGACTTGAAGTTGAGATGCGATCGCGCGACTGCGCGACTCTAACTCTCGATAACTGAGGCTCTCCTCTGCTGTTTCGCCATCTGACAAAAAAGTGAAGGCTACTTTTTCTGGTTGGTGTAAAGTTCTGTAGCGGAGAACATCCACCCAAGTTGAACAACAAAGCAAGATTTCTGAATCATTTAAACTTTGAGCCATTTCTTAATGCAACCAGTTTGATATTGCCGTCTTTATTGACATTTACTACAGCCTAGACTTAGTAACTTCATGTTTTCCCTGAACAGGTAGTTGCAACTTGCTTCTAAAATTATTGATATTTATTTTCAATTGCTCTCAGCCACCCTACAGCAAACTTCGAGATTTTGTCAAGCAGCAATCAAGAGTTTTTGTCATTTATTTTTGGTTGATTACTGCTAAACCCTTGTTAGACAAAAGCAACTCTGTCTAAAAATTATCAGCTACAAATAGATCAAGCGTTACTAGCCGAGACAGAAAATGACATTTATTAGCATTAGTGTAATTTATTTAACATTGCTTGACATTGGTAATAGTGTTGTTTTACTGTTAGCAGTTGCTATTGATAATAATTGGCAAAACTAATGGAGTGCGATTGCGCTTCCCGATTGCCTGGATTGAGTGTAAGGAAGAGAAATGAAACGAAAGCAGTTACCTCCATGCCTATTTTTTACAGGAGTGGCGGGCGTATTGAGAGTGATGGCTAATTTAGCTGATGTCGTCCAAATGACAGGAGTGCCACAAAATTACTTCACTACTGACATTGGGGTAAAAAAAGTTAATCCCACATCCGTAGACTTAACGGCAGGAAAGGTGGAGTCATGAAACTGTATCTACCGTTTTTCTCCTTTGTACTGCTCGGTATTGGGATCATGCCCCCAGTTGTTGCTCAACCAAAAATTTCTGCTGAAGCTGACGCGAACCAGGGATCAACAGCACCCGCCCAAAATACAATCCCCAATCGCCAAACCGCGATCGCAGACATTCCGCGTCTTCATGACATAGAGATTCCCCTTACTTCAGTCGAGGGACTATATCGAGAAGCTCTACCAAAGTCAGCAGGTGGAGCGGCGATCGCCCAAGGTAATGTCCAAATTGTCCGATTAACAGGTGTACAAGTTAACCCCACAGACAGCGCCCTAGAAGTGATCTTAGAAACTCCCCAAGCGGAGTCACTGCAACCAGAAACTAGGACTGAGGGCAGAACATTAATTGCTGAGATTCCCAATGCCCTGCTGGTACTACCAGACGGTAATGAGTTTCGCGCTGAAAATCCAGCAGCAGGAATTGTTGCTGTTAGGGTAACTCAACTGAATAACAATATTGTCCAAGTTAGGATTACAGGACAAACAGCAGTACCGACAGCAGAATTGCTGGACAGCGATACTGGTTTAATTTTTAGTCTCACACCTGGTACTGGAACCTCACCAGAATCAGCAACCTCTAATGAAACTACTGAGCCAGACACGCCTAATGAAACTACTCCCCAACAACCAACGGCAGAAGAAGAGCCAATTGAAATCGTAGTGACGGCGACGCGCACAGAACAAGCAATCACAAATGTACCGCGTTCTGTAACAGTAATTGACCGCGAGGAAATTGAGGAACAAGCTAAAGTTACACGCAACGTCCAAGAAATTTTGGGTAACTTGGTTCCTGGCTTTGGACCCCCAACTCAGCGTGTGCTGCTAAATAATGGACAGAACTTGCGCGGACGTTTCCCTCAAGTATTGATTGATGGTGTTCCGATTAAATCAAACGTTTTTACCAGCCAAGCCAGAGACTTAACAACTATTGACCCCTCGGCTATTGAACGGATTGAGGTGGTTCGCGGTCCAACAGCAGTTTATGGTGATGGGGGAACGGGCGGAGTCATCAATATTATTACCCGACAACCAACTGACGAGGGATTTATCTCTACAGCAGAAGTATCGGTAAATGCTGCTGGTGGTGGCGATGATTCGTTTTTAGAAGGCGATAGTTTTGGTAACTACTTTCAGTATGGAATCTCTGGAAATGAGGGCAATGTTGACTACACTCTTTCCTTGTCAAGAGAAGACACTGGCGCATTTTTTGATGCCGAGGGCGATCGCATCCCTCCGGAAGATAGTACCAGTGATGCTGAGAGTTTGGGCTTTCTAGGCAAGGTGGGAATCAACTTCACTGAAGAACAACGCCTGCAACTAACGCTCAATCACTTTGACTTCAATGAAAGCAGCAACTATATTTCCGATCCGAGTATTTTTGATATTGAAGGCATTCAAAAAGCTCGTGCCTTGCAAGTTCCAGAACCAGATTTTATTGGAGCGTCAGAGCCAGGAAATATTAACACAGTAATTAATCTTAGCTATAACCACGACAACCTGCTGGGTAGTCAGGTACAAGTTCAGGGATACTATCGCAATAATGTATTTCAAGGAAATTTCTTTGACGGTAGACCTTTCGATTTCACTGACCCCGAAATAGTCCAATTTATATTTGACAAAGAACTTTTTGGGGCGCGGTTGCAAATCGACACTCCCCTATCATCGGCACTCTCGCTACTTTGGGGAGCTGATTACTCAAACGAGAAAATTTCCCAACCTATAAACGTTTTTGACCCACAGGAATTTGACGAGAGTGGGGAACGGGTTTTGCGGAAAGTTGACGAGCTTACCAACAGCGATTACCGCGTCAATAATCTTGGTTTATTTGCTCAGTTGAATTGGGATCTTACCGAGCAGTGGATATTGAGTGGTGGGCTGCGTTACGAACGATTTGGGTTAAATGTTGATGACTACAGCACTGTAGAATTTGGTTTTGCTCCGAATCGGGATATTGAAGGTGGCAACATTAACTTTGATGATGTCGTGTTTAATGTCGGCGCTGTGTATAAACCTACAGATCAAATTAGTTTGTTTGCCAACTTTGCTCAAGGTTTTTCGGCTCCAGACTATAGCCGCATTCTGGCGGGTCCTCCCGAAGGATTTACTTCGGTTGAAGATGATTTGGATGTAACTCAACCGCAGCAGGTAGATAATTACGAAATTGGCATTCGTGGTAACTGGTCGAATTTGCAAGCGTCTTTAGCTGCTTTCTACAATGAGTCTGACTTGGGTGTAAGACTGATCCAAAGAGGAGGGGGACGTAATGCTGTAGTTGAACGTCAACCACAACAGATTTATGGTCTGGAGGCTAGCCTTGACTGGCAACCCGGAGCAGGCTGGGGACTTGGTAGTACGCTGACTTTGATAGAGGGAGAGTTTGAAGATGAGGAGGGCGACTTTCTGGCTCTCGACAGTACAGATATTCAGCCATTGAAGTTGACTACATATTTGGAGTATGAAACTCGGTCTGGCTGGAGCAATCGCTTACAAGCATTATATGTTGGCGATCGCTCTAGGGCCTTTGAAGACGGGACTGACTTCGTACCTATTGACAGCTATTTCACAGTCGATTTCATTAGTAGCCTTCCCCTATTCGGAGGTCGGCTTTCTCTCAGCGTCGAGAACTTATTTAACGAACAGTATTTTCCTGTCTTGTCTCAATATTTCAGTGGCATTGATGACACATTGAATTATGCAGCCAGAGGAAGAACAATTCGTCTTGGTTACTCGATTGATTGGTAAACTGTCCTACTCACTAGCAGGCAGAAGGCAGAAGAACCAGGTAATGGTATCAAAACTTCTGCTTGCTGTTTAAAGGGAGGTGGAAGTCATTAATAAACATTGAATTTGCTCCAGGGAAGCGAGTAAGCATGGATACTTTCTTTTGCGCTCAAGAGTCAGAACAAGCCCAAGAAGATATCATTGGCACGGCTGGAACTGCTGAAATTTACGTCTTAGTTGAATGTCCACCTCCTTGGACAAGCAATGCTCTCAATTCAAAATCAATTCCTGCTAACTTGAGAGCCTTAGTGGCAGAAATTGATGAAACTGAACTGCCTGTATACTTATTTTTGATTTACAGCGATCGCCCCCATGCTGAAGGCTATACGAGATGCCTAATTTTTCACCAAAAGCCAGGTTTCTCTAATGGTTACAGTCAAAAAGAATTTTCTGTTCCAAACATTAGTGATGTTGCTCCTGTTTTGCAAGACTATTTAGCAGGTAAATTGAGTTATGAAAACATAGAAAATCTCACTAGAGATATTATTGTATGTACTCATGGCAGCAGAGATAAATGCTGTGCCAAGTATGGCAATATCCTCTATCGGCAAGCCCTAGAAACTGTCTCTGACTTGTCTTTAGATCAGGTTCGTATCTGGCAAGTCAGTCATTTTGGCGGACATCGCTATGCACCCACAATCGCTGACTTTCCCGAAGGCAGATATTACGGTAGACTCGACCAAGAATCATTCACCTCAATCCTGACAAAAACAGGTGATATTAACTGCTTGAGTCGTGTTTATCGAGGTTGGGGAATTTTGCCTTGGGCAGCGCAAATTTTAGAAAGAGAATTAATTATCAAGTACGGCTGGGATTGGTTTAGCTACTCTGTAGCCGCTCAAATTCTGGAGCAAAACGAAGACGAAAGTTTCAACTGCGTTCAACTCTCATTTATCCAACCAGACGGTGTTGTGGGAGTTTATCAAGCAGAGGTTGTTCAAGATAAAAATCAGGTTCTTTATCTAAGGGGTTCGTGTAATAACAAAGAAGCATCAGAAACCGCTCAATACATTGTTAAAAATCTCGCAAAAATTCAACATTAATAGTGTTCCACCAATACTTAAAAATTAAGAATGTAGTGCAGAAAACCTGTAAAATTCGTCGTTCTATTAAACAGTTTTTATTACTGAGTCTGACGATTTTCCTATTCTGCGCTTGTGCTGGCAATGTTACTAAAAATACAGAGCAAATTGATTCTAGTTCGCAATCGTCATGCCACATAGTGAAACACGCATTAGGAAAAACTTGCGTTCCCAACGCTCCCCAAAGGGTCGTTGTCCTAGACATTTTAGACAATGTATTAGCGTTAGGAATTACGCCTGTCGGTGCGACTACATGGGATAATGGCAAATTTCGCACTTATCTGCCAGAGAAAACCACAGCAATTGCTAAAGTTGGTCTGCTGTCGCAACCCAATCTAGAAAGCATCTTAGGTTTGCATCCTGACTTAATTCTGAGTGTTTATTGGGGTGATGAAGAAACATACGAAAGACTATCACAAATCGCTCCGACTGTTCTGGCTGGGAATGGCAAAGATATAGATTGGCAAGAGTGGCTGAAAACTTATGCTGAGGCTCTGGGAAAAACTCAAGAGGCACAGAAACTACTAAGTGACTATAATACCCGAATTGCAGCGTTTCGGGAGCAGATGGGCGAGAAACTCTCAAAAACCCAGGTATCCATAGTTATGTTTTGGGAAAATGTGCGGATCTACATGAATCAATCCTTTAGCGGTCAGATTTTAAATGATGTTGGCTTGCCCCGTCCGCCAGGGCAGGACAAAGAGAAAGTCAACGAAGATGTTTCATTAGAACTGATTCCCAAAATGGATGGAGATGCGATTTTTTTGGTACTGGGCGATCGCGCACCTAAGCTAGCACAATTCACTAGTCACCCCCTTTGGTCTCAGTTACAGGCTGTGAAACAAGGTAAGGTGTACGAAGTAGAAGCCGATGCCTGGATTGCCGGATACAGTCCAGTAGCAGCCAACCGTATTTTGGATGACTTGTTCAAATACTTAGTTGGAGAAAGTCAGAAGTAATAGGCGGTCCCTGCATTAAGGGCGTTGACAAAAAAAACAGAGAAAGCACAAGGAAATACTTATGATTTTTCCCTCTGTTACAAAGTTAAACTCCCCCAACTTTATTTATGAAGTAGAAATATTTTTTCTTTTTAGCGTAACGCCAGAAAAAAGGTGAGCCAGCGCGAACTTGGCTTTCCCCTATAGCTCCCATTTGGGATCTACTCATTGGCTAGCCGTTTGAGCATCAATCGAATGAAACAGAGATTGAGCTTTGCAGTGGCATGGCTGAGGGTTCTCTCAAAGTTTTTGACCAAACTCTTACAGCGTTCCATCCAAGCATTCGAGCGCTCGCTTCCTCCATCGAGTCGCAACCACAACAAATCCGGTTTTCCCTTGAGCGGCTGTTTCAGGTTTGGTTGGCTTTGGTGCTAATTCAAACCGAACTTTAGTCGTGATTTGTGGATAGAGTTTTTGTAGTTCGGCTGTAATTTTGACGGGGTGATAGCCATGGTCAAGCAAAATGGTAATCTTCGGGATGTTCACGGGTTTGGTACGAAAGTAATCGAGATTGCGGCTCAACAGTTCAATCAAGCCCTGGTCATCTGACACACTGGCTTTAGTGCAGTGGGTAAAAAACGGCAAGCCCAACGTATCGACCGCAAGGTGCCGTTTAATGCCATTTGTGCATTTGTAATGACAAAACCCCTTAGACTCGACACTAGATTACAGGTATTCTTCACCGCTTGCGAGTCAACAATTAACAACCGGGTCCACTTTGGTTGTTTTTGACTTGCTCACGCACCTTAGTGTGTAAAGTTGCCATAATTCGCTCTAGAATGCCATCCGCGCGCCACTGCTTATAATTCCAGAATACCGTCGAGTAAGGCGGCAAGTATGACGGTAGATCGCACCAATTGCAGCCATTTTTTAGTTGATAGAAGATGCCATCCAGGATTTGTCGT
>QQTW01002602.1_pt1 | contig 13176 bp, 16 predicted proteins | sample 1904831 | NCBI WGS metagenome assembly QQTW01 (sample SAMN09435610, study PRJNA476489) | Subsurface metagenome, whole genome shotgun sequencing project. | reverse complement strand
GACGCATTTGATCCTCGGTGAATTGGCCTGCCAACTCACCGGACCGACCGACCGACCTTTAGGGCCGGTGAGTGCCAACCCCGAAGTGTGCCCTCCTTCGAAGGTCCATCCGCCTTGCGGAGTAAGCTCTTGGTCTGAGTGTCTTGTCGCCGAATTGCGGCGGAGTCGTAGGTGAGTATGGTCCAGCCGTACGACTTGATGCCCATTTGGCGGAGTTTGAGCTGGACTCGCACTCGGGTGCGTCTTTCCCATCCTTGTGGATGGGCTGGTTGGCCTCGTTCATCTGGTCGAAGTGTGGCCATCGACTCGTCGGACCGAGCCGATGGCCACCTTCGACCAAGCCACCCCCTTCGAATGTAGAGGGTATGGTGGAGGTGGGGGTGGGGGTGGAGGCGGAGGGTCGCTTGGGCGCGTTCCTTCTTCCGCCCCTTGCCCTTTATAGGGCTCGCCATCGTTGCTCTCCTCCATCCGGCCCATCCAGGTGAGCGCCACCTTCTGGTATTCCAGCAACGGTCCCAGCATTTCGTCCGGCGTGCCTTCCCGATCCTCGGGTGCCAGCTTCGTCTCCGCTCCGACGATTTCCACCAACGAACGGATGTCTTCTATATTTCACGATTCGGTTACCGAATCGTGAAATATAGAAGTCATCCGTTCGCTAATAGATCACCTCTCCCATCGGGCCTGCGAGGGCCCCCTGTTCGGCACGCCAGGAGCTGGGACAGTTCGGGTGATGAACCGCCCCAGCTCTGGGCGTGCCGAATAGCGTATTGAGATCATAAAAGTTGGCGTCTGAGGTCATGTCCAGACGCGCCGGAGCGCCACCGACACTGAGAGTGCCACCGATCGGCGCAGGCATGGGGCCAGCTGCGGTCGGTGCTGGTGTTGCTATTGCTGCTCCCAGTACCATAGATAGGAGTGCCACCCAGCACCGACTCGTTCCCGGATGATCATCTCGCTGACTCGGCGATGATTATGTTGTTTGTTTGATCACGCGCCTCATCGTCCTTCGCACATCAGCGTTGACAATGGACCCCATCGCTGAGTCGTCAAGTTTCGGCCGGAATGCGCACTCCGACTTCGTCTCGGCTGCCTCCTCCGCTGTGGCTCCAGAGCACGGCGGGAAAAAGCTGCTGCGGCAGCCGCAGCAGCTGGTTCGGTCGCCATAATTGCCCGAGATGAGTGGGGTTGGTGTTGTGGGTGTTGGTGTTGTTGTTGTTGTTGTTGTTGTCGCGCCGGTAAGTTGCGTGGCAGGAGGAGCCACTGGTGCTGGTGCTTGGGATTGTCCGATATCCCTACGATACCCGAAGTACCGCTGTCGTTCATGGCGGACTCGACGCTTAGTCGTCGTCGTCGCGGTCGTGGTCATGACCATGACCAATATTGTTGACCATTCCCACGCTTCTCCTTTGCTGTCACCCTTCTTTCCCCCTCACGTATCTCCTCATCTTGTCAAGAGACACCGATTTCCATCAACGCATCCAACCTCAACCTTAATCACATCCATCCATCCGTCCATCCATTGCCTCGTCATCCTCCTCCCATCATTGTTGCACACGATCTTATCGACCTCTTGGTGAGCTCGCGCATCATCCGTCGTCCTGCGATCATCACGTGATCGGGTCTTCAACTCATCACGTGCTCGTGTTCAGTAGGGCCCCTCTTCCTCCCCTCTCCTCCAACCTGAACGTCACCTCTTCAAAGTCTTGGCATTGCGCGTCGCAGCGCATCGCAGCGCAATGGCGATTCTCAACGACCACCAGAATCAGCATCCTCATCACCAGTTACACCCCGCCACGACCTCCTTGTCGTCATCGTCTTCTTCGTTGTCACCATCTCCGGACAACATCATTCCGGCCCACGGAGGGAGCGATGGCCAGTTTCTACTGCATCAGGTACGTCGAGTTCGAGTTGCGAGGTCGTCGAGGTCGCGTTGGTGGACCTGCCTCCCGTGCAGAATGGTAACGATCGATTGTCTGGCTCGGCCAGCCAGACAACCGATTGCGACTGATCGACCGAGGTGGTCCGACACCTCGGTCGATGCTGTCGTCGCCACCGCAGGGTCGGAGGACGAGGTGCCGGCGGCAGCACGCCTGGCGCAGGCGACCAGGCCGATCGGAACATCTTCGGGAGCTTGCATCGCTTTGCCGATGCTCGCCAGAGTTCGGTGCTCTGGCGAGTATCGGCAAAGGGATGCAAGCTCCAGATGCGGCGTCGTCGTCGGGCGGCCGTTTGAGGGCCGGGGTCGAGGCGTGCTGCGGCAGCCTGCTGCCGCCCGCACCGTTGGCAGCAGGCCTGCCGCAGACGCATCAAGAGCGGCCGCATCGCTGCTCCGCTCGCCCCTCTTTTTGAGCTTGTTGTTCTGCTCCCCGCTAACACCCGACGCCTCCTCTAGACCGCCCACCGGGGGGCTGCACCTGTTGGTGCTCCGTCACCACTGCCCGCGCCTACGCCTACGACCACGACAAATGTCAACACGAATTCAACAATAGTACAGAATGGAACAGGTACGGAGATCCAGTCGGAGACCACTTACCCGGACCTCCCTCCCACCAACGACTCCGGTATCTCAACCGGAGGCGGACCGCACACCGAATCGACCCAGTCCGCGAACACCAACCTCGCCACCGCCGCCGCGCCGACCACGGCGACCGCCACAAACGGCAACAACCAACCGGCGAACGATCCCCACGGCATTTCCCGCTGCCAGTGGGAGGGCTGCTCTCTGGTGCTTGAGAACGCCCAAGACCTCTATGTAGGTCTTTTTTCCTGTCCTTCTGCGATGTGGTAGATGTAGTTGTCAGTAGGTGGGCCGGTAAGAGGAGAAGATGATGACGATGATGATGAAGGGGAAGGGGAAGGAAGAGGGGGAGGGAAGGGGAGATGTCAGAAGACGATGATCAAGTGGGTGGGCAAGGCAGGGAAGGGGAGGAAGAGATATTGAAAGACGATGATGAAGAGGGAGGGAATTGGAGAGGGAGAGATGGCGAGGCTTGATAGACGACGATGGACTAACTCACCTTGGACAGGACCACGTCTGCGAAGGCCATGTAGGCCGTGCTTCTCGCCACACTCTGACTCTCCGCTGCCGCTGGCAAGATTGCACCAGGACATATCAAAAACGTGATCATATCACGTCGCACATCCGAAGCCATGTCCAGGCTCGATCATACGTCTGCAACATCTGCAACAAGGCATTCAAGAGATCACAGGACTTAAACAAGCATACGAGGGTGAGTGAGGATGATGTTTGATTGATGATGAGAAGAAGAGAGGAGAGAAAAGATCTGGGTGCCCTCCTCCCCTTTTATACCCGTTCTGCTGTGGGCCGGGGGTCTCCAACAGGGGATCGCCTATCACATCTTCGCTTCACACACATCACGTGTGGTGTGAAGATGTCCATGGAACCTGTCTCTCTGAGCTTCTTTTCGTTTCGATTCGGTTCGTTTGGTGCTTGCCGGCGTGAATGGGCAAGAACCGTCTGTTTCAGTGTATCGATTGGCTTTCTTCCGACCTTTTCTGCTACTTTACTCATGTTATTTCGACAATCTCCGCCCCCGTCTTCTTTTCGGTCGACCGCTCAGCTACTCTCTCTGCTATTTTCTACGTCCTCTATCTCCTTATTCCCCGTTTCTCTCCTTCTGAGTGCCCGTTTACCGCGATGTTCTCTCCATTCGTGATCTCCGTGTGGGGCACTTCGCTAACGTATAATCCTTTATTGACGGTCAATTCCAGACCCACGCCCATCAACAACAGCAAGCACCGGTGGTTACGACGACGGTGGCAGCAGCCGGCCCGGTGGGGCTGCCCGTTGCGTCAGCTGCGATCGTTTCGCCCACTCCGGTGACGCCAGTGGTACCGGTAACGGCGTATAGTCCGGGTGTGCCGCACCCGGTCCAGGGAGCTGGTGGGTTGAACGTTTCTATACTATCGATCCATCATCCTCTCTATCAACGTCAATTTGTTTCATCCATAACGTTCTTGTCATCCCTTAGCGACTCTTGACTCCAAATTCCCCTTTCCCCATCAATTGACAGTTCATTACGCAGGTACTTTGGCAGGAACATGGCCCGCAGCAACGACGACCTTCGCCGCTGTTGCCGAACCGTCCAGCATAGCACCTCTCTATCCCACGTATCAAGCTCCCAAACGACCCATCTCCGGGCTCGGTGAATTCTTCGGGGCAGTCAAGAGACAGGAGATCGACCCGGCCTCGTACCAGGAAGTAACGAGGGGATTGGCTCCGCTGCATGAGATCGAGGGGCTAGTACAGGCTACGGAACCGTATTATCCATCCACAGCGTTTCTAGATGGGAGTGCCGCTCATCATCCTCCTCTTCCGTCTCACCTCCAGGGTCTACCGCAGCCGGACTATCTTCGGTCAAGGAACGACCTACGACAGATGAGAGAGTTCTTGGATCGGAGTCTAGAGATCACGCAGCAATCACCCTGGCGGCAACATGGTACGTTTCTGCCCCTTCCATCCCTCACCCTTTTCACGTTTATTGATACCAATGGCTATATAGTCCTCCGTCAATCTGCACAGCAACCGCTCGTCTCTTCCATGGCCGCGCCAGCAGTGGACTCCGCCGCCATCTCCTATCCCTGGCTACAGACAGCTCGTATCCATCAAACCCCGGTTCCTACCCTCGGAGGTTTTTCCTCGAGTGATCGTCGAAGACGCCATCTGGGAGGGATGAGCCAGCAGGCAGCTCCAGGGACGATGACTGCTTGTGAGCTTCTACCCGTCGGTGGTGGTGAGTGGGAGCAAGAGCGGCTACCGAAGCCCCCGGTTTCACTACCGCTTGATCCTCGCCTGTTTGAAGAATCTCCAGCTGAAGTTCAACGTCGAGAGGAAGATACAAGGATCCTGAGGAATTTACGAGTGCTGGTAGATAGATGGTTGTTGTCCGCTCCCGTGGAAGATACCCACGAGGCTGAGAACGGAGAGGTGAGTGATTGACGCATCGTGCTGTGATGTCACATACAAAGATGAGAGGATGCTAACATACGGGCAGAATCCGAGCCAATTCGTCGTTCCAAGCAGTAATAACAATACTCGAAGACGGCGATCTCGTCAACATGGTACCGCAGATAATGCTGCTGTTCCGCAGCCGGCTCGTCGAGCTCCACCCCCTGCTTCTTCTGTTTCCGGGAAGTTGCAATCGACAGGAACAGGAGCAAGATCAAAGCGAGGGGAGGTAACCAGAGTTGCACCGGGCGTGGCAGCGGGCATGGCAGGGGCAGGGACGGGGCCAAGTGGGACCGGTACAAGAAGGCTATTGTGAGAGAAATCCCCGTATGAGTTAGTTAGAGTACAGTACAGTATGCATTCAATTAGCATTTTACGCCTTTTTAAGAGTTTACATCGCAAGTAGTCCGTCCATTCGTCGCGGTCAAGAAGGAAGGAAAGATTCAGGTCAACTCCGCGAATCGACTTTTCTGTTCTAGTGGGAAAGACGATGGGCTCGGCTTGGCTCGGCTTGGTTCTCAAAAATACACATCTCGTTCAAGAATCACTATACTGATCCTCTGCCCGTGTTAAATAAATCATTGCTTCTGAGCCAGGCGGGGCTGATTCGTTTTATTTTCTTTGCCCGTTGATAGAAGGCTTTTTCTATAAACAAAGGAGCATTCGATAGCTGTCTACCCTCGGTAGGAGCCTCGGTAGAACCGGATAGTGGAATCGAACATTGCGTTCAATATACAGTACAGTACGTTTACTTCGTGACTACCGGGGAAAGACTTATTACAAAGTCCATCCCCTTGTGAAATGAGTGACTCGATATGTCTATGTATGTTTGTATCTAGAGGTTCGGTTGAGGCGAGGCGAAGAGGTACCTACGTGTGGTGAAGAGGGCACTGCGTGCTGTTCTCGCTGACTGACGGATGGATAGACAAGATGAGCGAAACCCCACTCCGTCTTTTCGCTCATTCATTCATCCATTCCTTTATCCTAAAGACACAGAAAGTAGATGGCTTACTTCATCATGGCACCTCTCCCCCTTCGACCTCGACCTCGATCTCTCCTTCTCTCTTCTCTTTCCCTTTCCCCGTCCGCTAGACGAGACACTGTGGATGCAATTTGTTTTGCGTTTCATTTCATTTCATTTCCATTCTTGATTTATTCATTCGATTGTCTGGTGTTTCGTACGAAACGTACATATTGCATGTTCAACCGTCAGCGTCACCTTTCCTTCCTCGTCGCTATAAAGCTTCCATGAGCGTCACCAACAAGTATCGTTACCAACAAGTATCGCCATCAGCGTTTTACTTACCATCCATCCATCAGCATCGCCATAGCATCCACCATCCACCATCCATCCAGCTAGCGGAGAATGAATGAATGAAAGTCCGAACCACAGCACGCGCAAGAGACAGCAGAGACAACAAATGAGGGAGAGAGAAAGATGAAATAGAAACTGTAGATAGATAGAGAGAGGAAGAAGAAGAAGAAGAAGAAAGGAAACGGAGACCAAGGCATCGGTCGACAGACATGACACAATTAATTAATCAACAATCAAACCAAACAGAAATGATTACTGTGTGCTCTCATGCAACTAACTAGCTAATACCCATCAACCATTAAACCGAGATTACACCGCGACGCAGAGCAGACAGACAGAGATGGAACATGAACATCAATCACATCCATCCATCTATCCATCCATCCAGAGACTGACAGACTGGCCGACGACTGCTCGACAGAGAGCACAGACAGCCAGACAGGATCCGTTCGAGAGAGAGAACAGACACACCAAAAAGGGAGGAAACGATGGAAGTGGAGGAGAAAGTGATCGACAAACTTAATCCTTCCAATCCCATACCTCCCTCAAGAAATGAGCCATATTGACCTTCTTGGCTTTCATTTCCATCATCCATGGATGATCGAGCATTCTCCAGGGCGTTGCTCGACGGGATTGTTCCTTTTCTAGACTATTTGTTTTTATGTATTATTAGCTTCGTTTTTTTCTGGGTATCATTAGAGCCATTCCTCTCCTCCATCATCATTACTCATACTCATCTCATCCATCCATCCATCCATCCATCCGATTCGCAACGCATGGTATCAACCATCACAAATACAGAATCAAAATAAGAAGAAATCACGCCACATAGAATTCAAGAAAGAGAAGGAGGAGAAGAAGGGAAAAAAGGATGGGACTCACCAGCATTCAATAAAGTATTTAAAGTTCTCACTCCACCTGATCCCACAATCGGGCTCATCTTTGAGTTTCGGAATCGGTTGTCGGACGATATACGTCAACAGATCGATCAATCCGGCACGAGGCTGCATTTCGGAACCGTCGGCGGGGAATGGAAACCGATGTTGGGCGACTTCGAGTAGCGTTACTCCCAATGACCACACGTCCGACGTGATCGTGTAGGATTGTCCCGTGATACGTTCGGGAGCCATGTAGTACGAGGTCCCGATGAAGGTGTTGGCATCCCCTTTCGTGCCGAATTCGCCGCTGACACCAAAGTCGCACAGTTTCACTTGGCCGTTGCGGCAGAGGAGGATGTTGGAGGGTTTGATATCTACATTACATTATCCAAGTTAATTAACTACCTGGGTGGGGAGGGGGGGAGAGATAGGAATATGGGCTTACCTCGGTGAATGATTTTCTGACCATGCAAATAGGTCAATCCATTCAAGACACCCTCTGCGACTTTGCCGAGGACTTTTTCCCCAGTACGACCGCCCAGCTTCTTCACTTCTTTGTACACGCTGTCTAACGACCCCCCTTCGCAGAATTCCATGGCGATCGAAATCGTCCCCGTTGAGTTGTCCACGAACGCGCCGTAATATTGACAGATGTGATCCGAGGCGCAATCTTTGTTGTAGTGCAGTTCGCGCACAATCTGTTTCTTAACATCCGGATTGGGATCCGTGGTGATGATCTAGACATTGACATCGTTAGCAGATAATCGAGGGGGGACGAAAGCCAAGGGGGATAAAACGCAGGTAAGTAAGGAAGTAAAATATACCTTCAATGCAAACACAGTCTTGCCGCCTTTCAGCATACATCTTGTCACCGCTCCTCCTGCTCCTTCTCCCAAACTACCCAACTCGACGATACGCTTCTCCATGCTCACCGCCCGCCACGCGGCGTCGTCGAGATCCTCGACATCCAACGGCCGACCTTTTTCCAAACTCAACTTCTCCAAATCGGGTAAACCATTCATATCGTCCCGTTCTCCACTCCCGCCATCGCTCCCTCCTCCTGCTCCTCCACGATCGGAGTATGTCGACCCGGCTGCTGATGACGGATCGGGCGTCCCCTGCGCGGGCTGTCGCAGACCGATCGCGAATGATAATGCCGAGTATTGCGATGCCGCTGAGGTCGACCCGCTCACTCGACCCGTTGCTTCTCGGTTGGTGTGATCCGATCGGGCTTGGGTGTTGGCTACCTCTGTGGACAGATTGACGGGTTGTAGGGAGAGCGGCGGTTTGCTGGGAAAGGAGGAGCCGGACTGTGGCGTGCCATGACTGCCCATCGGCGTCGCTAGTCGGAGCTGTGGTAGGGCTGGTCGTCCTGGGGGAGGTGCTGCTGCCGCAGGTTGTACTGCTGCTGCTGCTTGTGGTGCGCCCTCCCCACCCGGATTCGCTAAGGGTGTTCCGTTGGATGTGGCAGGAATGGCCAGGCCTAGTCGAGGAGTGCGACTGCCGCTGCCGGTGCGGTTGCCGGGCATCGGCGGCCGAAGTAAGGGTGCTGGGGAGGACATGACTGGATGTGGTAGAATCGGCCTCCAGATGGTTGGCGATTTTACTGAGGAGCAGTTAATTATACTGTGCCCATCCAGTAAATGTTACCACTGGAAATGCAGCTTACTGGTTGTCGCGGGTATGCTCGTCGTACTCGTGGATAGACGATCACCGTTGATGCGCAACGAGCAACACGTACGGTGTGCGGTTTGATCGTTCGATGAAGAAGCGTGCCAAGACAGACAACAGGAAGCAGCGACAGGAATGCAATGGAGGATACAAAATACGATCAAACGAACGAAGATGATAACAATAACGAAGGATGACAACAATCAAGGAGTCATATAAAGGTAGCTGTTTGCGCGATGGTGCCCAACCGCTTGAACGGATGGAAGCATCAAGGTGGAGAGAGGAGAGAAGTCACGGCTTTTGAACCTCTCCGATCCCAAGCGGCAAAGCTACAACGAGGATGTCATGTCATCTGCTGCGTTCATTCGATGCTACAATCTTCGTACGAGCATTCTGCAGTCCGTCAGACAAGTTCGGGTCGTTGAATAGCCGCTCACCGGGTGTGTGTCGGACTGTCAGCCTCGTCGGGAGGTGCGATGGGAGTCGAGGTGCCCAATGCCCGCGTCTGATTCGGCCGCCGGGAGGCACGTCGTTTCAAGAGGCGCCGTAGCAGCATCGTATGAGTTTTGACAGCGGCTGGTCAACAGGAGACCATTTTCATATGTGTCGAGATCGAGTAGCATGTGGTTGTCAGGCGTCGACGGCACAAACACCACGCCGCCCGAGATCCAATGCACTCATCGCCTTCAGCTGGTGGATATCCTGCAGGATAGCCACCGCTAGTAAGGCTACAGGTACAGGTGCATCGCATAGTGCATCGCCAGCATCAGCCCATTCAGAGCGTTCAATCGGTCTAACAACCCAGCCGAGACGCTGCTGTGGGTGTTAGGAGTCGAAAGGATCAGAATTGATGTACTCTGACAGGCTGTATTGTGTCGAATTAATGGTGTTTATTTTGATATGCTCAAATATAAACGTTGTGCGAAGATGCAAGCACAGCCTTCTTGACGAACATCCCGACCTCAGCTTCAACCGTTTCTACAACCAGAGGGGAATAGTGAGTTTGGCAACGTTGTTTTCTCCTGCTCACTGCATCACCGCCACATCTGCAAGGAACCAGTCAGGCGAGTCAGACAACATCGACCAGAGTGGCAACTGCATAGGAGTGCAGATTGACGGTTAGAATTTTCGTGAACCGCTTCTTGGCTGAATCCATTCGCGCACAATCATCACGACATTCGACGGTCACGAAACCGACGAGGCTATTCCATCTGGAAATTGCGACGAGGCTCATCGAAACGATCCCGGAAGATTGAAAGACATGCCTCGCCGGGAGAAAAACACATCCGGACCTGCATCGATGACATCTCTGGATCCATGGCTTAGATTGGACAACGACGTAAAACTACCACCAGATGGAACCCGAAAACGCAGACGTATCGAGTTATCGCCCGCGGAAGAAAATGCTCGTTCAGCTTTGATATCTCCATCGGAACCTGGATCCAACCGAACTACCCTCCAAGGAAAAATGCAAGACATGACTCCTGATCGGACCTCGTCCACGAGAAATACCAATATAGGATTCGCCACACTCAACGTCAAACCATGGCTGGTTTCCTCCCTGTCGTCCATGGCCATCACGAAGCCCACTCCCATCCAACGAGAATGTATTCCCCCCATCCTCCAAGGACGAGACTGCATTGGTGGGAGTCGTACCGGATCCGGCAAGACCGTTGCCTTTGCGATTCCCATCATCCAGAAATGGGCCGAGGATCCACGAGGAATTTTTGGCTTGGTACTCACTCCCACGAGGTATTCCAATTAATCTCCATTAATATATTCCTCGTTGAGTTCCCCCTTGAACCCAAGAAATACGGGGGCCATGGAGGTACATTTGGTTCTGATATATTTATATATGTGTAAAAACAGAGAACTGGCGCTCCAGATGTACGAACAATTCAAAGCCATCTCCGCCTCTCAGGATCTCAAAGTCGTCCTGGTCACCGGTGGAGCGGACATGCGGGATCAAGCCCTGCAACTCTCCCGTCGACCGCACCTGGTCATCGCCACGCCCGGTCGACTTGCTGACCACGTGAGGACGTCGGGCGAGGACACCCTTCTCGGTTTTCGACGCACGGCCGTGGTTGTCCTCGATGAAGCCGACCGTTTACTTGCCAGCTCTGGACCAGGCAGCATGCTCCCCGACTTAGAAGAGTGTTTATCCGTGTTACCCCCTCCATCCGAGCGTCAAACACTGCTCTTCACAGCGACAGTCACTCCGGAAGTCCGTGCTCTCAAAGAACTCCCGAGGTCATTCAACAAGAAGGAAGTCTTTGTGTGTGAAATCGACTCGGACGCGCTCGCCGTGCCATCAACGTTACGGCAAACATACCTCCCCGTACCCGTGACCCATAAAGAAAGCTATCTCCATATTTTGTTGCAAACACCAGCCAATATCAACAAATCCATCATCATCTTCACCAATCGTACCGCCACCGCGGACTTGCTCACGCATATGCTCCATCTGCTCGATCATCGAGTTACATCACTTCACTCTGGGCTACGTCAGCGCCAGCGGATCGACAATCTAGGTCGGTTCCGAGCGAGGGCCGCGAGGGTCTTAGTCGCCACCGACGTCGCCGCGAGGGGATTAGATATTCCCGAGGTGGAATTGGTCATTAATTATGATGTCCCACGCAATCCGGATGATTATATTCATCGCGTAGGAAGGACGGCTAGAGCGGGGAGAAAGGGCACGGCGATCACGTTGGTCGGGCAGAGGGATGTTCAGCTCGTACTGGCCATCGAGAAGAGAGTCGGAGGGGAGAAGATGGGAGAGTATGCGGAAGAGGATTTGAGCGGTATTCCGTCGTCGGTGCCATCGGGAGTAGTAATGGATGGCAATCGACGACTAAAAAAGAGTGAAGGCAGAGCACCGAACGAGATGAAGAACACTGGAACAGCGGACATGATGAATGGGACGAAGAAGATTATCAACATCGAAGCCCTCGTCATTCGCGACGCCCTCAAGATTGTAGGTGAAAAGAAAAGAGAAGCAGCCCTGGAAATCGAAGAAGGGAGGGAAGTAGGCGGCAAGAGAAGAAAACGAGGATGAAGGAATATATACCATTCCGAAGTAAATCAATAATCAATCAAATCTGGGTCCATCTTGAGGGGCAGGTATATGGGAGTAGCACTCGAAACACATTCTTCCCTTACTTACCTAAGACAATCACTCTCATACTCAATTGGGCGCACCGGAAGAGACAAAAGGGCTGGAACGAGACGAACTGGGCGATTCTATTACTTGGACCTTATCTTACAAAAAGCTACAGTTGCCTAAATAGGCTAGAAACGATTCGGTTGAAAATGGTTTGGGTAGGCCGAGGAGAGTGTTCGGATACTTGGACAGAACAACTGAAGGGACTTAATCCTGAATTCTCTCGTCGCAAATCATTCGCGCAAGATCATTCTCTTGGTGCTAGGAGGTTGTTATGGTTGATTGTGAGCTTGCCAGGCGGGTGACAAAATAAATAATCGGAAGTAGTTAGCTCAGCAGTTGCCACCAAGAAGAGGTGTACAATAAGGGGTGATCATCATTGTACGCATGAAGGTTGAGTAATCTCCATCATTAGTGCGGTAGGAGGCTATGTCGCCGTCATCAGCATGAATGGGGTTAGGTTTTTGTCGTAAGAGTGATGGAGATTCCTTAGTCGCAAAGGTGATGGTGCTTGCTGCTGAGCTGTTCCATTTGTCGTCCGCCGCGTGGAGTACCGAATGAGTCACGTTGATCACAAGCAAGGTCGCATGGAACGTGAACAAGTATCAGTGACATCTCCTCGATTAAGAAAATTATATATGCATGCAGCCGGTGCTAGTATCCAGACCTACGCTGATGCATTATCAAAAGAAAGATAGTAGTTCCAAAGAATCGTAAAACTGATGCCCGCTTTGCCTGCCTCTCCTGGTCCTTACCATCCATCGTTCAGTCACTTTACCTCCATGCCTTGCGGATGGGTTTCAGTGATGACACGGTTAATTTAAACCATGAGGATGGCACCGACGGCCACGAGACCGACCATGGCATAAGAGCCCTGGACGGAGCTAGCAGCACCGGTGAAGTCGGATGGAGTCGGGCCCTTGGCGCTGTCGGTGCCCTTGGGGCTGGTCTCGTTACCCTTGGCATAACTGGGGTGAACCATGCCGCCGGTGGCACCGGGGTAGTGAGGAGCGACCGGGGTGGTGGGCTTGCCGTCGACGACCTTGCCGGGCATATCGGGCTTGGCTGGGGTCGACGGGGTGGCGTGAACCATGGAGCTGCTGGTCGTCTTCTGGTCGTTGTAGACGGTGTGCAGACGCGTCGTGACCTGGCCGTGGGTGTTGGTGTAGGTCATGGTGCTGGT
>QQTW01002601.1_pt1 | contig 13177 bp, 16 predicted proteins | sample 1904831 | NCBI WGS metagenome assembly QQTW01 (sample SAMN09435610, study PRJNA476489) | Subsurface metagenome, whole genome shotgun sequencing project. | reverse complement strand
TAGAAAAATGGTGGCAGGCTTGCCAGCGCATTCTCTCTCATCCTACCTTAGCTGAAGGTGCTGCCAACACCGAACCTTCTGCCCAAGCCGATCAAGATGCTCTCAACGCGCTGCTGATGAGCGAAATTCCTGTCCATGCACTAGCTTTTCAACCCCCAGAAGCAGAGGTATATCGTGAAAACCTTTATGAGTTTGAACTAGTTGATGTGCAGACGCTAGAGTGCAAGTATGGCGATCGCGCGGTAACGATATTACATAGCAACAGTAGCCCTAAACCCTGGAATTCTCAATCTTGGCGGTTGGTTCGTCGTAGAGATGCAAATATGCGTTTGTTGATGCGCCGCTTGTTAACTGGAGAAGATATAACGCTCAAAGTGCCTGTAGATATGCTTCCATTCTGGCTGCGTCCAGGGATTGCTGCACAGATATCTATTTACGGGCTATATGCTGCCAATCCACTAATATCAGCAATTCGCAAATCGTATTTGTAATTAGCTATTTCATGAGTATTTTGTTTTCAAGTTGCAAACAAAATTTGAACTATAGCTAAAAATGCTTGGGTAGATAATAGCTAGATTAATTTTGGACATAAGTAGAGCGCTCGCGCTACTAGTATGTAAAGTATCTAACAATTTTGTAAAAGACTTTTAGAGACAGCAAACTTTAGATAATGTGAGCAAGGTAGGCTATTTGTTGCGAAAACATATTGATGTTGACGTTAATGAAATGCGAGGAGTTTGGCTGACAAATGTTGACAGCGATATACTGCATTCCCGCAACAATATTAAACAGGGTTTGCAACGTCTGAAAGATTTGGGTTTTAATACTATTTATCCTGTAGTTTGGCAACGCGGTTTTACACTATATGAAAGTGCGATCGCTCAATCATTTATTGGCTCATCTGTTATCCCAGATTGCAACTTTGAAAATAGAGATATGGTAGCTGAAGTTATAACAGAAGCAAAACAGCACAATTTTCGGGTTATTCCTTGGTTTGAATATGGTTTAATGGCTCCTCCTAATTCTCCTTTAGCGCAAAAACATCAAAACTTATTGACGCTAGATAGTAGAGGAAAGCAAATTAGATTGAAAAGCCACGATCGTAATAAACCTGACGCGCAAGTATGGTTAAATCCTTGTCAACCAGACGTGCAAAAATTTATAGTAGATTTAACCAGTGAATTTGTGCGTAAATATCCAGAAATTGATGGAATTCAGTTAGATGACCATTTTGGCTTTCCGGTAGAATTGGGCTACGATATATTTACTCAAAACCTTTATCAACAAGAAAATAGCGGAATAAAAGCTCCACAAAATCATACAGAAAAGGCTTGGATAGATTGGGCTTCTAGTAAAGTTACTCAATTATTAAAGCAAGTATTTCATGCTGTTAAATCAGAGCAACCTAATTGTTTAGTTTCTATTTCTCCTAATCCTCAAGGATTTTCTAAAAAATACTACTTGGCAGATTGGAAATTGTGGGTACAAGAAGGTTTAGCGGAAGAAATAGTTTTGCAAGTTTATCGTAGCAATCTGCTGGCTTTTGCTAAGGAAATTAGTAAGCAGGAAGTTCTTGAAGCTTGCCAACATATTCCTATTAGCATTGGTATTCTTGCTGGGGTAAAAACACACTCAGTTGATTTGAATTTAATTAAACAACAACTTCAGGAAACCCGTAGACAAAAATTTGCAGGCGTTTCTTTATTTTTCTACGAAACTGTGTTCAATGAAAAGTTAGCACCAACAATAATATCTAGAAATTTAGTTAAGACTGGAGATTTGTTTGGTTGATACTAGAAAATTAGGCGATCGCATTTGAATTTAAGTCAAATATTACTGGGCGATCGCCATACGCCAATTGCTCTGGCTAAGACTGCTTAAGCGCCTTTTTCACTAATTCAGGAATTTGGGAAGGGCGCTCTGCTACAGGAACTTTCGCGGCTTTAAAGGCTGCGAGTTTACTTGGTGCTGTGCCTACATCTGCACCTCTACCCACCACCATAGCCAAAGTCCCTGTATGCCCCCAGTGTCTACCAGCAGGAGCTTTCCTGCCAGCAATATAAGCAATTACAGGTTTATCGATCGCTTCAGCAATATAACGAGCAGCGGCTTCCTCACTATTTCCCCCAGGTTCGCCGACTAAAACGATCGCGTTAGTAGTTTCATCTTCATCCAAGATTTGCAACCATTGCAGAAATGACGAGCCAGCGATTGTATCGCCACCAATACTCACTCCCATTGATTGCCCCAAACCCGCTCTAGTTAACTCCAAAGCAATTTCATAAGTCAAAGTGCTGCTGCGGCTAACAATACCTACAGAGCCAGGCGTGTAAAATTCGCTAGGATGAGTGCCTAATAGCAACTTTCCTGGCACAATAATTCCTGGACTGTTGGGACCTACGACTATAGTTTCGGTTGCTTCAGCTTTACGCAGCAGATGTACCATGTCTAAAGGCGGCATTCCTGCTGAGATGATCGCAATTTGACCAATACCAGCAGCGATCGCTTCTAGCGCTGCATCCAAAGCTTGGTAAGCAGGGACAAATATTAAAGTAGTGTCAATTGCCCCCACTTCTGCTACTGCTTGTTCTACTAAATCGAATACTGGAATATCATCAAAACTTTGTCCGCCTTGCCCTGGGTTGACTCCAGCCACGATATTTGTACCGTATGCTTTCATCCGCGCGCCATGAGTTGACGCGAGTTCGGCGGTGATGCCTTGGATTAAAATTTTACTTTCTGGCTGTAAATTCATTACCTTCTGTGGCTAGAAGACTTGGCTTGGCGAACTGCTTGAGATACTGCTTCATCCAAGCTTTCTAATAAAGGAATACCAAGGGTAGCAAATTGCTCTTGGGCTGATTCTAGCTCTGAACCCCAGAAGCGGACAATTAGCCGAGGATAGGGTAAAGGGCGATGTTTATGCGCGCTATTAGTTTCATGACGCTGGATGAATTTGTAAATATGCTCTGCTACCTCTACAGCCGTAGGTACGCTACCGAGAATATTTACTAAGACAACGTGAATATTTTTATCTTGCGCTAAAAATTCTAAACCTTGTTCTAAGCGATCGCCAAAACTAGGCAAGGATGGATTTAAATTACTCCCATGCCCCAAATTTAAGCAAGTTTTAACTTTGCCGCCTGCATCTACGACCAAATCTAATGTTGCCATCACAAGTCCAGCACCATTACCCATAATGCCCATATTGCCAGATTGTTCGACTTGATAGGCATTACCTAAATTATCAAAATGATTTTGACTATTGCCACGCTCTGCCATTTTTTGCGCCATCAGGCTGATGTCTGCATGACGAGCGATCGCCCGATTATTGACAGTAACTTTACCGTCTAATGCCATCACTTCACCTGTAGCACTTACACCTAGCGGATTTATTTCGACTAAATCTAAATCTTTTTGCAAAAACAGCTGATACATTTTCTCGATAATATCGCTGACCGAAGCAATCAGCGCTCCTCGCAAGCCCATTTTGATTGTCAATCTGCGGGCGTAGAATGGGGAAAATTCGCGCTCAACGACTACTTGCTGGAGTAATTCTAAAGACGATTCAACATCAATACCACCTTGAGGAGAGCCTAAAAGCACGGGGCGACGGGTAGCTGTATCCAACACTACTGCTAAATAAAACTCTTTATCTGCGTCATATTTAGCTTCTGCTAGCACTATTTCCGGCACTTCCCCTAGTATAGGCAGGTGAAAAATTGTCTGCGCCGCAGCGATCGCATCAATTGTTGTAGTTACAAATCGTACTCCCCCAGCGCGTCCTCTGCCACCTGTGCGTACTTGCGATTTGAGTACCACTGGATAAGGAATCTTTAATCCCTTAATATCGCTAATGCAGTTAATTTTTTGAGATGGCAAAACTGGAATACCCATCTCGCGGAACCATTCTTTAGCTTGGTACTCTAATAAATCCATTTTTGGCTTTTAAGGGCAATTTTCTGCGCTAAATTAGCTCCCAACTATCCCTACCCTACAACTTATTGCTTGATTTTCCAAATTCTTTGTTAGCAATTATTTATAATGGTTTTGCCATTCTTTAGCAACGAGATGAATACCGTAAAAGCGCTGCCAGAAGCGATCAACAATTTTAGTTGGCAATACTTTCGTCATCATAAACAATAAAAACTTGCCGCCTGTAGCTGCAATATAACGCGGCTGAGGGTTGCGGCTTTGCAAAGCTTGGATAATAACTTCTGCTACTCTTTCTGATGTCCAAGCGCGGCTGCTCGTTCTTTGTTCTAATCCCTTCAAATGTTCAAATGCTGCCCGATAAGGAGTATTTTCTGGCGTGGTAACGGTTTCTTCTACTGCTTGAGCGGCTACTATAAAAAATTCTGTACTTACAGGACCTGGTTCAATCACGCTAACTTTGATATTAAATGGCTCTAATTCCATCCTCAAAGAGTCGCTCAATGCTTCGATGGCAAACTTGGACGCGCTATACATTCCTCCAAAAGGAAAAGCTAAACGTCCTCCCAAAGAACTGATATTAATAATTCTGCCGCCACCAGATTCGCGCATCATTGGTACTAAAGCCCGAATCAAAGCTAATGGTCCGATTACGTTAGTTTGAAATTGTTTCTCTACGGCTTGGTGCGGGATTAGTTCAACTGGTCCCATCTGTCCGTAACCAGCATTATTTACTAATGCATCTACTCTACCGAAATGAGCGATCGCAGTTTTTGCTAAATTTTCTACTTGTTCTACTTTTTCTAGGTCAGTAGGTACAACTAATACTTCTGCCCCAGCCTTACGACATAAATCTGCTACTTGTTCTAGCTTTTGCACGTTTCGGGCTGCTAGAACTAATCTAATTGCTAAAAATCGTTGTGCTAAAAGTATAGCTAGCGCGGCTCCAATCCCCGCAGAAGCACCAGTAATTAGTACAACTTGTTCTGACAGATTAGGAGATTGGGGCATTTGTGTCTGTGCAAGGGTGTCCATAAATCAATTGCCAGAAGCGAGTACAATTCGCGTTTTTTAATTGATATTGCTGGCGGATAGGCACAAGTTTTGTTGCTGTAGCCAAAAGAGGACTACTAGCTTGCTGTTGTGCTTTATCTTGGCTAAGAGCAATTTTGGGCGACGTAATTTGATTGGTTAACAACATCTTTAAATAAAGTTCACTAATACTTCATATTTCCTATGAGCAATATATTACATTTTGTGCGTAAGGTTAAGCTTATCTCTATGGTGGTATCTACCTAACTCAATCGCTGAATTGAACTTTACTTTCCTTTACCCTTTAACCCTTAAAAGCGACGTTTGCGGCGGGATTACTCCCGCCGCAAAGCTCGCGCCCTTTACCCAGCCCGAAGGGCTTATACTAACTGGGCAGCAGCGTTAAAAAACTGTCGGTACAGCCCTTGGGTAACGAAGATAGTTGTGACTAAATTAGTAAAAGCCAGCATAAACATAATCAATATTTGGTAGGATGCAGCAGCTAGAGGATCTACGCCACTAAGTAATTGTCCAGTGATGATGCCTGGTAAAGTCACTATACCCACAATCATCATTGAGTTGATGGTAGGGATAAGTCCAGCTTTAATTGCATCTTTGCGGTACTGATTGACTGCTTGTTGAGGAGTTGCGCCTAGACTTAAGTGGGTTTCAATTTCTAAGCGACTAGCATTAATAACACTAACTAATCTTTCACCAGAAATCGCCGCGCCGTTCATCGAATTGCCCAACACAATTCCTGCTAGGGGAATTAAATACTGGGGTTCGTACCAACGGGGAGGTTGAATTACTAGGAGCGTTGTGTAAGCCAGAGTTAGAACAGTGCTGATAAAAATTGAACCCCACACTAAAGGCAATACGCGCGGAATTTTTTTGCCGATGCGGTTGCGGGCAACAATTGCTGCAATTGTCAACATCACAAGCAAAATAGCTAGAACAGCCCAAGGATTATTTAAAGCAAAGACAAAGGCTAAAATATATCCCACTACTAATAGTTGTAGAAGCGTTCTTGCAGTGGCGATCGCCAAAGTCCACTCCAATCCCAATCGCTCCCAAGCAGATAATCCGATAGAAATCGCCATCATGCCTAGCGCTAACGCCAAATCTCCCAAGTCAAGTTCAATTAACCCTTGCATGACTCAAATTCTCCTATATCAAAATCAAAATATTTCAAAGTAAGATTTTCTTGTTATACAAAATTTGATTTGATTAATCTTACGATTAAAACTTATGGGTCAAAGCGTGAACTTTATTCCTCCCCTCGATTTAAAGCAGCAGTACGCCACTTTGTCAGCAGAAATTAGCACAGCCGTTTTACAGGTACTATCTTCTTGCGGCTATATCGGTGGTCCGTTGGTTGAAGGTTTTGAGAGGCAATTTGCCGATTATGTAGGTGTATCAGAGTGTATAGCTTGCAATTCTGGTACTGATGCGCTTTATTTGGCTCTGCGGGCTTTAAATATTGGTGCAGGCGATGAAGTCATTACCACGCCTTTTAGCTTTTTTGCGACTTCGGAAACAATTGATGCTGTAGGTGCAAAGCCTGTATTTGTTGACATTAACGCTGAAACATTTAATATTGACCCCCAGCAGGTAGAATCTGCAATTACAGATAAAACTAAAGCAATTATCCCTGTACATTTGTTTGGGCAAGCAGCAGATATGACAGCGATTATGGCGATCGCGTCTTCCCATCAATTAGCTGTAATTGAAGATTGCGCTCAGTCTACTGGTGCTTTATGGCAGGGGCAAAAAGTAGGCAGCATCGGACATATTGGCTGCTTTAGTTTTTATCCCACCAAAAATCTGGGTGCTTGCGGCGATGGTGGCGCTGTAACAACTAACGATTCTGGGCTAGCAGAAATTATGCGCAGGCTGCGGGTACATGGAGCAAGCGATCGCTACCACCATACAGAAATTGGCATTAATAGTCGTCTAGATGCTCTGCAAGCAGCGATTTTGCAGATCAAGTTACGTTATTTAGATACGTGGAATGAAGCAAGGCAAGAAGTCGCCCATCGCTATCACGAATTACTCAGTCCAATTCCTGGTATTGTTACGCCGCAACAATTAGTTGATTCTCAAGGAGTGTGGAATCAATATACAGTTAGGGTTTTAGCCAATAGGCGCGATCAAGTGCGATCGCAGTTGCAACAGCAAGGAGTTGGTTCAATGGTTTATTACCCTATCCCCTTACATTTGCAACCTGTATATACACATCTTGGCTACCAACCAGGGCAGTTACCAGTAGCAGAGCAAGCTTGCGGTGAAGTTTTATCTTTACCAATGTTTCCTGAACTTTCTCTAGAGCAGCAAGAGCAAGTTGTTTATAGTCTTAAAGATTGTTTGAGTTAGGACATTATCGAGGCGAACAATCGTTCGCCCCTATATATCTAAACTAAAGTCCGAGCCTGGCTGACATGAGCTAGTGATTCAACCAAGGAGCGTACAGCCGCAATCATAGCTACTTCGCTGTTGAGTTGGTTGACTGCTGCACCAACTCCTACCCCTGCGGCTCCTGATGCGATCGCAAGTGGTGCTGTAACGCTCGATATACCACTAGCGCACAATACAGGAACTGATACAGCGCGAGAAATTTCATAAGCAGCAGCTAGGGTAGGTGCTGCTTTTTCTATTAGTCCTAGCGTGCCGCCATGAGCGGGAGTGCTGCTAGTTCCGCCTTCGGTTTGAATGATGTCTGCGCCAGCTTTGACTAGTTCTTCTGCTAGCTGTACTTGCAAGTCCAGAGCCAAAATATGCGGAACGGTTACAGATAAGGTGATATGCGGTAAGAGCGATCGCGTTTGATAAGTTAAAGCTAATACCTCAGCCGCTTCAAATCTGCGTCCTTGAGCGTAGAAGCTATCAAAGTTACCAATTTCAATTAAGTCTGCGCCAGCAGCTACAGCTTGAACAAATAGCTCTGGCTCAACAGCGGATACACAAATAGGTAAGTTTGTCAATCTTTTAGCTAAAGCAACTAATTCGGTATCAGCAGCAATATCAACAAAAGTAGCACCACCAAGATCGGCGGCTCGGACAGTGGCGGCTACGCGATCAGGGTTAAAATTATGCAAACCGCTAATGACTTTGAGTGCTTGACGGGAATCAAAAGCTTGTTGCAACGATGAATGAATTGTCACGATCTTTCTCCAACTACAAAAAAGGGTAAGGTCTATTTTGACATTACCTGAAGTCTTAAACTAGGTTCTAGCAAAATTAACTATTTACCACCGTAGTAAAAAGCAACTTCTTTGTCTTTGAGAGGAGCAAAATCAGCATCTACAAGCATTTGGTTGAGTTCAGTTTGGGAAATATGCTTTGCACCGATGCGGACAATGCGCGATCGCATTGTATTCGATACTCCGCTACGCTGCCTACCTGCTTCAATCGCCATGACTTTGTTATAGAGTTCTAGTTTGGCTGAGGGGATAGGGGAGCCATCAAAGTCAATGCCATCTGCGATCGCGCGATCAATAGCATCTGCGCCTGTAGTCGCTTGAGTATCTTCTTTCATGTTGGATAAAACTTAAATCTAGGGCAAAGGTATTTTACCAGTTGTCGTTAACCAAATGTAGAGCCATTCCAGCCCCACATTGCCCCTTTAGCATCAGCAAATTCTATATAAATTCTATTTTTGTCTATATTTAATACTTGGTTAATTTGCTGACAAAAATCTTGGCTCATAGCGTTAGTTTGCTCTGGTTTCATATTGCCAACGCTTTTAATTTCGATGTAGCACGCAGGTTCCAAAGTGCTAGCAAATGTCATTGGCACGCCCGACTCAAACGCTGTCATCACATAACTTTCGGACTTACCTAAGTGCTTTGCTAACTTGGCTGAAAGATTCTTTAACAGCGTTTCTACTTCAGACTTATCAGTATTAGCCACAGAAGTCTGGACTTTAATTAAAGGCATAACATTTTCCCATCCAACTTATTTTTAGACAGTCTTGAATTTTGAGCTAACTCAAAACTCAAAACTTAAAACTCAAAACTATTATTAACCGCCGTATTGCCAGCCTGTAGTTTCTAGCCTTAAAGATTCGCCTTCGCGGTGAACGCCAGCAGCGATTACTTCACCGACATAAACTGTATGATCGCCTTTTTCTGTTGCCCCAACAACTTGACACTCAACGTAACCCAAAGAATCTGTAATAATCGGGCAGCCTGTTTCGCCAAGATAAAACTCCACATCATCAAACTTATTTTCAACTCGGCGCTGGGGTTGAAAGAACTTCTGCGCTATATCCTTTTGTTCTGCATCTAGGAAGCTAATAGCAAATACGCCACTATTTTTGATCATGGCGTGAGATTTGGAATCTTGTTTTACGCAATTGACTATCAAAGGTGGCTTAAAAGAAGCTTGCATCAACCAACTTGCAGTAAAGCCGTTGACTTCTTCGCCATCTTTGACACCGCAGATATAAAGCCCATGAGGAATTTTCCGCAGCATGGTTTTTTTGGCTTGTTCGTCTAGCAAGGGGTTGTCTCCTGATTAGTTCTACTCTTTTGATGCTATAGGGTTTTAGTTGAAGCAACAATATGTGCGAACTATAAATCGTAATAGAGATTTTCTTGATTTTGCTGCAACATACTTGTTATGTGGCAGTGAAAAGCTCCTTTGGGATTTGGGAATTTACCATTATGCAGTCGAATTCAATAACTGAAAGTGTAGATTCTTCTTGAGTCACAGGATACATGCCTGCTAGTTCAAATCCGGCTTTCTCGAAAAATGAGATACTGTCTGTTAAATGTGGCATACCTTGATAAATAGCAATAACAGACATCTCGCTTTGGAGTGCAAATATTTTATCGTACTTACCTCCAAGCCCTTTAAAGACTTCTAAGTCATAACCTTGAGTATCCATTTTTAAATATATTCTTGCTTTATCTAAATTTTCTACAGTTTCATGCAGTACCTCATCAAGCCTACGAACAATAACAGTTTCTTCAGTACTACCTACTGAGCTTTTGCCAAACTGTTGTTCGCACCAATCATTAGATTTCAAAAATGAAGTAAAGACAGACATATCTGCAACATATATTTTCTGCTCAGTATTTTGGCTTCCTAAAGCCAGCTTGTGGATATCCCAATGGAGATCGTTTTGAGCAGTCTCTTGTAATACTTCAAAAGCACTTGATATTGGTTCAAAAGAAATAATTTTACCATTGTAGCCCATACGCCTTAGCTCTGAGGCAAACTGACCTCTATTCGCACCGACATCTAAGACAATATCTATTTGATACTTTTCTAAGAGGGTTTTTAATCTTAGGCGGCGTAAATAATCATAAATTCCGCTAGTTTCTTGCAATTCATTATCTGTTTTTTGGATTAAAACTAAGCTTGCTGGATCGAGAAACTGCATTTCTATATTTTCCCTGGCAAGTGCGAACCCCCCAGAACCACAACCTTGAATGTCATAGCCACTGATAGTTTTAATTGTTTTCTTCAAAAAACTTTTGAATCCACTCATAGCAAAAACAAACCTTTTCTATACAATTAGGTACGTTTTACAAGGTACATAACTGGTTATTATATGGAAAATTTCTGTATAAATATGATATTTAGCGTGAATGCATAGAAGTTTCTGCATAACACTCATATTTAAGTATTACGTAGGAAAATTATGTATAAATGATTTATATGGGGTAACTAGAAAGAGCTTTTTATATATTTATAAGTGGTGTTTGGTAGGTAGAGGCGATCGCACTTCATCTAAATCGCTTTAAGCGTAATAAGAACCTCCAAACACCATTACGATATATCTCTATTTCTAAATTATCTCCTGCCAAGATAAACGCATTACCTATTCTTTCATCAAGGCGAACAACGCAAATAGGAATAAATGTGTTTGTCAAAGATTGGCATATTATGACGCATCTGATGCCTTGCTGGAGCAGTTGGCATTCATAAACCTCTTAACCAAACAGCTTGCTTCAGAGTAGCAAATAAAACGATTGCTAAACTAAATCATCCCACCAGTAGTCTTTTCAAGGCGAAATAAATGATTGTGTTCGGGATGGTACAAAGTGCGATGCCGGCGCGACGTTTCGGGGAGCGAGCTTTGGGGAGAGAGTACTCTCTCCCCAAACGTCGCGTCAGGGAATCCTCCCTCCCGAAAGCTCGCTTCTAAGATCGGCGGGCGTAGCCATCGCACTTTTAGCCTAGGTGTGCAAGATGAGCTACTGGAATACGATTATAAATCTCCGCATTTTCTTCCTGAGCTTGTTTTAAATCGTATTGTGACTGCAAGTTTAACCAGAACTGAGCGCTATTGCCAAAATATCGTGACAAACGCAACGCTGTATCTGCTGTAATGCTGCGCTTCCCAGCTAAAATCTCGCTGATTCGTGTCTGTGCTACACCTATATCTTTACTTAATCGATAGGGAGTAATATCGAGTGGCTGCAAAAATTCTAGCCAGAGGATTTCTCCAGGATGAATATTCGGTAGACGGTTGTTCATAGTAATTTTTTCTTAGTGGTAATCTACAATTTCAACTTGCTGTGCATTATTTTCATCTGTCCAGACAAAGCAAATTCTCCACTTTTCAGCAGAAAACCTTGAAATGAACATAGCTACCTCACTAAGTTGTGCTGCTACACAACTTACGCTGATTCTAAATGGGTAACTGGAATCTGCTCGGTTCTCTCTGGCGATTTTACTCCCGTTGCAATTTCATGAACTAGATGCAGAATATCCGCTGAGTAATATCGATTACTACAGTTATCGCAGACTCCAATTGTGACATTCTCAAGAATGACAAACCCATCTTGATGCTTGAATGCTTCACGCTTAACAACACGAGGTTGAACTGTACCTTCGCAATATTCGCACCTATAACCGTACATATCTTTAGCCCTCTAATTCAGTGATTTCATAGACTGTAATAATTAAATATCGTCCGTTGCTGGCAAACCTTCCAACCACGCCAACAGGAGTTTGCCCTTCGAGTGCCGTCCCCTTGATTACATATTTTGTGCCTCTAGGGTCATCTTTTTCAACTCGAACAACTTGACCGCTTAAAACTGCTGCTTCCACGTCCAAAATGGTTAGGTAATCTTCAGCCATTTCTTCCATTGCATGGGCTGACATATCGTACTGGCGAAGTCGCACTTTCTCTCTAATACGGTCAATATCGCTACGAGACACGGCTGATTTTAGTCACATTCTGCTAATCATATCAAGATGCACGAACACCACTGTTGTATAAGTTAAAGTCTTTTCTTTTGATACAACAAGGTAGATTGAAAAAAGTTGTTAGTTGTTTTTCACGGGCGAAATAAATGATTGTGTTCGGGATGGTATAAGCGCGATCGCACTTCACCCATATTTTCCAATGCTGGACTAATTACATATAATGTTGTCCGAATTAGCTTCTCTTTGTGAGTAACTTCTGCCATTTTGTCAAGGGGTACGACTACAATCTTTTCATCTACCCAGCCTAAGCGATAGCAGATAGCTACAGGTGTTGATGGTGCGTAGTGTTCTAATAGTTGAGATTGTGCATTTTCGATATGACGAGCGCTCAAATATAAACACAAACTAGCTTTATGGGCGGCTAATGAGGCTAATTCTTCGGTTGCTGGTACTTGGGTGCGTCCGCTAATGCGGCTGAGGATAATAGTCTGTACAACTCCTGGAATAGTTAATTCTACTTTGAGTTTGGCGGCGGCGGCTTGAAAGGCGCTAATTCCAGGGATGACTTCAAAAGGAATATCTGCGGCGGCTAAAGCTTGCATTTGTTCGTGAATGGCGCTGTACAGACTTGGATCGCCCGATTGCAAGCGGATTACAGACTTTTGCGATCGCACTTTTTCCACCATCAAGGGCAAAATTTCTTCTAGTGTCTTATTGGCTGTGCGGATAATTTCGGCATCCAGGCGACATAATTCTAATATCTGCTGCGGTACTAACGAGTCAGCAAATAAAATTACATCTGCTTTGCTTAAAAGTTTTTGCGCCTTGACTGTAAGTAAGTCTGGATCGCCAGGACCTGCACCTACAAGGTAAACTGCTGGTGCTAGTGGAGTATTAATTTCGGACATATTGGGCGATCGCTAATTCTTTAAAAAAGTTTTACTCATTTTCCGTTTTTTTGCGGAAGTCACTTGGCAGCTTATGAAGTAATAGGAGGTAGATGCACCCTGGTTAAGCTCTAGAGTCAAAATCTAGAGCTTTTTTTTACCCT
>QQTW01002600.1_pt1 | contig 13178 bp, 11 predicted proteins | sample 1904831 | NCBI WGS metagenome assembly QQTW01 (sample SAMN09435610, study PRJNA476489) | Subsurface metagenome, whole genome shotgun sequencing project. | reverse complement strand
AGCAACGGTTAAAAAAAGGATTGGAGTTCATCAACGAGCAAATTCCTGGAGTCCGCAGACAAGTTGAGGACTCAGAAAATAGGTTGAGAAACTTTCGAACAAGTCAAAATTTAATCGATCCCGAACTTCAAGCTGCTACTATCAATAATTCTCTAAATACTGTAGTTCAGCAACGGCAGGCTATCCGCGCTCAATTTCAAGATACAGAAGCACGCTATAAGGTATTACAACAGCAAGTTGGTAGCAGCCCACAAACTGCTTTAGCCTCCTCGCGTTTAAGCCAATCTACACGCTATCAAACGCTGCTCAACGAATTACAAAGAACAGATTTGCTTTTAGCCGCTAGACGAGGAACCTTTACCGATGAAGATCCGGGCGTGCAAAAATTACTAGAACTCCGCCAAAGCCAGCAAGCACTGTTGCAATCAGAACAAGGGCGAGTTGTAGGAGATGCGGCTATACCAAGTGCAGAAAGTTCTACCTTGCTATCTCAAGGGCAAAAAACTGGGCTAGATATCAACTTGACAGAGCAATTGGCAGGAGTTCAAACTCTTTTGAGTGCGTTGCAAGCTCAAGATGTCAGTTTGGCAGAAACCGAGCAGAATTTACGCAAGCAATTCGATCGTTTTCCGGCTCAAATAGCAGAGTACAATCGTCTTATTCCTTTAGTCCAAATCAACCGCGAGAAGTTACAGCAACTATTGAGAGCGCAGCAAGAATTGAGTTTAGAAATTGCTAGAGGCGGGTTTGAATGGCAAGCTTTAGAGCAGCCCTTGCTAGGCGTACAAATAGGTCCAAATGTTAAGCAGAACTTATTGCTAGGTTTGGTTGCAGGACTAATGCTAGGGGGTGTAGCGGCATTCTTACGTGAAGTAGTAGATGATGCGGTACATACTTCCGACGAATTAGAAAAGCAAGTGTCTATACCTTTATTGGGCATGACACCAGAATTACCACAAACTAAAGCCAGCGAACCAATTGTTAGTTTACCTTTTGGGAAGCCAACAGTTTTAGAACCTTGGACAGTGCAAGTTAGTAACTGGCCTCCGTCTTGGGAATCACTGGATTTGATTTACAAAAATATCCAGTTGCTCAATACAACCGAATCATCTTTAAGATCGATTATGGTCACTTCAGCCCTCGCTGGCGAAGGAAAGTCTACCCTAGCCTTGGGGCTTGCCCTGAGCGCGGCTCGTTTACATCAACGAGTACTATTAATAGATGCAGATTTGCGCCATCCCAATCTGCATCAAATGCTGAATCTGCCAAATGAGCAAGGGCTTTCAACTTTGTTAGAAAGCGATGCTAACGTGCCAAACCATACAGGTATTCAATCGTCAGGAGCTTATATTGATATCTTAACGGCGGGACCAATACCCACAGATTCAGCAAGTCTGTTAAGCTCTCAAAGAATGCGGGAATTGATGGCAAAATTTGAGGATACTTACGATTTGATCCTTGTAGATGCTCCGCCAGTTTTAGGAATGGTTGATGCTATCTTGGCGGCATCATTTTGTAGCGGTGTACTGTTAGTGTCGCGGATGGGCAAAGTAACGCGCACTGAACTTACTCAAGCGACAGCCATGCTCAGTAAGTTAAATACGATCGGCGTGGTAGCAAATCATGCCAATGGACACACAAGTTATGTAAGTTCGACGAAAGAGGGAGGAGTCGTTTTACAGCAAAGCTGGGAATAAAAATACAGCTTACTAGGATCATTTTGTTACCAGCAAAATAGCAAGCGCTAAGAAAACTGAAAAAACATAAATGGTTAAAGCTTACTGGTACAAGCATAGTAAGCTTTAACTATGTAAAGGGTTAAAGTTTTTTGATAAAGACTGTAAAAAACGATACTTTGCATTCTAAGATAGGTTTAGAAACAAAATGACCTTGATAATATTAATAAAGGGTATCTAAAGCATATACAAAAAATATCAGTCTCAGTAATCTTAGCTAGTCAAAGATTGGGTTATGAGATAAACTTAGGTTTAAAATACAAAGGTTATTAAAAGAGAATAAAATTACACATTGAATTGGAGTAAGAAGCTGATTTTTTAGATATTTTGGGAAGTTGAAAAAACTTCCAGCCGGAAAAAGCTAAAACTGATGTTTGGTTAGGCAACTAGCATAGTTCCTTTGTAGCAAGCGTAAAAAATGCGATCGCCATACAATGTTAATTTCTAAAATTTCCAACTTACCCACTTACTCTTTAGTCAATACTCAACAACCAGAACATAAACTAATTGGCTGGACTGTGAAGTGGCGACAAAAGCAACTGATAGTTAAGGCACTGCAACAACCCCATCAGATGATAGATAAAGACAAGCAATGGTTGCAGCAATGCTTGCAAAAGTCACCAATAAAAATAGTTCAAATAGATCCAGCCGTAGGAGCAACAAATTTACAAATATGGGCTGTAGCCTGTAAGCAAGCAAAAAAAACAATATTTTTACGCTCTGGTGCAGCCTATAAACTGCCTTACTTAAACTCTTTTCACTGGCGGCTGAAACAGATTTGCGATTTTTTGGCAGCCTCTAGCTTGCTTGCCATCCTAAGTCCGATAATTTTGGGACTAATTGTCTGGCAATGGATAAAATCACCTCAATCTCCAGTATTTGTGCGGCAATGGCGTGTAGGTCAGCGTGGGCAACTATTTGAGTTACTGAAGTTTAATTCTTTATCACCAGTGTATTTAGAAGTTTGGCAAAATCTACCGCAACTGTTTAATATTCTGCGTGGTGAAATGAGCTTAGTAGGAGCGCGCCCATGGACATTAGCAGAAGTGACTGACTTACAGCCAAAACAGCTTGCTCACCTCCCAGGCATTACAGGAATACCTGAAATAAAAGCACAGCTTGCAATAGAACGTGTTAGTGCAGTTCATTTGGCTTACCTCAAAAGTTGGTCCCTGGGTAAAGACTTGAGAATTCTTCTCCAAACTATGGCTAAAATTTTTTCTAGTGGCATCAACTAATATATTATTACTACCAGCATATACTTATGGGTTTTAATCTTCCTGCTCCTGTCCGCACTTCCCTTAAAGCTACTACGTTCTGGAAAGACAATTACTTGATTTTAAGAGAGTTTAAGTATTTTCCTGGAATTGCAGTTTTAGCTGTAGTTTTTGCTATCGGTGCCGCAGCTTTTGAGGGTTTTGGATTAGGATTTTTGCTAGCTTTTCTGCAAGGCTTAGTTAACCCAGATTTACCACCAATTCAGACTGGTATTAAATGGTTCGATCTTTCAATTTTAGGAATAGATAAACCACCCATTGAGCGGCTTTATCGAGTATCAATGCTGATACTCGCTGCTACTTGGATCCGAGCAATTTTTAATTACTTGAGTCAAGTTTATACAGAAATGACTCAGCTAAATTTGGTAGATAGGCTGAGAAAAAGAATTTTTGAACAACTTCAATCATTAAGCTTAAGTTACTTCTCTACAAGTAATTCCGGCGAACTAATTAACACGATTACCGGGGAAATTTCGAGGTTGCAACAAGCTTTTGGTTTGAGTTCCTTTATTTTTACTAAAGTATTAACACTGTTAGTATATGGAATTATAATTTTCCAACTGTCTTGGCAACTATCAATTATCGCCCTTGCCTTATTTACTCTGTTGGCAGTAGGTTTGTCGGCGCTGAATAAGAGAGTTAGAGAGGCTAGTTTTGTAGTTTCTAAAGCTAACGGTAAGTTTACTTCAAGAGCTATTGAACTAATTAATGGCATTCGTACTATTCAAGCTTCAGCAAGCCAAGACTTTGAACGCAAGCGCTACTACAAAGCGAGTAATGATGTGGTTCAAAGTTCAATCAAAGCAACTTTAGGCTTGGCAATTGTTAGACCTTTTGCTGAAGGAGCGGCTACAACGGTTCTTGTAAGCATGATTATTTTAGCAATTACGATATTTGTTGCTAATGGAACTTTAGAAGTCGCTTCGTTACTAACATTTTTGTTTACATTATTTCGCCTTGTCCCGTCTATTCATGAAATCAATGGCAACCGAGCTTTGTTAAGCAGCTTTGGCGGCTCGATTGATAACGTCATGCGCCTCCTAAAAACTGAAGATAAAAAATATTTAATTAACGGTACGCAAGAATTTACTGGTTTAAAGCAGGCGATTGAATTTAGATCGGTAGACTTCGGCTACGAACCTAGTACCTTAGTGCTGAATAATGTCACCTTAACAATTAAAAAAGGACAGACAACAGCTTTAGTTGGTTCTTCGGGTGCGGGTAAAACCACCTTAGCCGATTTGATTCCCCGCTTCTACGACCCCTTGCAGGGTCAAGTGTCCTATGACGGCATTGATTTACGAGAGTTGGATATCAATACAGTCCGTCGCCGGATGGCGGTTGTTAGTCAAGATACCTTCATTTTTAATAACTCCGTATACAACAACATTGCCTATGGCATAGAATCTGCAACTCAAGCTGAGGTAGAACAAGCAGCACAACTTGCAAACGCTCTAGGATTTATATTAGAGATGCCTGAAGGCTTTGATACGATTTTGGGGGATCGGGGAGTGCGGCTATCTGGGGGTCAACGCCAGAGAATTGCGATCGCCCGCGCTTTGCTTCGCAATCCAGAAATTCTCATTCTTGACGAAGCAACTAGCGCTCTCGACTCTGTATCAGAGCGATTAATTCAAGAATCTTTGGAAAAACTAACAGTAGGACGAACTGTAATTGCGATCGCTCACCGTTTATCAACTATCGCCAAAGCAGATAAAGTTGTGGTTCTCGAACAAGGTAAAATTGTCGAACAAGGCGCTTATCAAGAATTGCTGCTTCAGCGCGGAAAGTTATGGCACTATCACAATATGCAAAATGAGTTGGGTCAAAAAAGCTGAAAACTAATTATAGTTTGATTTGAACTGCTGAGATAGAAACACTTTCTATCTCATTTTTTTTGCAATTTCAACGTTCAAAGGTCGTACTCATCAGCTAGCAAAACTCATTTTGAGTCCCCGATCATTTACTACTTTAGACTGATTGACAGGCAAAAAACCCTACTTTTATACATTTTAATCCACTTTTTTTTATATAAGTTATCAACAATATCGAACTTATTGTCAAATTAGACTATCCCATTAGACACTATTATAGTTAAAGTAAGTTCACACAAAGTGGTAATAATTAATAATCGCTAGGTAAGGACACTATGTATTCATGCAGATAGCCTATCTAACTAGCTACGATGTTTTAGATGCCACAAATTGGCCAAGAAACAAAATAGGACTCTGTGGCGCAGGCTCTTATTTGGCTAAAAGCTTAGAATCTCAATCTACTCCCCTACACTACGTTGGTTCTTTAGAGGAAATTAAGCCGTCATTCAACCACAAGTTTAAGTGGCATCTGAATCAAAAACTATTCAAGAAAGATTACTTCTATTTTTTGGAGCCATCGGTACTAGAAAAATACAGCGCTCAAATTCTGCCGAAACTAGCCAAATCTAAGTCCGATGTAGTGCTGTGTCCAGAAAATAGTATTCCTATTGCTTACCTTGAATGCGAACAGCCGATTGTTTTATGGACAGATGCACCCTTATCTGCGTCTGTCAACTTTTACCCATGGTTGAGTAATTTGACAGAGGAAACCCTCAATCATCTGTACGCAATGGAGAAACTTGCACTAGAAAAATGCAAATTACTAATTTTTCTATCAGATTGGGCTGCTCAAAACACTATTGAGACTTATGGTATCGATCCAGCCAAAGTTAGGGTGATTCCCTGGGGGGCGAATTTAGAAACCAATCGCGATCGCGAAGACATCCAAAATATAGTAGAAGCAAAGAATGACGAATGCTGCAAATTACTATTTATTGGTGTGGAGTGGATTAGAAAAGGTGGAGATATTGCCTTACAAGTAGCTGAGGAGTTGAACTCTAAAGGAATAAAAACTGAATTATCGGTAGTGGGTTGCGAACCAACAACAGAAAATCCTTTGCCAAATTACGTAAAAACCTTGGGTTTTATTCCCAAACATACGCCGGAAGGCTTGAACAAGCTTACTAAGCTATTTACTGAATCTCATTTTTTAGTTTTGCCTTCAAAAGCAGATTTTTCGCCACACGTTTTTTGTGAAGCTAATTCTTTTGGGCTACCTTGTATTAGCACCCAAGTAGGCGGCATTCCAACTTTAATCAAAGACGATCTAAATGGCAAAACATTTGCATTAACTGCAAGTATCTCTGAATACTGTGACTATATTGCAACACTGATGAATAACTATAGCGATTACAAGAAATTAGCATATTCTTCATTTAATGAATATCAAAGTCGCTTGAATTGGTCTGTAGCCGGACAAACAGCTAGAAAAGTAATTCAGGAGGTGTTATGACTAATGTCACACCAGTTATCTCTGTAGTTATCCCAGTTTATAATGGTGCAAAAACAATTAAAGAAACTATCGAATCTGTCTTGCATCAAACTTATGAAAACTTTGAGTTAATTGTCATCAACGATGGTTCTCAAGACGACACTTTAGCAGTTATTGCTAGTATTCAAGAACAGAGAATAAAAGTATTTTCTTACCCAAATGCTGGTTTATCTGCAAGTCGTAACCGTGGTTTTGCTTGTAGTTGTGGCGAATTTATTGCTTTTTTAGATGCTGACGATCTTTGGACTACTGACAAATTAGAGTCACAATTAAAAGCTTTGCAACAAAACCCACAAGCTGCGGTTGCTTATAGTTGGACTGACCATATTGATGAATACGGGCAAATTTTAGGACCAGACTCCTACGTTTCTTGTAGTGGCAATATTTATGAGAGACTTTTGCTCGGTAACATACTATCTTGTGGTTCTAATAATTTAATTCGTACTCAAGCTCTAAATAAAGTCGGTGGCTTTGATGAATTTTTGAAGGCAGCAGAAGATTGGGATATGTGGCTGCGACTAGCTGCTCAATATGAGTTTGTTGTTGTTCCTCGCCCTCAAGTTTTATATAGAATATCTTCGTCCTCAATGTCTACCAATATTTCTAAAATGGAGGTAGCATCCTTACAAGTTATTGAACGAGCATATAATCAAGCTCCAGAATCTTTGCAGCACCTCAAAAGCCAATCATTGGGATACCTCTACAATTTTTTGATAGCTAAAGCGTTGCAAGATCCTATGAAACGAAAAGGAGGATTAAAAGCTGCAAAAATGCTCGTAAATTATTTAACGAAAGATTCGTTATTAAGATTGGGTCGGTTCAAAATATCCCTTTTGTCTAAAGTTATTACTGCTAACTTGTCGCCATTTTTTCCAGGTTCAATAAAGGAACAAAACAAAAAAAGACTGATTCTAGAAAACAACAAGAATGTAATTGTAAAAACCGCACTTAAGCACTAATAGCCACACTAACTAATTCAGCAAAATCTACTCAAGTAAAAATCCCTTTGAGCTACACGTCAACTATTATAAAGGCTTTGCTTTTTATCAAGCTTAAGTATAAATAGCTGGCGCTAATTAAGTAGTTAAGGTAAAAATTCAATTTTAAAATGTTCAAAAACAAGAGTAATGTTATGCCAAAAGTATCTGTGATTATTCCTGCATACAATGCAATGACTTATTTACCAGAAACTTTAGAATCAGTCTTGCAGCAGACTTTTACTGATTTTGAAGTATTAATTGTAAATGATGGTAGCTCCGATTGCATAGTATCTTGGGCTAAGTGCATAGAGGACGAGCGCGTCCAACTTATCTCCCAGTCAAATCAAGGTGTCTCAATTGCTAGAAATACAGCAATCGGCAAAGCTAAAGGCGAATACATCGCATTTTTAGACGCGGATGATTTGTGGCAGCCGACAAAGTTAGAAAAACAAGTACAATTTTTGGACAATAATCCTACGGTAGGATTGGTATCTACGTGGATGATTTTGACTGACGAGCATAGTAATTTTCTGTCGGAAGTCAAGCTCAATTTTAAGCAAGGAAATATCAGAAAAGAAATAATCGAAATTGATTTAATCCCCTGTGGTAGTATTCCAATGGTGCGTCGAGCTTGCTTTGACACCGCAGGTTTCTTTGATTCTACTTTGCGTTTTGGCGAGGACTGGGAAATGTGGGCGCGGATTGCCGCAGAATACGACTTTGGATTAGTAAGAGAGTCGTTAGTCTACTATAGACAACATCCGCAAAATTCTTCAAAGAGTTCTGAAGAAATGCTCCCACAGTTCGAGCGATTAATTGAAAAAATGTTTAGTTCTGTCCCTGCCGAGTTGCTACCTATAAAAGCAAGAACTTACGGACACACGAATTCTTATATAGCTTGGAAATATTTAGAAAACAAAAACTACCGACAGGCAAGGAAGTTTTATAATCGAGCTATTAGGCATTGTCCTCAACTGCAATACACAAAAAAAATTCTCCACCTAAACCTACTGATTTTTGTCAAGAGTAAGGTGAACAAAAGTATTTATAACAAATTGGCTGGACTATTGCGATCTCTGCGACAGCAACAAAAATCGCTAATGAGTAGATAGCTGGAACAAATTGTAAGAGGCGATCGTCACAACCAAAAATTAACGCGGGATTTGCTCGGAATTTTTACCTGAGAATAGAGTAACTTAACGGACTTCATGAAAATATCAAGAACTTTTTGGAAAAAATTGGATAAAATATTTAAGCATTTTCGGTGAATGTTACTCGCAAATTAGGAGGATTACAGAGTATGGCTTTAGTTGACAATCAAGAACCTTTAGTCAGTGTTGTAATCTCAACCTACAATCGCCAAGCCTACTTAAAAGAGGCAATTTCTAGTGTCGTACAGCAGACCTATAAAAATATTGAAGTTATCATTGCCGATGACTGTAGTGTAGAAAGCCCAAAGGGACTTGTTGACGGTTTTCAAGATTCGCGGTTGCACCTAAGAATTAATGAAAAAAACTTAGGTATAGGTCTAAACCTTACCTCCGCTTTTGCACTAACAAAAGGCAAGTATGTCGCTAGCCTTAATGATGATGATTTTTGGCAAAAAGACTTCTTAGAAAAACTTGTGCCGCTTTTGGAAAACAACCCAGAAGTAGTAGTAGCTTTTTGCGATTATTATGTAATTAATAGCGATAGTAGTATTAACGAAAAACTAACGGAAGAACATTCCCAGCGCGAAAAAAGAGCAGGCTTAGAAGCAGGAATATATCAACCCTACTACAAACTTGCCTTGGTAGATAAAGCTGTCTTTAGCTCTTTAGCAACTGTAATTCGTAGAGACGCAGTAGATTGGGACAAGTTTGCCAACGCTGGTGCTGATGCGGGGGTTTTTTACGACTTTTATATGACTTACTTGGCTTGTAGTTCGGGCAAAGCCGCCTACTATTGTCCAGAAAAACTAGCATTTTACCGCGTACACGAACAGTCAGAAAATGTAATTAGCGGTAGCAAAAACGTTCAAGCAAAAATTCGTAAAGGCAAAGCATCGATTTTTTGCTGTAAAACCTTTATTGAAGACCCCCTTCTCCAGGAATTTAGACCTTACTTTGAGCAAGAATTAGCTCACGCAAATACAACGTTAGCCATCGGTTTATTACGGGCGGGGCAAGTAGCAGAAGCTAGACCTTATTTGCGAGAGGCGATCGCCAAGCAAAAGTTTAATCTGCGCACTTTAGTTGCATTGACCCTTAGTTATACCCCTCAACCGATAGCTCGCCAATTTTTGGGTGCAGCGAAGTGACAAAAATTCTATTTTTAGACCAAAGTGGTAAGCCGGGGGGTGCGGAACTTTGTTTGGTAGATATTGCCAAGCCCTACCGCGATAGTTGTTTGGTTGGCTTGTTTGCGGATGGTACGTTTAAGCAGTTGCTAGAAAAACAGCAAATTCCCGTTCAGGTGCTGGCAACTCAATCTATAGAAGTACGCAAAGAAAGCGGTTTAGCGCGCGGGGTGGGGAGTTTAGGTCAACTGCTTCCTTTAATTAATCGCGTAGCTACTCTGAGCCGCAGTTACGATTTAATTTATGCTAATACCCAAAAAGCTCTAGTAGTAGGTGCGATCGCTAGTTTTCTTAGTCATCGTCCCTTGGTATACCATCTGCACGATATTTTGTCTTTAGATCACTTTAGTGCCACCAATCGCCGTATTGCCGTAACTCTAGCTAACAGTGCGGCTTTGGTTATTGCCAATTCTCAAGCAAGTCAAGCTGCTTTTATCGCCGCCGGGGGGGCGAAAAGATATTGTCGAGTTTGTTTATAATGGCTTCGATCTAGCGTCGTATCAATTACCTGCTACTTCCACAATCAAACAGCAGCTAGGAATAGAAGACAAATTTGTTGTTGGACATTTTAGCCGTTTATCGCCCTGGAAAGGTCAGCATATATTGATTGAAGCCCTAACCCATTGCCCAGAAGATGTTGTAGCGCTTTTGATTGGCGATGCCTTATTTGGCGAACAAGACTACGTGCAACAACTACAAGCCCAAGTTGCCGACTTAAACTTGAAACATCGAGTTAAGTTTTTAGGCTTTCGCGATGATGTGCAATCTCTAATGACTGTGTGCGACTTGGTTACTCACACATCAACCGTTGCCGAACCTTTTGGGCGGGTAATTGTCGAAGCGATGTTGTGCGGTACGCCTGTAGTTGCTACTCAAGCTGGGGGCGCTAAAGAATTAGTAGAACCTGGTAAAACAGGTTGGCTAGTCGCACCGGGCGATGCAATGGAACTAGCTTCAGTTATTAATGCCTGCAAGGAGCAACCCGAACAAAGCGCAAACATGGCACTTGACGCAAAGTTGCAGGCAAGTCAAAGATTTGATGTCGCCGTAATTAATCAGCAGATTGCTCGACTATTGAGTCAGGTAGTTAAAACGACTTAGGGAGGATAATTGCCGTTAATGTACTTGTCGCGCTGCTGAAGCCCGCTTTGCTGGGTTTCCTAATATAGACCCATTTGATATCTTAAGAGGAGGCTGCAAGCCGCTTGAGCATTAGCCGGACAAAGCAGAGGTTGATCTTGGTCGTGGCATGAGACAGCGTTCGCTCAAAGTTCTTAAGCAGACTCTTACACCGCTCCATCCACGCATTCGACCGCTCAATCACCCATCGAGCAACAGCCGGGACAAAGCCCGATTTCCCTTGCGCCGCCTTCTCCTGTTTCGAGGGTTTAGTTGAAAGCTCAAACCTGATTTTCGTCATGATCTGGGGATACACCTGCTCCAACTCCTCAGTCAAATAGTCAATGTGATACCCGTGGTCTAGCAAGATGGTGATTTTGGGAATATTGACGGGTTTTGACTTGAAGTAGTCGATGTGGAGTGTCAACATCTTAACCAGTCCCACATCGTCTGAAACGTTAGCTTTGGTGCAATGAGTAAAGAAGGGAAAGCCAAGCGTATCAACGGCGAGATGCCTTTTAATGCCATTGGTTGATTTGTAAAAACAGTACCCTTTTGACTCTACACTTGCATTGCAAGTATTCTTCACTGCTTGCGAGTCAATAATGATTAAGGTTGTCCATTTCGGCTTTTTTTCACCTGTTGTCGTGCTTGTTGATGTAGGGTGTGCATTAGTTCTTCAATTACTCCTGCGGTTCGCCACTGCTTATAGTGCCAATAGACAGTGGAGTAAGGAGGCAAGTCTTTAGGTAAATCACACCAGTGGCATCCATTCTTGAGTTGATAGAGGATGCCATCAACGATCTCTCGCTTTGTCCAGTTAGAAGGGCGTGTCCGCTTCTTTTTGGGTAATAGCTGGAGCAACAGGGGTTCAAGGATTGCCCATTCTTCATCCGTGAGGCTGCTGGAATACGGCATAAGGACTAGATTAAAGGGGTGTTAGTACCTTAATTCAGTCCTGTAAAGATGTCAAATCAATTCTATAAGTGTAAGCTTTAGGAAACAAAGCTGGGTAGTTCAATTGAGGCTAAAGATTTTCGCCCTTTGGGAGGACGAGAAGGATACAATAGCGGCGAAGGTGATTTTGCGTTACGGGCTTGGGTTTCTATCGGCGAGGCTACGGCTTGTACTTCGTCGGTAGCTGTTGGGGCGATCGCATCTTCTATTGCATAGTCACTTGATGATATTAGAGAAAAATCAATTTCCTTTTCTATAGCTATCGATGGGAAAGGATCTGTTTCCTCTATATCTGCATTACTTTGACTTTGGGAATGTTGACGCTCCCAAGATAAATCTACTTGATTGCTTGCACATCTTGTTTGGGTTGTCCAGGGTTTAATTGGTTGGGTTTTAGGAGTAAAGGTAGATAAATCTTCTAAGTTATTTGCCTTTGATCCGGCATTGTCGTCAGCTAATTGGTAGCTAGGGGTGGGTACTTCTAAGCATTTTTCTAAGGCAACTTTGAGTTGCAAACTATGTTGCTGCTCCCGATTTAGGCGAGTACGCAAATCTCGACAATTATCTTTTTCTACGGCTAGTCGATCGAATTGTTCGCTATAGTCAGCCTGAATTTGAGCTACCAGTTGTTTATTAACGGCTAGTTCTGTAGTTAGTTTTTCAATTAAGCTTTGCTGCTCTTGAATCGCTTGGTAACTAGCTTCTAGTTCTCGATTTTGCTTATCCAGTCTTGACTTTGCTTCCTGAAATTGCCCTTTGTAAGTTTCTAGATCCTGGTGGAACTCTGTTATTGCTTGGGTTAAATAGGTAACTCGCTTGACTAATTTGCTATTTGATAAGTGCAATTCTTGAATTTGAGCCATCAAGTTGTTTAGATTTGATGGTGAAAGGGCAATTTCTTGATTATCTACAATCGGCAATGGAGAAATAATGCAAAAATTAGACTGTTGCGAATTTTCTATAGATATTGCTGTAACTTCCACCTCTACCAACTTGTTTTGAGCGGGAATAAATTGATTTGAGGAATTGTTGTACCCTACATTAGTCTGAATTTCTGCTACAGAATTAACATAATTCATTAATTCTTCTAAGGCTCGGTTTTGATAATTTTCCTCTTTATTTGTGGGTTTAACTTGATTTGGTGAAGCGTCACAAGTTGAATCAGTCTGAATTCTTGCTACATAATTCATTAATTCCTCTAATGCCCAATTTTTATAGCTTTCAGATTCATTCATTGTTATTTGATGTTCTATTTACAAGTATTTACATTTAGATAGCGATCGCCAACAATTGATTATTTCTATCCTTTGATACCAAGTATTAGATCGTTGTATTTCATCAATTTACACGGTTTTAAAATACTTTGTTAGTTAACTTTTGATTAAATAAAAGTACACAATAAATT
>QQTW01002599.1_pt1 | contig 13178 bp, 22 predicted proteins | sample 1904831 | NCBI WGS metagenome assembly QQTW01 (sample SAMN09435610, study PRJNA476489) | Subsurface metagenome, whole genome shotgun sequencing project. | reverse complement strand
GGATTGTACCCCTTGAATCCGAGTCGGGCCTCCATACGCACTCGCGGTGCAGGTTGGGATCCGTAGGGGTGGGAGCTGCTACCCAACAAGCGACCTTGTAGGGTCGGCCGAAAGCAACGCAGTCTCCCGAATACGACTTCAGGGTGGAGAAAGCGTAGCTTCAGGCGGCTTGGGCTAGCTGGCGGTTGCTGTTAAAGAAAGGGTCATACACTTCACCGGTCGTCCACAGCCGGTGGAGCAAAACGGCGAGCTTCCGGGCAACAGCGATGACAGCGCGGTTCCTGCTTTTGGGGCCTCCCTTTTCGATGAGCTTAAGTCCGAACCTTTTGAGATCGTAGTCCGGTCCGTGACGCGCGAGCTGGTACTGAACGGCCTGCACGAGCAGTGTCCTGAGCAGCTTGTCACCTTGTTTGCTGATGCCGAGCGCCGGGTCGCGTTCCCCCGACTGCCGCTGTTTAGGGACCAAGCCGAGGTAAGCCCCAACATCCCGGCTCTTGGTGAACTGCGACGGGTCATCTAAGGTCAACACGAAGGCGAGTGATAATAGCGGACCGACGCCGACGACCTGCCTGAGACGGATGGTTTCCGGGTAACGCGCTTTCGAGAGCTTCTCGATGTCCTTTTCCATCTCGTAAATCTGTCGGCTGAGCACCTTAAGGCTTTCGAGTAACGGCGTCACCGCAGGCTTCAACTGCTCCGGCAGGTGCTCGAGCACCCGCTTGTGGAAGCAGGTCGTGGCGCACTTGGGCAACTGAATCCCGAACGCCTTGAGCATATTCCGGGTATGGATGATGAGGCTCGTGCGCGAGCGGACCAGCGCCTCTCTGACTTTGAGCCGCGTCCGGTCGACGTGGGCTTGAAGGCTGCGGTGGCGGATGGGTGAGAGCAGTTGCGGGTCGAGTCTGGCCAGTCGGGCCAGCTTCTCGGCGTCGAGTTCATCGCGCTTGCGGTTCGAGCTGTGAATCAAGGCCAGGGTGCGGGGGTTGGCGACGATCACCTGATGCCCCAGGCCTTGCAGGAGGCGACTGCTCCAGGGCGAGTGCGCACCAACCTCGAGCGTAATGCGCGCGCTCGAGATGGACGCAAAGTGGTTGCCGAACGTTTCCGGACTGGTCGGAAGGCGCGTTTGACTCAGCGTCTCCCCGGTCCGCAGGTCAAGTTCATGCAGGTAGGAATAGCGGTCGCCCAAGTCGATGCCGATGACGCTTTGAATGGCTTCGGACGTTTGCATCTCTGCTCCCTTCTGAGCTGCTTAGTTTGCAACCTCAGCGTAGCTAGTCGCTACTCGAGAGCTCTCTCATCCCACCCAACAAACGCATAAGCGGCCTGGTTCACCTGATCACCATCACCTGTCGGTTGCGGCTGGGCATGAGTTCAGGCGCATCAAATAGGTCTTTGCCCCTCGAGCCGCCTCAAATACCCCTTGACAGTGTTGATGGCCAGGCCGGTCTCGCGGCTCATCCGCCCCTGCGAGTAGCCTTCCGCCTTCATCCGCGCCAGCACCGGGCCGTGCAGGGCGAAGCCGCCGGGCCGCCCCAGCGTCTTGCCCCGCACCCTGACACGCTCGAGCCCCACTTTGGTGCGGCTGCTGATCCTGCTCGCCTCAAGCTGCGCGAAGATTGACACCCCCCGATTGGCCAAAAAGGGTGCATGAGGGACGCGAGTTGAGAGGACCGAAAAGATACCCGTTTTTTGATAGGGGTGTCGAGGTGTGTTTTGAGCCGTGCCCGCGGCTTAGCAGACGCGGGCACGTTCAAACCATCGAGCCCTAGCGTTCCGGCCCTTCTGCGCCGCGACCGTACCGCTTTCCGCCGGGCCGTCGGGCGAACGCCACACCCCCAGCGGCCCTACGGCGGGCGCGACCCGAGCGCGTCCCCTCCGGGCGGACCGTGGCAAGGCCCTCTACTCCTGCCGGGGCGTGCGGACGCGACCCGCGTCCGCTGCCCGCGCGCCCGAACGGCTCGAGCAGGCGACGCCGCACGCGGGGCACGGCCAGCCCCGCCAGTAGCGCCCCCCCGAAACCCCCGCCGAACGCCAGGGCGTGCCCAGCTGTCGCGCCCGTGAGGCTCAGCGTCAGGGCGAGCGTCCCTAAACCGAGAAGCCCGGCAACTGCCGCGAAACTTGGGAGCGCGGGGCGGTTTGCGCAGTTCATGCGATGAGCTTAAGCGCCCAGGACGCGAGCTGGATGGTCGTCGGGCACACCCGGCGGCCGAGGCGTGACCCGGTCCCCGGAAGCGCCGCCGGGGGTGTTAAGGTACCCCGATGGTCTTGTCATCGCCACGTCAGCCGTGGGCGGCGGGTGGCTAAGCGGTTAACCCGGTCCCGTCACCGCGGACGACCCCCACCCCTGCCCGCGCTTCCGGCGGTGCGCCGCCAGCTCCCGCTCCTGGGCAGGCTGTCGCTCACGGTGCTGCTGCCCGTCGTCGCCCTCTACCTGCTGGTCGCCCTCCAGCGCCTCGTGCCGTTCGGTGTGCTTTTGCGCGACGCCAACGCTACCGCCTACGACCCCCGGTTCGGGCTGCCGTTCTACCGCGGGGCGCTCTCGAACCTCGGCATCCTGCTCTGGTGGAGCGCCGCGACCGTCTACGCCTTCACCGCCGCCCTGCTGCGCCGCCGGGCACTCGGGACCGGGCCGGGGCGGACGTTCCTGGTCTACCTGGCCGGGTTCACCGGCCTGCTCGCGCTCGACGACCTGTTCATGCTCCACGAGGAGGTGCTGCCCGTCCGCCTGGGGGTGCCGGAGGCGGCCGTGTACGCCCTTTACGGGGCCGCCGCGGCGGGGCTGCTGTGGTTCGTCCGGGAGCTGCTCGACACCGACTTCCTGGTGCTGGGGCTGGCGTTCGTCTTCTTCGCCTGCTCGGTGCTGATCGACGCGGGGGTTTTGTTGCTCTTCGGCCTGTCCGGCGGGGCATCGCTGTTCGCCGAGGACTTGGCCAAAATGCTCGGCATCGTCCTCTGGCTCGTGTTCGCGCTCCGTACGGCCAAGGCGGTGCTGGCGCGGCACGTCGGTCTCTGGTTCGGCGGCTGAGGCGCGCCCGCCGACCCAATCATGGCGAGGCCGCATTACGAGCTAAGCCAACCCGGGAACAAGGCGAACGGCTACCGTTCTCGTCCCGAAATCAAGATCTGCGGGGTTTATCGAACACTGATTTCGGCACGGGTTCCGCAACACTTTTGTGCGCCAAAGAGGCGATACCGACTCCCTCGCCTAGATCGTCTCGCAATAGGTGGTTTTCGAGATGGTGGTAAGGGAAACGACTCGGCACGTGGAGTGGCGTTGCTAGATAAGACTCAAGTTACCTCGACTGCTAGGGCATAGACTTCCTTATTCAGCCTCGCTACCCTATTCCTGACGCATATCCGTTGACGAGACGTCGGTTCAGTGCCAGGCGCTTGAGCGGGCTCGCGGCGTTCGACAGCGCCAAGCCGACACTCAGGACCGTTCGGCGAGCGCTTCCGAACTAACCGGCATTGCTTCCAAAACCGTCAGGGAAAGCTCATCTGCGTTTTCTGTCGATCCGGCAACGTCTTCCGACCCCCCAGCAGTCGAGGTAAGTTCAATCAAGCCGCTGCCGTTCCAAGTTCGGTTATGGGACTGAGATGACGGTCCTTCCCGTCCGCTCAGGCCGTAAGGCCGGATTGGTAGGCGGCTTTAGAAGCCTTCATGTGCAGCTTTGTTCGTGAGCGCGTGAATCAAACCTTATGATGGACCGCATGACCAAGCAGCGCGCCCTAGGTGTCTACCGCCTGTTTTTTGCTTCACTCGCGCTTGCCGCCGTTGGAGTCCAACTCGCTTTGAGTCTCCGCCGGGAGACGTTCAGCGTCCCTAACTTCTTCAGCTTCTTCACCATCGAGAGCAACCTGATCGCCGCTTTCGCCTTTTTCGTCACGGGCGTCGCGGCGCTGCGTTCCGCCGGGCGGGAGCAGTTCGCCATGCTCCGGGGGTTGGCCACCTTGTCCATGACCATGACGGGCGTCATCTACTTTCTGCTGCTCCGGGAGCTCGAGGCGTCGCTGCAGACGCCCATCCCCTGGGTCAACATGGTGCTGCACTACGTCATGCCTTTGGCCGTCCTGGCCGACTGGTTCATCGACCCGCCAAGCCGCAGGGTCCGTTTCGGCGAGTCACTGAGGTGGGTTTTGTTTCCCGCCGCGTACGTGTTTTATAGCCTGCTCCGCGGCGCGCTCGTGAACTGGTACCCCTACCCGTTCCTCAACCCCGACGAACAGGGCTACGCCCGCATCGCCGTCACCTGCGCCGTGATGCTGGTCGCGGTGGTCGGACTGGCTGCTTTGCTGGCGGCCCGGACTCGAGCGGCAGAACAGCGGTCATCCCTTTGACGGTCGAGCGTAGGCTTAATCGAGCCGTGGGTGTGACCGCTCAGGTCGTTCCCCTGAAGGGTCTAGACTGGGGTGCCGTAAACCCCAACCGGCAGCCGGGCAGCTTGTTTAGGAGATGGATATGACGAAGGTGGTCGCCGTACCCCAACCGCAGTCCCCGAGTCTGGCCAAGCGCTTCGTGGCCGAGATCGTCGGCACCTTTCTGCTCACCGTCGCCGCTTTGCTGTCGCCACCCAACCTCACTTTCGGCATCGTCGGCGCGACCCTGCTGGTGATGGTCGTCGCCCTCGGCAAGGTGTCGGGCTCGCACATCAACCCCGCCGTGACGCTCGGCCTGATCACCGCCCGACAGTTCCCCCTGCGCGAAGGTCTTGCCTACATTGTCGCGCAGCTTATCGGCGCGTTCCTGGCACTCGGTCTGGGCCAGCTCCTCGACCGTCGCTGCCGCAAACCGACCCCGCCGCGAACGCCCTGTGGTTCGAGATGCTCGGCACCGCCCTGTTCGTCTTTGTGGTCGTGCGGGTCGTGATCGCTAAGCTGCCTGAGGCGGCAACCGCGCTCGGGATCGGCGTCGCCTTGCTGATCGGTATCGCCATCACGGGGGCGAGCAGCGGCGGCGTGCTGAACCCGGCCATCGCCAGCGTGCTCCTGACCGGCGATCTCGTGCGCGGCCAAGCCATCGAGCCGCTGACCTACTTGGTGGGGCCGCTCGTCGCCGCGGTCGTGGCAGCGCTGCTCGCCCGCTACCTGTCGCCCGAGGTGACACCCGAACCCGAGTTAGAAGAGATCACGGCTAGGCCGCGCAGCTAGGATGAGACACGGCTTCATGACACGTCGCCGTCGGCTCGCCGTCGTGCTAGCAGGGCTCGCCGTCCTGTGTCTCGCTGGCAGCGGCTACGGTTCGCCGACGGCGGCTAACAGGCTGCGGGGCACGGCGTGGTTGCTCGAGGACCTCGGCGGGGTCGGTGTGCTCGACCGGGTGCAGGCGACCTTAACGTTTCCCAAGGTTGGCAGGGTCGCCGGTGACGCTTCGTGCAACCGCTTCTTCGGTTCGGTCGAGCTGTCCGGCGCGTCAATCACGTTCGGCGCGCTCGGCTCGACCCGTAGGAGCTGTGCGGAAGCCGTCATGATTCAGGAACAGCGGTACCTCGGGGCGCTCGCGGGGGCCGAACGGTTCACGCTTGACGGACCCGTCCTGTTGATCCATTACCGAGGGTCGGACCAACCGCTGCGGTTCAATCGCCTGGAGCAGGATGACATCTCCACTACCAGTGCCTTTCGCGCGGCGGGTACCGAGCCGTTTTGGGGTTTGACGATGGACCGCGCGGGCCTATGGTTTACCACCCCCGACAACCCGACCGGGCTTCGCTTTTCGTTGACCGAAACAACCCTTGCGGGCGATGCGGTGCAGTGGCTTGGAAAGACCAAAACGGCGGTGCTCACCGCGCGCGCTCGCCCGGGTCGGTGCGGCGACGGGATGTCCGACCGGGTTTGGACACACCACGCGGTGGTCCGCCTAGACGGCGTAACCTACCGCGGCTGCGCCGAACCAACCCCCGAAGCGCTGGAACTCCAGGATGTGATCGGCGAGTGGGTGATCGTTGACCACCGCATCCCCGGAATCAGCGCGCTGACCGACGAAGAAGCGGCGCGGTGGCACGGTCGCAGCGTTCGGCTTGGAACAAAGTCCGCGACGTCCCACCAAGCTAAGTGCCGACAGCCCCGTTACCGCCACCGCACCGCGCTCGCCAACACCTTATTGGAAGACCAGTTCCGGGTTGCGCCTGCCGACCTTGAGCTGCGGGCCACAGCACGCCTCGAGCTGACCGAGGTCTGGTGTGCGGGCGTGAGGTGGACGGCGCTTGGTTGGCTTTTGGTGCGGCTCCCCGAAGGCCGCCTCTACACCGTCTGGAACGGCACCTTCTTCGAGCTGCAGCAGCTCGCGAACAGTTTGAGTGACAGGTGAATCGGGTTTAGGCCGCTCGCTAACCATCCTTAGCGAACAGCTCAGTGGGCGATAGTAAAGCTAAGAATACCAATAACGAACCCTCACAAATGCGAGGGTTGTTCGTCTTGATGTCCTTGTGCAACCGCTAACCGTATTGGTTGTCCTCCGGCGCCGGGTCTTCGCCCGCGATCTGCTGCGTCTGCGCCCCACTGTTGGGCCGAGCCAAGCCGAGGTCGGGCTCCTGCCCCTCGGGCCGCATCCGCCGGGTGGTGAACTCGCCCTTGCCGTCGAACGACTCGCCGCTGCTCCAGCGCCCCTGCGGCGGCTCGAGCCCCTCGTCGTTCAAGAACGACAAGAATGCGTAGTTGTACTCCTGGTTCTCGAGCTCCTGCGGGAAGCTGTTCGGGATTGGGTGCACGTCGCCGAGCTCTTCTAAGACGGCTAGCCACTGATTTTGGTGCATGGTGTCGCGGGCGATCAGAAACGCCAGCATATCCTTCATGCCGGGGTCGTCGGTCATGTTGTAGAGCCGGGTGGCGAGGGTGCGACCCGTAGACTCCGCCGCGACGTTCGAGAGCATATCGCCCGCGATGTTGCCGCTCGCGTAGACGTGCGAGGCGCTGAACGGTACCCCGTCGGCGTTCGTCGGCAGCGCCGCTAAGCCGGACGAGAGGAGGTGCCGCGCCTGCATCCCGCCCATGATGGCGCGGACCATCGGGTTCTGCTCGCTGATGCTCTCCTGCAGTTTGAGCGGCGCGTTCGCCAGGTTGAGCGTCACGGCGGTGGCCAGCATCTGGATGTGCCCGAGCTCTTCGGTGGCGGTTGTCATGAGCAGGTCGCGGTACTTTTCCGGGCCGCGGAAGCCGAAGGCCTGGAACATATACTGCATCGCCACGCGGATTTCGCCCTCGACGCCGCCGATGGCCTGCTGCAACATCTTAGCGAATAGCGGGTCGGGGTTGTCGACCCTGACCTCGTACTGCAACTTGTTGTCGTGATAGAACATGCTGCCCCCTGTTGTGATCTAGTGCTGGGTGATGAAGCCCGCTTTACGCTCTGGCGACCGGGTAACGGCCCCGCTGCCGACCGTACTGCGCGTTTCGTGGAACGGCGACGTACGACGGTTGCAGGCCCGGCGTCTTTACGGAGAGCTGCGCCGACCCTTGTCCACCCCAAGCGGCGGCTACCCCTGCGAGCGCCGCAAGCTTGAAGAAGTCGCGGCGGTCGAACCTTCTTTGCGCGTAACGCGCGACCTTCGGCATGAATTCCAGCATGTGCCCCCTAAGCCCCTATAGTTGCCTGCTACCTGCGCCCGCCCCTTACTGCGGCTCCGCTTACCACATTACGGGCGTGCGTTCATCCTAAAATCGGGGTGGGCCGCAGCAAGGTAGGATGGGCTAAAATTGACAACTGCCATTACCGAACTCGGAACAGCTCGTATGCTCCGCCTGAAGTGCGCTAGCGGCGTCTGAACAGCGCGGCTTAAACGCCCACAGCGACGGCAGTCCTTTTTTTGTTGATCTCGCCGTGCTCTGTGGCCTACCGAGAAGTCGTCTCTCCCCGGTCCGTACGCTCCTCTCGGGGGTACACCATGAGGTTCATTCCGACCCGCGTCCACGGCCTGCTCGATTATGTTGTCGGCATGCTGCTCATCGCCGCGCCTTGGGTCTTCAACTTCGACCGGGGCGGGGCCGAAACCTGGGTGCCGGTCGCGCTCGGTGTCGGAGCGCTCGTCTACAGCCTGTTCACCGACCACGAACTAGGGGCGTCAAGCGGCTGCCGATGCCTACGCACCTGACCCTCGATCTGCTGAGCGGCGTTCTCCTCGCCGCCTCGCCGTGGCTGTTCGGCTTCAGCGGCTTCGTCTACGTGCCGCACCTGGTTCTCGGCGTACTCGAGGTCGGGGCTGCTTTGATGACCAAGACGACGCCCTATCTGCAAAGGGCATCCCGCACGGCGTAGTGAGATAAAACTCGCCCGAAAGAAGAAGAGGACGAAGACATGGCGAACCGCTACGACGGCGACGACCGAGAGGACGTCATCGAGGAACAATCCGAAACCGACCCGAGCGGCAGCACCGACAACCGCCGTCCGGAAGACCGGCGTGAGGGGGAACAAAAACCCGGCGACACGCCCGGCAGCGCCAACGGACAGTAAACAACCGCCCGACCACCATTCGGCGGGTGGTTCCCGAACATCAGAAAGAAGAGCTCCGGTCAGTAACCGGAGCCCTTTGTCACCGAGCCGACAACTAAGCCGCTGCTAACTCACTGCCTACGGCCCGTAGCGGACCGGTCGCGTCCTGTTCCGTGATCGGCTGGTCGTCCGCCACGAAATCAGCGATGCGTTCTTGCTGCGATTTTCCTGCCCCCACAGGTAAAAGGTAGCCGAATGGCCAGTCGCCGTGAATAAGCGCCTTTTCCTCCATAGATTTTGCCTCCACGAGCATTATAAAGGACGAAAAACTACGAAAGTACAGGTAGAAGTAACGAATAACCAGTATTTTCCACCAACGCCGTCTAAGCCGGGGCGTTTTTTACTCGACGGGGCGCACGGCCTTGCTACACTGCGGCGTTTTTGAACCACCGTGATGAGCTACGGAAGTGGAGTGGACCATGGCCCAAGAAGGTTTCGACACCCTCATGACCCGCACCGACTCGCGCTACCGCCTTTCGATGGTCGCCGTCCGTCGCGCCGGTCAGCTCAAGCAGGGCGTCCCCTCGACCTTGACCGGCAAGCCCCTCGCCCGCGCCGACAACGCCGTCACGGTCGCCCTCAAAGAACTCGAGGTCGGCAGCGGCGGGCGTTGGGGTGACCTCTTGCCGAGCGCCAAGGACATCCGCGCTCAAGTGCAGCGCGACGGTCGGGAGCGCGCGGACGTGGCCGAAGCCTCAACCTCTCGCGCGACGAGGCGGAAGACGACCGTGACCGGGTCGGCAGCGGCGCGGGCGGTAGCCCAAGAGGCGCTAGGCGGTGGTAAGCGTGTACGGGCGTAGGGGTGCGTGAACGCAGCTTCATCCCTTGTTCACCCGTCCCGGCGGCGTCACCCGGTTGACTGGTGCGGGGGCCGTCATGAGTGAGGTGGTAAGGGATGATGCGTTTTGGGTGATGTGGATCGGCCCGCGGCAGTGGGAGGGTCTGCCGGGCGAGTTCGATGTCGGGCAGCCCGGCTGGGTTTACACGGCGGGTGAACCGGCGGGCGTCTTCATCTTCTATCCGGTGTTCGGTTCGGAAAGCGCCTGGTCGTATCAGGTCGCTTGTGTGCCACGGGACTTTCTGCGTTTCGAGACCCTCGAACGCGCCTGAGGCGTGTGCCCAAGACGGTTGGCGGGCGACTTCGAGGTTTAGGTCTTCGGCTCGGGTAGACGAACCTCCGGTCCCGGTAGTCCTCCAGGTAGCCCGTATGGACAGGCGTCGCCAGGTCTCTCGACTTGACGTAGGCGAAGGCCGTGAGGATCGCACCCCCCGCGAGCGGCTCCACCTCAGTGGCGACGCGGTCGTTCCCGGGCTCGGGGACCGACTCGAGGGCGTCGAGCAGTTCCAACCTCTCGTCGTCCACCTCGTACACCTCACCCTTAACCCGCTCCCCACGCCGGGCTCGTCGAACAGCATCGGCGCGTACCACCGGCCCGCGACGACCAGCGGGTAGGGCGCGACCGTCCGGCACGCCCCGAGGCAGCGCGCGCCTTCAAGGCCCTCGCCGTGAAGCGGGAAGCCCCGCTTGAGCGTGCCGAAGACGAACACCCGGTGCGCCATCTACCTGAGCGGGTCGTGGCCCCAGTTCATCAGCGAAAAGCGCCAGCGGGTGTCCGCGACGTCCCCCTCGGGCCGCTGCGCCAGGTGCCGGTGCACGTACGACACCACCTTCCGCATGTGCTTCACGTCGTCGTCCGTGTAATCGGCCTCTTGCTTGCCGAGCAGCTCGACGATGCGCCGCCCCGAGGCGTGCCCCGTGGACTCGTTGCCCTTAGCTTCCTTCCACCCCACCTCTTGGGAGTCGTCCGTCTCGAGCCAATGCTCGAGTTCCTTGGGCGTCATGTCGACCGCCTCCTTGAACTCGCGGAGGGTGGTTTGGGTGTCGTCCGCCATCAGTCGTCCGCCTTCGTGAGCGCGTCGGGCTTGTGCGCCGCCTTTTTGTTATTCTTATCGCTCTCGACGAGGTACTGCGGCTCGTCCTCCGAGGCGGCCACGTGACGCCCCGCTACGTCGGTCGCTTTGGTGAGCTTCTCGACCACCGTCCCGGTCGTCTTGCCGCCCGAACTGCTCCACGACACCTTATCGCCCTTGCTGAAACTTTTGGCCATTTGTGTCCCTCCTTCCCGAGGAGCGTACGGAACCCGGGATCGGCCCGCTATAGGCCCACCCCACTTTCGCGATGCGTATCCAACCAGAACAATTGTGCCCCACCGAAGCTGCCGCGGATCGCATCAATGGTGTTGGCTTCCTGAGTGCGCTCGAGTCACCGGGGTACCCTCAACTCGGGGGTTCGTTCATGTCTCAGTCGTCATCCGGTACTCGTGCACTGCTCGCCGTCATCGCCGTTGTAGTAGGTTTCGCGGCGCTCAAAGTGACTCAGCCGATCACCCTGCCGTTAGCCTTCGCTATCGTTTTGTTGCTCTTTTTCAGGCCGCTCCAGGTAAGGCTCGACAAGCGTCTACCCCGCTGGGTAGGCCCGCTCGTGGTGATGCTGATCATCTCAGGCGTACTCGCCGTCGGGGCGCTCGCGGTCGCCTACGGGGTATCCGTGGTCGCACCCGAGGTGCCGCGTTTAGCCGAGCAGATCAGGCCGCAGCTCGAGAGCTTGAGGGGCCGTTTGCAGGGCGTGGGTGTGTCGCTACCTTCGGGTAGCGGTGGTAGCGGGAATAGCGCATCCGGGGCAGTCGGCGGCATTTTAAGCAGCGTGGGGTCGTTCGCCTCGGCGTTGGGTGTTGCGGTATTGGGCTTGACCACCCTGGTGTTCTTGCTCGTCGAGGTCGAGGGCTACCGCCAGAAACTAGCGCAGGGCAACCGCTCGTCTTCCAACAGCGGCAAGGTGCTCGACGCTTTCACCCGCATGACCGGCAAGTTCGCCCGCTACTTCCTGGTGCAGACGTTCTCGAGCGTGGTGACGGGCGTCCTCACGGGGCTCTACTGCTGGCTCATCGGCATCGAGTTCCCCTTCGTGTGGGGACTGCTCGCCACGGTGCTCAACTTCGTCCCGACGGTCGGCTCGATCGTGGCGGTGGTGCCGCCGACCCTTTTCGCGCTGGCGTTCGGCGGTCTCGGCACGGCGACGCTCGCCCTCGTCGGGCTTGGCGTTATCCAGTTCGCCATGGGCAACGTGGTCGATCCCGTGCTGCAGGGCAAGGCGATCCAGGTGTCGGAGGTCGTGGTGCTGTTGTCGGTCGTTTTTTGGGGCTGGTTGTGGGGGATCGGGGGCGCGTTCATCGCGGTGCCCTTGACCATCGCGGTGGTGCTCTTGTGCGAGGAGTTCGAGCCCACCCAGCCCATTGCTAAGTTTTTGAGCAAGCCGCAGAAATAGCACCGCTACCCTGCATCCGTCGCTAACGCACCTTGACAACGCCCCGCCGTACGCGGACGCCCCTTGCGTCCCCCGAGGAGCGTTTTCCTTTGCTTCGGGCCGACCCGAACGGGCTTGAGCGCATCGCAGACGCATAGCGCATACGGCGTTAAGCTTCATAACCAAGCGCCGGGGACGGCGTCGTTTCTTACCCTCCTGGACCCATGTCCGACCGCACCGAAATCCTCGAACAGATCGTCGCAAAAGCCCGCCGCCTGCGGGACCTCGAGCGCTCCCTGGGCAAGACCGCCAACTCGAGCGGCGTGTTTGCCCGGCTGCAAGAGAGAAGTTCGAACTGGACGAACTGTTCGACGACCTCGAGTGTCAAGAACGATGAAACATGATTGGCTCGAGTCACCGAACCAGGAGCATTGGACGGCGCAGCCCGGTCCCTACCGCGGATCGGTCTCGCGCACCATGTTTGGCTCGTACTTTTACAGCGTCGCCGACAGTACGCAGGTCGTGCGCTCGGGCAACGTCGGAACCCTCGAGGTCGCCAAGATGATCGCCGAGGATGCGGCAAAAACCCTGGCTGAAGCCGCCTGACAGCCCGACTATGACCGCAGCGTAACGACACTTATCGGACTACAGCCCTAATTCGGGAAGATCAAGCCCCGCTCCCTCGCCCAGACAATCGCCTCGGCGCGCGAGTTCACTCCGAGCTTGTCGTAGATCACTGAGATGTAGTTGCGCACCGTCTGCGTGGCGATGCCCAGCTCGGCGGCGATGGCGTCGTTGCTTTTGCCTCTCGCCATCTGCTCCGAAACCTGCCGCTCGCGGGCGCTCCCGCCAGGTTTCGGGTGTGGTCGGTCCGGCCCAGAAGGTTGAGGTCAAAAGGTCATTTGTTGGCAATCATTAGTGCAGGTGTAAGTCTGCCGTCATAGCTCGAAGCATAGAATACGGTCAATAGGGGTGCCTGAGGGGGCCAACCAATGTCGTTATGTTCACACTGCCGGACCGTAAATAAGCCTGACGACGCGGGCGGCGTCTTGCGCCTGACGCACCCGCTGCCGCACACGGTCGGCAAGCTGCGCCGGGTGTTCGCCGAGCGCTACCGGCTTGAGCGCTCGCTACCCGACGGCCTCACGGTCGTGCTGCCGGTGGGTGCCAGGGACGACGTGATCGCGCTGCTCGAGCAGACCTTGAGCGCGTCCGAGCGGGGTGACTGCAAGGTGCTGCTGCTGGCCGAAGGGGAAGTGCCGACGCTCGACAAGATGTCTTCGGTGCAGACGCTGGACGCATGGATCGCCAAGGCCCGCTCGGGCTGGCTCGTCGCGATGCTCGAGCAGAACAGCTTCTACGCCGAGTTCCAGCCCATCGTGCTCGCCG
>QQTW01002598.1_pt1 | contig 13178 bp, 14 predicted proteins | sample 1904831 | NCBI WGS metagenome assembly QQTW01 (sample SAMN09435610, study PRJNA476489) | Subsurface metagenome, whole genome shotgun sequencing project. | reverse complement strand
GTACCTGAGATCGTCAGTCCGCGCTCTGTACGAATAATCGCTGCTTGCCCATTTGATGCCAGAGTCATAGCCAATCTTCCTCTGAGACTAACTTCATATTGACACTCTCAGCCCTCAAGGAACTGAGATTCTTTCAGACAAGTGTTAAACTTGGGTGTCGCCCAAAGTCTAATTCTGCTTACGGTGGCCAAACACCGTCTACCCAGTCTGCTTAGGTCAACGCCTAAGTTTCCGGCTACTTTGCGTAGGATATTTGCCGCCCCATTCAGGTCGGCGTTTACCTTGCTCTTATTCGCAGTTTTGTAAAGACCTCTAGGACTACGTCTTCCAGATGCTTTCCATCCGCTTGACTTTTTGCCGTGTTCGGGTAGAGAATCGCCATCCAGGAAAGAAGCAGCCGAAGTGTTAGCTTCTTCAGTTTCCACGAATCTAATCCCGTGTTTCTCGCATAATTGAGAGATCCGGGATTTTAGTTTTGCTAGGGGCATCTGAACAAACTTTTGGTTCTCTCGCCTGCCCATATCACTCTCATTTTTGATGCCTTGGTTCCACCCAATCACGAGTGTTCCAAGCCCATATCTAATGCAGTGTTCAACAGCTAATTTAGCTGCTTTGTTCGCCATGTCACGCATTTGGTTATTACGCTTACGGAAGGAGTGTTGACGGGGGAATCTTCCCCCGTCAAACATCCGCGTGATAGCATCACAAACTACGTCCCAATAATCTTGAACCTTACCTTTTTTCCGTTGAGCAATTCGCTTGTTGAATAGCTGATTCATGGCTTTTGCTTGTTTTGAATCAATCAAGAACGAATTACCTAATGTATCTACGCAAGCCATCAAGTTAGAAGCGCATCCTAAGTCAATTCCTAATGCTTCATCTGCATTCAAGTCGTGAATTTCTTTTTCTACCTCGTAGCTGGCTTCTAAATAGAAAGCCCCCTTCTTAGGCAGAATTGTAAATTCTTTTACCTTTGAGTAGTCGAGATTATCAGGCATTGGCAAGTCAAAAGATTTGACTTGGAACCAACGATTAACCTGGTTCCCCATTGAGAAAGTCAACGTCTTGCCATCTAAAGAAAGCTTGGGTCGCTGCGCCCCTGTATTAGGATATGCAACCTTGAACAAGCCGCCAGAAAGACGGTACTGAGGTGGTCTTGGACGGAAATCCAATTCACCTTTCAAAAACTTGTTCCTAAGTTCCTGGAAAGACTTGAAAGCTTCCGAGACACTGAGAAGTGTTTGTTGAGAAGGGGTTGAAGGCATCGCTTGAGCGTGCACGTTTTTTCCGCACTCGTAAATTACATCAAATTTGGATACCAAACGGCTTGTCTTAAAAAAGACCTGCCTAGCCCAGTATGTCCCACAGTTGTACAAACTGTTTGACTGCTCGCATAAATATGTAATTATTGCTTGGGTCTCTCTATCAACAGAAAGCAGATTTTGTTGAACGCCTCTCAATCCTTTGTTCTTCTTAACTTGCTTAGCTATATTCAACCTCCTTGCAGGTATCTTTTAAAACAGCTACATACTAAATTATCAGATATTGTGCTAGAAAGATTCAAGGCGGTTAAAAACGCCTCGAAACGCTTCCCTTTCAGCTCTAAAGAGACTGAGTTTCCCGCATCCCAACTTATCCTAATGAACTCCTAGTACAATTCGTTTTAAGACTCGCCTAGTCTCAACCACCCGAACAACTCTCCTAATGTTAACCGCAGGTCAACTACCAAGTCGGGGACAGGCAGTACTTGCTCTGGCTGTTGCAATAGTTCTGGCTGTTGCCCTAGTGGATAAACCAACACCGAGCGCTCTTGGGGGTCAATTAGCGACCCCAATCTACTCCCATATCTAAGGCAGTGCAGAATATTACCAGTTACTTTCGTCTGGCTTTGGTCGGGAGAGAGAATTTCTATTGTCCAATCTGGCGCTGCCTCAAACACATTGGCGACATCCCCGTTTTCGTCTATGGGAATCCGTCTCAAAGCAAATACTGCTACATCTGGGACAATCGACCTGCCACCAAAAGTACAGCGCAGTTCGGGAAAGGCAAAGGCAATCTGTTGTGTCTCAACTACTTGATTAATTGCTGTTATTATCTTGCCTTGCAACTTGCTATGCTTTCCTTGGGGCATTGGCTTTGGAATAATTCGTCCGTCAATGTATTCACTCGCTGGATCGGTTTCTGGTAGTTGCAGAAATTCTTCTAGCGTGACTTGTTTTGTCGCTGACTGTGCCATTGTCTCGCCCCTGCTAATGCTGCCATTATCGTAGACACGAATATCGATATACTTACTGGTTTTATCAATGGGCAGGAGAAAAACCTATAAATTGCTTTTGAGACAAATCCCAGAACACAACTTCATCTCCCCCAGACTTCAAAAATAGCTGCTGAGAGGCATGCACTTCACCGACTGCTTCACAAACCAAGCTTCGACCATAAAATGCAGCCTGTACATCTGCTACGTTTTCGGGGCGGACGCTGAGAAGAAATCCATAGCTAGGAAAAAACAGCAGCCAGTTCTCTACAGAGATGGTTTCAGGACGAGGAATCACATCAAGGTTGAGAACAGCACCGCATCCAGAGGTCTCCAATAACATCAGCAAAGTACCGATGATGCCGCCCATGCTAATGTCTTTCCCGGCATTGCATAAGCCCGTCTCTGCTAATTGAGGCAAAATTGCTAAGTCACCACATAACCGAGCTGGATCAGCGTCTGTACTCGCATTCCAGAAGGGATATTTGGGGTGTGGCTTACCTCGTAAATCGATGGCTGCTAGCAAAACATCTCCGGGTCTTGAGTTGAAGCTTGTAATCAAATGAGTAGCTCGCCCCAAGATTGACACTGACAAAGCATTGTAAGGACTGTGGCAATTTGTATGCCCGCCGATAATCGGCACATTATAAGCCCTAGACGCTGCCATCATACCCGCGATTAGAGGCTCTGCTGCAACTGTAGATGTCCCCCAGAGTGCATCTACTACAGCGATCGGGCGACCACCCATCGCGTAAATATCACTGATGTTAGCCAACACTGAACACCAACCTGCAAACCACGGCTCTGTTTCTACTAATAAAGGCCACATGCCTTCAGCTGCTAGAAGTAGATAGCCCTCTTGATCAGGAATAGCTGCACAGTCATCTCCTAGTAGAACACTGGAGTTTGCAATTGGTGTCGGGTGGGATAGGGATTGCGCTATTCTCTGAATATCCTGCTTCTGCAGAACTCCCAAAGACTGACGCAACTGCTCTGCCAGTTCAATCAGCTTCACATTTAAAGTTCTTCGTTCTTAGTGCTTTCATACCCACAAGAAATTAGAAGAAAGGGGCTTGAAACCAGTAGAGAGTAGGGAACGGTGAGTCCCTACTCCCACTTTAGTTAGGCTAAAGGCTAAATATCCTGTTCGCTCAACTCGCGGGTCATATAGTCAAACGGCTCATCCACAAAGGCGGTATCTTCAATTCCCGCCGCCGCGACTTGGTCTTTCACAATCCCCTTCATGATTTGGATGCCTTGAACCGTGGGGCCAATAGGCACTCCCAAAGAATTGTAGGTTTCCCGCAAACCTTGCAGTACCCGCTCATCCAGGACATCCATACTTCCAGCAACCAACGCATAGGTAGCGTAGCGCAGGTAGTAGTCCATATCCCGTAAACAGGCAGCATAGCGACGAGTCGTGTAAGCATTCCCACCAGGGCGGATCAGTTCTGGCAGTTCTTCAAACAGCCTTTGACCAGACTGCTTCACAATCGCAGCAGCATTAGTATTGACCGCCGCTGCCGCCTGGACTCGTACTGTACCAGTTTCAAAGTAGGACTTCAGCCGCTCCATAGCAGTCCGGTCGAAATACCGACCTGCAACGTCGTAAGTTCCAATTAAGCTTGTTACCGCGTCCCTCATACAATTGCTCTCCCAGTTATTGTTATCTCTGTTTTTTTCTTTGCTTGTACCTTTAACTTTTTTGTGCCGCCTGAAATTTCAAGACACACAGGTAAACCATTGGCTATTTATTGGCTATTTAAGGATTCTATGCCAAAGTAGACCCTCTGTGAGAGCAACGATCCCAACGAGCGAGAAAGAGGAGTTTGTTAGGGAAAGGGTATGAGAACGAGTCAAACAAGATTTTGTATTTTATTATACAAAATTACCTCTGCACACTCTCTACGATCAATCAGCGTATGATGTCCAGGTTTCCATTTGTCCTGGCAGTCGGCTTTGAAGATTCTCTGTAAAGTTAAGCAAATTTATTGATAAGGAGTACGCCATGCCTGAAAACCCACAAGAAGTCTTGAAGATGATTCAAGACCAAAACATTGAACTCATCGATCTCAAATTTGTTGACCTGTTTGGCATCTGGCAACACTGCACGTTCCACCGCAGCCTAATTGACGAAGATTCCTTCTCTGAGGGTATAGCCTTTGATGGCTCCAGTATTCGTGGTTGGAAAGCCATTAACAATTCAGACATGTCGATGGTACCTGATCCGACAACTGCCTGGATTGACCCCTTTATGGAAGTGCCGACCCTGAGCATGGTCTGCACTATCATAGAACCTCGTACAGGAGAGCTTTATGAGCGCGACCCCCGCTCCATTGCTCAGAAGGCGATCGACTACCTAATTTCAACTGGTATTGGTGATACAGTTTTCTGTGGTCCGGAGCCTGAGTTTTTTATATTTGATAGCGTCCGCTTTGATCAGGAAGGACATCATGGTTATTACTTTATAGATTCCGACGAGGGGATCTGGAATTCTGGCAGAGATGAGCCCGGTGGCAACCTTGGCTACAAAATTGGTTACAAGCGTGGCTATTTCCCAGTAGCACCTTCCGATATGCTGCAAGACATTCGTAGCGAAATGCTGCTAACAATGGCAAAATGTGGCGTACCAATTGAAAAGCACCACCATGAAGTAGCAGCAGGTGGACAGTGTGAGCTAGGTATTAGGTTTGCACCGTTAGTTCATGCGGCTGATTATGTGATGACATATAAATACGTTGTCAAGAATGTGGCGCGCAAGCATGGCAAGACGGCTACATTCATGCCTAAGCCTCTACACAACGACAACGGTACTGGCATGCACAGCCATATGTCTATTTGGAAAGATGGACAACCTTTATTCGCAGGTGATAAGTATGCTGGCTTGAGTCAAATGGCTTTGCATTTCATCGGTGGCTTGATTAAGCACGCGCCTTCACTCTTAGCTTTCACCAACCCCACCACGAACTCTTACAAGCGGTTGGTGCCTGGTTTTGAAGCACCTGTAAACTTGGCTTACTCGCAAGGGAATCGCTCGGCTTCTATCCGTATTCCTCTGTCTGGTGCCAATCCCAAGGCGAAGCGGTTGGAGTTCCGTTGCCCTGATGCTTCTAGTAACCCCTACCTGGGTTTTGCCGCTATGCTGTGTGCAGGTTTGGATGGCATCAAGAACCAGATTGATCCTGGTGAACCGCTAGATGTGGACATCTACGAACTCAGCAAAGAAGAACTAGCCAAGGTGCCTAAGGCTCCCGCTTCCCTGGCAGAGGCTCTGGCAAATCTAGAGAAGGATCATGACTTTCTGACTGCTGGTGGAGTATTTCCAGAAGACTTCATTAGCAACTGGGTTGATTTAAAAATGGAAAGTGAAGTTAAGCCGCTCAGTAAGTTGCCACACCCTTATGAGTTTGAGCTTTATTATGATGCGTAATCTTAGCCGGTTGAGATAACTGGCTCAGCCATCCAACCGGATGGCTTTTTCGTGTCTACTTCTTATGGCTCAGGAAAGCTTGCTGATTTCTTCGTTACACTTATTTACAGTAGATAGCGATAGTACTCATTTATTCAAGCCATTCCCATGTCTGACACTCTAACCAAGCTGACCTATCAGACTTTTCAGCAGGGCAAAAATTATTTTGGTCTAGCTCACAAAATCTTAAGTTCACAGATGCTGAGATTAGTCTCCCCACCAGTTGAGCAGAACACCAAACCTATACCAGCAGATCTTCTACTAAAAATCCAGCAAAGGCTCAACCAGCTTATTGAAGTAGACTGGCAGGATGCTGAGCAGGGTGTATACCCCCATAGCTTACTTTTTGATGTCCCCTGGGACGATTTTTTCCGCTTCTATCCAATAGTCTGGTTAGATATGCCCCAAATGTGGGAGCGGGTTAACCAAAAGAAATATCAAGATTTTTCACCAGATGTGGAGACAGAGGGCTATCCCAGCTACTACCTGCAAAACTTCCATCACCAGACGAATGGCTACTTCAGCGATCTGTCAGCCAATATTTATGACTTACAGGTTGAAATCCTGTTTGGTGGCTCTGCTGATCCGATGCGACGGCGAGTTCTTGCTCCTTTGAAGCAAGGTTTAAAAGCTTTTGATTCGGTCTCACCTCGCCAAATACGTGTTTTAGATGTAGCTTGTGGAACTGGTCGCACCCTGAGATTGCTCCGTAGCACTCTGCCAAAAGCATCTCTTTTTGGCACCGACCTCTCTCCTGCCTACTTGCGTAAAGCAAACCAGCTACTATCTCAAATTCCCGGAGAATTGCCGCAACTCTTACATGCCAACGCCGAGGAACTGCCCTACCTGGATAACTATTTTCATGCCGTTACTTGCGTTTTTCTCTTCCATGAGCTACCGGCTATGGTGCGTCAGCGCGTGATCGAGCAATCCTTTAGAGTTACTCAACCAGGGGGAGTCTTTATTATCTGTGACTCGATTCAGATTAGTGATTCTCCGGAAATGATACCTATAATGGAAAGCTTTTACGAAACTTTCCATGAACCCTACTACCGGGAATACATTACAGATGATTTGGTAGAGCGCTTAGAGAAAGCAGGCTTCCAGAATATTACGACCGAAGTGCATTTTATGAGCAAGTACTTGATTGCTCATAAACCAGCTTAATGAAACTGGGGTTTAGGCATTGAAGCGAAAAATTAACCCACTCAACCGGCAAGAACCCGACCAGCAGGAGATAGAGTGGGTCTAGACTACGCACTAGGGGGAGAAATCTGTATGACCTACCAACCACCAACAACCGTTGCAACTGAACCTACTTCTGGCAATGAGTCCATCAACGAGCTAACTGAGGAGACGAAAGACACCAACCATGTAGAGATAATTCAAACGGTCATCGCTAGTCTGGAACAAGATGAGAGCGCGATGGTCAGCCATACTAATGAAGGCTATCTCTGGAAGTTCAAGTACGGTAGCGTTGAGGTGTTTGTACAACTGACTGGGCTGACGGATGAGGACACCTTGACGGCTTGGGCTTTTGTACTTCAGCTGCCTGCCAAGGATGAAGGGCGACTCATGCGCCGACTCTTAGAGATGAACTGGTCTGGCACATTTGAAGCCTGTTTTGGCATTTTCAACGACCAGGTTGTTGTCCTATCGACACGCACCGTGGCGGAACTGTCTCCCAGTGAAATTTCCCGGATCATTACCATAGTGGCAACGATCGCAGATGAAAATGACGAAGCTTTACTGGCTGAATTCGGTCCCGCTTGACCTGTTCTGAGCATGCGCCCGTTTGGCGGTTGATGCCGCTGCTAGAAGCACCAGGGTGGGTGCAGATGGCGATTGATCGCTGGTTATTAGAGCAGCACCATCTGGATCTGCATCCTCCAACTCTGCGCTTTTATACCTGGTCGCCACCAGCAATTTCACTCGGCTATCATCAATCTAGCTGGCCTGAACATTGGCAGTACCTGACCTGGCAAGGTGCACCTGTGGAGGTGGTACGGCGTCCCACAGGTGGGCGGGCTGTACTGCACCAAGGGGATTTAACTTACACTGTGGTAACTAGACTGCCTGGCAGTCGTTTACAGGTATATCAAAAAATTTGTGAGTTTTTGATTCAAGGTTGGCGATCGCTCGGTGTGGAATTGCACTATGGTTCTGCTGGGCGCGGGTATATTCACAACCCCAGCTGTTTTGGTACAGCCACGGGCGCAGATTTAGTTTTGGCAGATAGTGTTAAGTTCATTGGTAGTGCCCAGCACAGACGTGGCAAGACCATCTTACAACATGGTTCAATCCGCTTGGAACCAGATGTTGAGTTGTTTACTCAAGTGTTTAATGCAGAATCGTTTAGCCCCATTCTGCTGCCTCTTCCCCTGCAAGGAGAAGCCCTGATTCAAACTGTAACCGAAACGTTGGTTGCAGCAGCAGCTGATTGTTTCGGAGTCCAACTATCAATACAACCCCTCTGCGAGTCTGAGTGGAAGGCAATTCTGGCACAACCAGGACTCTGAGAGGGGCGAGTTATTTTGAGATTTGTGTAGTGGCAGTAGTTAAATCCCTGTTTTATTTCTTGCTGGCTGGACTGTTTGAGATTGGTGGTGGCTACTTAATGTGGCTTTGGCTGCGAGAAGGTAGATCAATTTGGTTAGGGGCAGCAGGCGCGGTAGCTCTGATTTTCTATGGAGTTATCCCTACACTTCAACCAGCTCAATTTGGCAGAGTCTATGCTGCTTATGGTGGAGTGTTTATCCTCTTAGCTATGTTCTGGGGCTGGAAGGTGGATGGGCTTCTTCCAGACCGCTATGACTTGATTGGAGCCAGTTTGGCTCTTCTCGGTGTGCTAATTATTATGTACTGGCCCAGAGCTTAACTTTATATTAACTATGGTGTGGTTGCTTTGGCGATCGCTTGTAACTGTAAGTCTCGTGGGTAGCTACCTTCTTCTTTGACACGCTTAATTTCTGCATCCGTTACCGACAATTTCAACTTTTGAGCCAATGCCCGGACAATATCTCCTCTGTCAACCAGTCCAGCTACAGCTCCCGCTGGGGAAAGGACGGTAATGCGAGGCAACTGCTGGGTTTCCAGCTTGTTGATTACCTCAACTAGAGAGAGCGACTCAGCCACTGTCGGAATTTCTGTCAAAGGGTGCAGAATGCTCTGAAGGGTCTGACTTTCCCACTGACTCCGTTCTACCACTCGTAGATCGTCAATAGAAACCATACCCCGATAACGCCCGTCAGAGGCGGCAAAATAAATTTGCGACGCTGTATCCAAGAGATAGAGATCGGCGAACTGGCGAAGTGTCTGATCTGCATCCACGATCCGAAACTCCTGATTCATGGCATCAGCGGCAACCATCTGAAGCAAGGCTTCTTGCATAGCAGTCACCCGTTCATATGCACCAGCATTGCGGATGCCAAACCACCCTAGCAGCACAATCCACAGACCACTCACCAACTGACCAGTAAACCAATCTACTGCTACCCCAAGGGCAATTGCTGCCCAACCCAGGATTTGCCCTGCACGAGCTGCCCAGCGAACAGCTTGAAAGCGGTTACCAGTAGCTTTCCACACCGCTGCTTTCAACACCTGTCCTCCATCCAAAGGAAGCCCAGGAATCAGGTTAAAAAGAGCCAGCACCAAGTTAATTTTTGCCAGATCAGCTACTACAACACTGGCAGGGCTAGAAACGGGCAAAACATAAGCCAGTAGAGTGAGTAGCACAAATATAGCAATGCTAACTGCTGGCCCGGCGATCGCCACTTGAAAGGCTTGACCAGGCGTTTTCGATTCCTCTTCAATTGAAGCAATGCCACCAAACAGAAACAGAGTGATCGAGTTGACTTTGATGCCCTGCGATCGCGCTACCAAACTGTGACCCAACTCGTGCAATATCACTGAGCCAAACAGCAGCAGTGCCATCGCGACTCCGGCACTCCAAGCAAGGACATTCCCCCATTGCAAGTAAGCCAGCCCAAAGTTCGCGGTGGCAAACGCTAAAATCACAAACCACAAAGGGTCTAAAAACAGCGGAATTCCAAATAAAGACCCAATTTTCCAACCTGTTTGCATGCCATTTTCCTAAAACTAGATATTTCCAGGCAGCGGAGGCACAACAGCATAGTTCACGTGCGTTTGTCAATCCCGATGGTGCTGCCGATGGTTGAAAGAGTAACAGCGCACGGTGTCAAAGTTGAGTTGACGACGTATCCAGTGTTCTCTAACTTCTAGAATAGACAATTGCTCAAACGAGCAGGGCTCAAACTTAGGCTAGTAAACCGTACCTAGTAGATAGCGGATAACCGCTAGGGGAGCGGGGGAGTGGGGGAGCGGGGGAGCTGGGAAAAGAGTTGTTAACTCTCCTGCCACATTGATTGAAGAAGAGTGGTATTTATCCACAGGGTTCTCCTCCCTGCCCCCCTGCCTCCCTGCCCCCTTGCCCTCTTGCCTCCCTGCCTCCCTGCCTCCCTACTCCCCTGCCTCTTCTATTGCCTACTTGAGAATACCGAGGTTATTCAGTCCCAAGACGGCAGGAATACCAATCAGATGACCGGCACTTAATGAGGCGAGGAATGCACCAACGCTTGGATTATTGAACAGCGATGGGAAAGGTAGGGGCATCTTCATGCCAGTGTGGGGAAAACGAATCGTCCGGGGAATAATCAATAGAAAGAGTAGAGAAAGCCCGACGATGACCGCTGTCCCTGTCCAACTCCAAGTCACCGTGTCAGGTACGGTCGGTTGGACTACTGCTTGTGCTAGTAACATTAATTTAATCAAGGTTCTTGCTCCTGCATAACTAAACGCTAACAATTTAAGGATTATCAAAGTTGATTAGCCTAAAAATAGTATCTGTTTTAATAGTTAACATTTACTTTACTTTTTGATACAAATCTCAATGCGAATTAAAATTTGCGGAATTATTCAACCAGAGCAAGGGAAAGCGATCGCGACTTTAGGGGCAACTGCACTCGGATTTATTTGCGTACCAGCTACACCCCGCTATGTTACGCCAGAGCAAATTCAAGCAGTGGTGGAACAGTTGCCAGAAAACATTGACCGGATTGGTGTCTTTGCCAACAGTAGCAGGGAGGAAATTTGCCAAACAGTTAAAGTTGGGTTGACAGGTGTCCAGCTGCACGGAGATGAATCACCAGAGTTTTGCTATCAGCTGCGGCAGTCTCTACCCGACGTGGAAATTATTAAAGCGTTGAGAGTGAAGAGTTTAGAAGCGCTAGAACAAGCAAGTGATTATACCAACTGTGTGAATACGCTACTATTAGACGCTTACCATCCCCATCAGTTGGGTGGCACCGGCAAAACACTAGATTGGAGCAAACTGAGATTTCAGCCCGACTGCCCTTGGTTACTGTCTGGGGGATTAACACCAGACAATGTCTTAGACGCTCTAAGCCAAGTAAATCCCAACGGCATTGATCTATCCAGCGGCATAGAACGTGCCCCTGGGGACAAGGATTTGACTAAAGTGGCGGCTCTGTTCGAGCAGCTAAGAGCTAGACTTTAGGTGCAATTTTATGAGCTGTGTCCACAGCAATCTGCGTTTGCTCTAAAAGAAAGCTGGTTGATGGCGAATTAGGCTGAAAAACTCTTCGCGGGTTTTTTGCTCGTCTTGAAACACACCCACCATTGCACTAGTGACTGTCCAGGAACCTGGTTTTTGAACACCGCGCATCACCATGCACATATGGGTGGCTTCCATAACAACAGCAACTCCCTGCGGCTCCAGAATGGTCTGAATCGCTTCGGCAATTTGGCGCGTTAGCCGCTCTTGCACTTGCAATCGGCGGGCATACATCTCCACAATCCGGGCGAGCTTACTTAGTCCCACTACTTTTTGATTAGGAATGTAAGCAACGTGAGCTTTGCCCATAAATGGCAGCATGTGGTGTTCGCAAAGGCTGAAGACATTAATATCCCTAACAAGTACCATCTCGTTATGACCCTCATCAAAGATGGCATCGTTGACAAGTTCTTCTAGAGACTGGTTGTAGCCACTAGTGAGAAACAGCATTGCCTCAGCCACGCGCTTAGGCGTCTTCAGTAATCCCTCGCGCTGCGGATCTTCTCCTACACCCACCAACAGCGTCTGCACAGCTTCCATCATTGGATTTAGTTCCTCTGAAGGCGGTTGTAAATTCGGTTCTCGACCATTGAGAGTATTGCGATCGGGTCTTGTCCGAAGTGAGCTTGTTGTGTCTTGTTGAGTGGTGTCCGTAAGATCGGGAGTCAGAGGAGAGGAAGAACCGTTAGGAGAAGCAATAGTCATGGTGTAGATTCACAAATTAAGATGGAAGTAGTTGACCGATTAGAGGACACCAGCACTCGGCAGAAGGGTCAGTTCCTCAATAACTGCCTGTTCTGGTAACAGCGCAGTATGCAAAATCGACTGCGCGACAATCTCAGGGGTCAACATAGACGAGCGGTCAAAGTTATGGTTGACGGTCTCAGTGTCCCAGAGTTCTGTGTTGACAGAACCGGGGCAGATAGCAGTGACGCGAATGCCGTGGACACGTTCTTCAAGTGCAAAAGTCTTAGAAAGGGCAATTAAACCTGCTTTACTAACGCAGTAAGCTCCCCAACCGGCAAAAGCTTGCTGACCAGCAACAGAAGCGACGTTGATGATTGTGCCTTTTTTTTGAACACGCATCATCGGTAAAATCCCCAAAGTGCACTGGAATACACTATTGAGGTTCAAATTCATCACTTGTAGCCAGTCTGACAGGGGCGTTTGACTCAGAGTGCCGGTATAACCCATCCCAGCATTGTTGACCAGAATATCGATCGGACCAAAGTCTGTGGCGATCGCACTGATCTCCTCTTGCACCTGCGAAATTTGAGCTAAATTCAAAGGATAGGCTTTCGCTTTCGCGCCAGTTTGCTGAATGGCACTAGCTACCGCCTCTAATTTCTCTTGGGTTCGGCTCACCAAGGCAACATCGATTCCAGCCTTAGCAAAGGCTAGAGCTGTCGCCTTACCAATTCCACTGCTTGCTCCAGTGATTAGGGCACGTTGTTTATTTGTAAAACTCATGAAGCATTCCAATTCACTTTAAGCAGTCGTGTTATGTCCTATACCAAAGGGTTGATTAGGGTAATTAAGTCTCTTACTATTGATAGATTTAGCAAACCTAAGGACCACTATAATATTGTCATCAATTATGATTCCACTAGCAAGACTGGGTATATCCCGGCCTAAATCTTAGCTAAGCGCGCCACTTTAACACTCAACTTTTTCTCAAACGTTGAGGACTCACTTATTAGGCTAAGGGGCAGGGCTGAAAAGAGGAAAAAAAAGTTTGGTCACGACGTACTTAGTGTAACACTCGAGGCCAAACTTTACTGATCTCCAAATTTTTAGTTAGCAACTTCTGTGAAGACACCAAGGTTACGAAACTTCTGATACCGCAGTTGACGACGTTGCTG
>QQTW01002597.1_pt1 | contig 13181 bp, 15 predicted proteins | sample 1904831 | NCBI WGS metagenome assembly QQTW01 (sample SAMN09435610, study PRJNA476489) | Subsurface metagenome, whole genome shotgun sequencing project. | reverse complement strand
CTCAACACAGTCTAGAGCCAGTTTACACGCGAAGAATGATCGGTAGCTGGTCGAGCTTTCAGGCGCCTTAATGCGACAGACGTCGGAAAGATTTCTCGAAAGATTTTCCGGAGCCGAAGCCGGGTGGAGAATCAATTGTCCGGTTATCGATAAGCTTATTTGCACTCCCATCGTCGTTGCTAGGATGACATCGATGCAAGCCAGAAAAGCACAGCTGCCTCTACCTTTGCGCGTCGAGGATCTAAGGTTGGATAATGAAGGGAGCACATCTATGCTTGGGACATATATATAGCTTAGGTGTATACAAATCAAAGATTGAACAATCGTAATCGCCTTCTGAATAACAAGGCACATCAACTAGCTCTCATCTCAACCTCCCCCGTTTCGTCATCTTCACCTTCTTCTTCACCCCCTTCATGCTCCTCCTCGGCCGCTTCTTCTCCATCCCGTCATCTCTTAATGACTCCTTGTATCTCTCCGCCAGCAACCACGCATGCATCGGCGCTCTCTGCGCCACAAACCGTCCTTCGGGACTAAACACCTCTACTTCCGGATAGATTTGCTTAACCCTCGTCTGACGCTCCCCGTGCTCATCCACCTCTTCTACTGTCTCCATCGCATCCTTTCGGCGAACCTGCATGACCAACTCCACCCATCCGCTTCCTTCAATTAGGATGTCCGTCCCGAAGATCTGAAACGGTAATTGCTCTGGTTTCGACATCTTCGTTAACGGTCCCGCGCGGTGACGAGTGATGTCCCATTTCAATTGAAATGTTCCTGCACTCTGAATCTTCTCGCCAACGCCTGGCATTGCGATGCTGGCGACGTTGAGCTCCCTCTGCTGCGTTTGAATATCGATCGCTTTCTGAGTCGAGGTGATGTGCGTGGGGATCGGCACGAAAGGGTACGCCAGCGTTGAAACCCCCGCGGAGGGAGTGATCCGGATGAGCCCGCCAAGCAGTAGCGACTGACCGGGCTTGATGACCTGCTGTTCGGGCTTGGTTCGGGTGCGCATGACGAGGTCGGTACGATGCTGGGGCTGCACATATCGTTCCAAATCCCCGCGGGAGAGACCAGGCAGATCGACCAGCTCGCCTTTACCCTGTCCGAAGGCGATGCGGATTGGGGAGGCGGTGGTACCAGGCACGGACGACACGAGGGGCATGACGGGGTAGGGAGTCTCGGGTTGTAGTGGCGGTAGAAGGGAATCCGGATCGAGGAATGCGTCTTGACGCTGTCCTTCCCTTAGACGGGGGTCGTCTTCGACGCCGCCCAGTGCACCGCCCTTAGGAAACACAGTCTCAAAAAGATTACTCTTGCCGACGTTCACTTTTCCAACCATCCAGCCTCCGCCGCCGCGCGTCCAAATCTCTTCTTTCAATGTTTTGGTCCACCATCCTCTCTTCGCACTGACACATCGCACATTCCCCAGTCGAACTCTTTTGCTCGTTTTCAATGCATCACGTAAGACACTCATCAAGTAGGGCTGCAAAGCATCCACCTGCTCCTTTGCTGGCGCCAGTAAATCGGACCGCGTGATGATGAAGCTCAGCTCGGCTTGACGGCCTTTACTGTACTTGCTAGATTTGGCTCGCCGATTCTGTGTGCGAAGGTGCGATAGTGATAAGGCCGAGTTGATATGAGGGATCAACGACATGGGGAAATCGGCAGCATCGAGAACATGGTAGACGTGGTTGTAACTGTGTGGCGATTCGGCGATGGTGTCCGCTATGGACTGGAGACTCGGGTGGGCGATGGATTCGCCCAAGCTGTGGTTTTGGAGGGCATGACAGCGATCGCAAAACGGCGGAGGTAGTGCTCTGCGTGGCTTGGGCTCTATGAAGCGCTTAGTAGAGTAAAGAAGACGCAACAGATATAGCGTACCTGGAACAGGGGTCTTCTCAGCCGTCTCCGCAGCAATAACCTCCGTCCGAGAAGAGCCGTCCTTTGCCACACCCTCCTCGCTGGGCTCCACCTTGCGTCTTTCCTGCTTGATATACCCCCTTACCGCTTTTCGGGCGGTAGCGTAGAAACCGGCAATGTCGGGCTCGGTGACTTGCGATAGTGCACCGCATCCAGGGCAGGTGGTAGGGAGGTAGTTGATGTCATCCGGGTGATGATTATATACTAAATCGCTCTCTGCTGGCGCCTGTGGCGGAGCAGCCCTCGCTGGCACCTCCGGTGGGTTGCCCTCCGCTGGTACTTCCGGTGGATCATTTTTCGCGGGCTCTTTGATCAACGCGCTTCCTGCCGGCTTTTCTGGGACAGCCGAGGTGGCATTCGATGCGAATCTCCGCCGGAAGAGAGGGACGAGCTGGCGAGCTGGTGGCGTGCTCGGCGAGTAGGCAGCAAACGAGACCCGTCTAGCGGCCCTTGCAGGGTAGAGAAAGGGCGCGATGGAGGTCGCGGAGAGGTACGACTCGAGAGTAGACACTTTGATACCGCGGAGGGAGCTTCTCATGATGATCCGCCGGTAGAGGTGTTGGTGGTCGACGAGCTGGAGGTTGCGAAGCCGAGCTGCAACATCGTCAGCCGCGTCACCAAGAGCTCCAAAACGCACCACGTCGGATTGCAGCCGAACTAACCGTACGATTCGTTATTCCTACGGTGAAAAGATCCGTTGGGGTCTAAGAATCAATTTGCAGGTCTCAGATTCAACACCAGGTTCTTGTAGCATGGTGGAGGAGCAAAAAGGTGGTTTTGAGCCCGGTCTGGCAGCGTCGGATGGTCGACAAATTTTTGACCCCGACAACAGATTACCGGATTAGGCTGCTTGCGACGCGCCCGAGCACCGGGAAAAGCCGTCAATGGTCGGCGCACTCGTTGCTATTGTTCTCTATCTCGGAAGCTTCCGCGCCGAAATGTGACTCACTCTGCGACCTTTGATGGCGAACCCCGAAGGTGGTCCGCTATGCTTGGGTCTCATACAACAAGGCCACCAAATCGGCCCAGTTGACTGCATTGTTGGGCATGAATATCGAGAGTTGAGGTTCTCGGTATAACATGTATAATAGACGCAAGACATGTTAGATCTCAGTGTCAAATTCGATTCAAGGATATCCTATCAAGCTCAATGGATGTAGTCATTCCAAGCCCATGGATCGACAACTGTAGAGGATCCATCGTTTAAGCGCAAATCGGATTGAGATAACATAGCAACGCCTAGAGAAACGCTAATCCAACGACAGCAGCCCTCCAGCTAGCCACGCCACCCTGCTCACATAGAGAAGTCGCTCAATACAACGACATCGTAGAACACCTTCAAGCCCTTGCCTTGCCCTTGCCCTCCACTTCCTCCTCCTCCTCCGCATCATCCATTTCGTCATCCTCTGCCTCCTCGTTTTCGTCACTCATAAACTCATCGTCGTCATCGAACCCCACGAACCGTTTTGCTGGCGGACTCGGCTTGGAAGCTGATGGCGATGCAGATGTCGGAGGTGACGAGCCCGACGACCCTCCTGCATCACCTTCGCTGCTGTCGCTTTGCGACTTCTCTGCCCCAGGCACGGCAACTGGTCGGCTCGCCAGATTATCCCTGTAATCCCCCGCCTTCATCGCCGCCATGACCGCCTCTCTCGTCCTCTCCCCCGCCTCCTCCTTATCCTCGACCCACTTCCCATCCACCTTCCCTCGAGCACCCGTCCGTAGTTCTTCTTCTTTTCGTTCTGCAAGCTCGACAATCTGCTCCCATTTCTTGCGTCGAGCCTCCTTCTCCTTCTTCTCCATCTCTGGCTTTAGCGCAAGATACTCCGCCAACGCCTTGGCTTCTGTGACCGTTCGTAATCTGCGTCCATCGAGATTCCGATTCGAACCGTTATTCTCGCCTTGATTCTTCTTTCGGCGCGAGGACATGCGTCCGCCGGCTGCTCGCAATTGCGATCCAAACCCTCCCTTGCCGCCGCATAGTGGGACTGATAAGCGGAGAGGGAGGAAGTCGTCGGATGATGAGGCGAGGAGCGATGAGATGGGCGCTTGGCAGGATGAGAGCAGTTGTCGGTTGGAGGTGGTGGTGAAGATGAGGCGGGTGTCGATGGGTGGGAGACGAGCGAGGAGATGTGAGGTGAGATCTGCGATGGAGCATGTTGAGGGTTCTTGGACGACGAGCGTCGATGGGCCGAGGCCCGCGAATGTCGTTAGGAGGACGTTGACCGTGTGCGCCATTGCTGAGTTGTGGAAGTACAACTGTGGACGTGGAGTGGTCGAATGACGGACAAGAGGCGACGTCGAAGAGGTGAAGTCAGATTCGCGATTAGTCAGCGACCGGGGATGAGGCTCAACTGAGTTAGGGCTTACCCGCCCACCCCCACGTGCCACCTTCACATTTCTAACCACGATCCTTAATCCAGTCACTATTCGACCACCACCTCACTACCGCCACCATGTATGTTATCCTCACGCAAGATCATACCTAGTCAGCAGCTAATAGATAACAGGCTCATCCCCAAAGCTGATCGGAAGAAGATCCACGAGTACCTCTTCCGAGGTGGGTCTTATCCCCCTTTCTTCCATCTGCGATCCTCCTTGAAGCGGGCACTAACTGACATCAAATCGACAGAGGGTGTTCTCGTGGCCAAGAAAGACTTCAATCTTCCCAAGCATAACGAGATTGACACTAAGAATCTCTTCGTTCGTCTCTTCCCTTTCTACGTCTCCAGAATACCCTCTCGCAACGAAGTCCACTCCTGACACAACAGACATAGGTCATCAAAGCGTGCCAATCACTCACCTCACGAGGCTACCTCAAAACGCAATTCTCCTGGCAATGGTACTTCTACACCTTGACCCCCGAGGGACTCGATTATCTGCGTGAATGGCTGCACCTGCCCGCCGAGATCGTGCCGGCGACCCATATCAAACAGCAACGATCGCATGCTCCGCCGCGAGGAATGATGGGTGGAGATGACCGTGAGCGTCGTGGAGGGCCTGGGGGTGCTGGTCGAGGCGGGTTCCGTGGAGGTGATCGTGGGGATCGCGAGGGGGGATATCGTCGACGGGAACAAGACGGGAAAGAGGGTGGTGCGCCGGGGGAATTTGCTCCTCAATTGTGAGTTTTATTTTCCCCATTCTTCCACATTCTTCACTTCATTTTGCACTACGGCTATCTTTTGTGAGACTGTTACTGACTGGAAATGAATTGAAATAGCCGAGGAGGCTTCGGTCGTGGCCGTGGTGCTTCGCCGCAGTCTTAGTCTTAGATTACTTCTTTTGTTTACGCTACCGTTGCTCAACTGGCTCAATCGAATCAAACCCATCTGCATGATCTGCCTCCTGTGTGCCGTCTCGGTGTCTACATTGTGAGCATGATGTGGGCCTTGAAATGCCAACCAACATATCCGTGCTCGAAAAGGACCGGCTGGGGCTACTTACTCACTCAATTGCTGATCAAGAACCCGTCCTTCCGATCTATAGTAGACAGACTTACTATATCTGTTCCATCCCAGTGGGGAAGAATTAGCTTCGTGAATGGGACAGCTACTTCGCGAATCGGTCATCACATTTCGGGAAGTGAATGACTTTCCGAAATCACCATTCCAGTAGCGAAGTAGGTTTAGGAAGGATTGTGTTTTTTCGACAATCAGCATCTACTACCAAGCCGACAACGGCCAACAGAGTGGATTGAAGAGCTGTTCAATCCCTAGTCGATGGACAAGCTCGAAAAATAGTCGCCCGAGTTGAAGGGCATGAAAGGAAGAATGGTGCTTTACAACTGGAACGGTAGTTTCGAAAAGCCATCCAATTCGGGACCAGAACAGGGAGTTCACGAAGCTGAGCACTTCGTGACTGGGACGGAACATATCCATTGAATCTTCTTCGTCTAGCTATATAGCGGAACTATCTAGCGAGCTCTATGACTGATGCTGCCAAGCTTCCTTCCCTCTCCCTCCCTTGCTCCCGGTGTTTCTCTGGACAGGAAGAGTCCTCTCCTACAACGGAGACGAAACCACGAGATGAACTAAGAAAGCCAATGTAGAAAGACATCAGGCAAGAGCAAGAGGCAGGACCCGGGCTGTGTATGATATTTAATCAAAAACAATAGCCGCCTTAATAGCGCTCTTATTACGCATCGCCTCGAGACACTCCCCCCATTGCTCGAGTTTGTAGGTCTTATTGACGATCCCCGCGACTTTGACTTTGCCGCTGTCGAGATAGTCAATAGCCGGAGGGAACATGTAGACTTCGGAGAAGGAGCCTAGGATGGTGATTTCGTCTCCGACTATTTATTTTTCATATCATTATCAGTGATGATCCCAGTGACAAGTTCACAGACAGATACTACTGCTAGGAGTAATTCTAGTGGAAATGGGGGAGCACAGACGATGGAGGTGGGAGAGCAGTGTAGTGTTCGGGTCCAGACATCAATAGAGGAGGAGATTTGGGGGGAAGTTTGTAGGAAATTAGAAGAGCAGCAAAGGGAGATACAGGGATTGATAATGGATGGATGGAGAGGGGGGGAGTACTGTAAAGGATTCACATTCAGAGACTTACAGATCTTCGAGGGAGGCCAAGACACTCTCGCCTTCTCAGAATACACGCCATACACGACCAATTTTCCACCTCGACGGACGTAGTGGATAGCGTCCTCGAGGATCTTGGGAGAGCCAGTAGCTTCGACAACGATATCGAATCCTAAATCATCCTCGTCAAAATCATTCCGAAAACTTCAATACATAGCACATGAGGTTGTTATGGAATTGATCTCTGAGCAGCAATCGAATCCACTCACCATAAGGATTCTCCTCCTTGATCTTCTTGAATTGTTCCTCGGGATTGCTGCGGGAGAGTTCAACGTAGACGTCTCCGGCGTCGAGCTGCTTGGCGAGATCCATCTTGAGACCCTGCGGAGCGGCGACGACGACGTGGCATCCTCCGTTGTGACGGAGGAGTTGAGCGAGGACCTGCCATCATTAATGTTATTATCATGATTCCTGCATCCATCTCTTCATGGTTGAGAGAAATGTGAGACCGGTCACGAAGTACGTACCAGACCAGTTGGGCCGGCGCCTAAATGTCATTCCGTCAGTAAGTGTTCGAACATTGACAGGCCAACGGTTAGGGGGACGAAAAATAAAGATGGAAGGATGATCTACTCACCAAACATCAACACCGACGAGCCCATCTTGGGAGCAATCTTCTCCAGTCCATGACAGGCGCACGAAGCCGGTTCGAGCAAGGTGGCGTCGACCGGAGACAGATTCTTGATCTTGAACACTCGACCGGCGGGATAGGCGCAGTATTCCGCGAATCCACCATTCACTTTTTTCATCAAACATCGTCAGCCTAACCATCCTCTCCAATTCCTTTTCTCATACAAGAAAAAGATACGAGGGGATGAGAGTGAACATACTGGTCACGCCATGGGCTTCGAAATTCTCGCACAGGAGGAGCCTACGATAAAGATATTAGTTCCCTAGTATAACCGTTGCTAAGAGGGAGATAATAATAACACACTGTCCACGTCGACAATAGAAGCACGTCCCGCAGAGTTCGGAATTGTCAGCCACGACGCGATCTCCAATCTTGAAATCCTTGACTTTGCTGCCCATGGCGGCGACCTCGCCGACGGTTTCATGGCCTGTAAGAGATACATCCAACATTAGATCTTGGTTAGATCATCGGGGGAACGATAACGATCGGGTCCACTAAGGGTACTAGATCGAGATGTTTTCATGGGTCAGGATCATTTACGCACCGGGAATGAGCGGGAACTGTTTTCAACGACAAGGTTACCCATCAAGGTCAGTTACTTATTTCCCCTCCCTTTACCCACCAAGGGTCTCAGAGGGAGGGAGAAAGGAACATATATACCTTGGCGATGAACTCCCCCTCGTGAATGTGCAGATCAGTTCCGCACACTCCGCACGCCTTGACTTTGACCTGTTATGTTTATACCATCAGCATCACTTCCTAAATATGCGAAGCAGTCGAGATCGAAATTGAAGACAGGAAAACAGACCAGGACGTCGTCATCACGCATCTCCGGCAGAGGAACCTCGACGACGCTGTAATCTTCGGGCTTCTGGTACCTATTATCGACAACATCGATCAACATTGTCCAGAGATAGAATCCGGTGGGCTCCAGGATAGAGGAGATAAGATGACTGACTGCAGAGCTTTCATGGTCTTGGGTAGTTCGGCCATCTTGATGGTATTCTTTCTCAATGGACCAATCTTAAGAAGCAGGAGTTAAGCGACGAGTCAAGTCAATTGGGGAGATCTATTGAAGATGGTCTTCAAGATGGACACAGCTAGGTCAATTGATCTAATAAGACGGTGATTCAGAGTATAGTATCAGACTCTGGGACAAGAGCACGAGCAAGACGAGATGGAGGAAGAAAGATGGGAGAAGAGGAAGCTTGGTTTGATGGGTAAAAGAGGGGGAGGTATTTTCCCCAACGGCGACTGATCCATCCCCACGCTCTGCTGCACCCTGCAGGGAGAAAGGCACGGCTACACTCGGGCCATCGAGGGAACCCAGGGCTGGGAGCACGAGACGACGAAAGTAGCTCTAGAGCTAGAGAGTTGCGGGGTAAAGAAAAGACTCAGCTCGGTCGAGCCAAGAAAGGATCCGGATCCAAATCCGGGGTCGGTCGAAACACGCGCGCTTGTGGTTATCGACTGATCGTTTCGAGGGAATGAAGTCGCACGAAAGGCGGGGGCGGGGTAAAACTCAACGGGAGACGGGCCAAGGAGTGGTGAAGTGGGGCTGCCGCAAAAGGGGGACGAATCGAGATCGCGAAGAGCATTGCCAAGCCTGCGAAGGTCATCGCGATCTTGCTGATGCCTTCATGTCGAGGTCGTGCGGAAGGACGGAATATCAGGTGCATCAGTTCTTCCCTAAAAGTTGTCTGAAACCGTTCGATGGTGGAGCGAAACAGGCCGCTGCCCAAAAGGGGCTGTTACTCGTTTGAGCAAGCATAGCTTCGATCCGCAACAAAATAAAATAAAGAGGCAAGATACTTGAACATCACTGTATAAGATTCTCCGAGGTTTAGTAGTTGAAGAATTGATGTTGGGGTGGGGGGGGGGACCGATTGAGAGAGCAACAACCCTTTGGGCAGTGGTTTTTATTCCATCTCCCTCGAGTTGGTATCGGATGATCGAATGATCAATCTGATTTTGACTCTCTCCGTTTGGATTGGCAGCGCTTCAGTTTCGACACCGTCCGTCCGTACGTTCTGTTGATTTCTAACCTCTATTCTCTATTAGGACCAATGACGATGAAGTCTTTGCATTAGAATAGTCTAGATTGATAAACGATGCCAACGTCCTCTCTTCGTCGTCGGACTGATGATGATGATGATGATGAAAGCTTCCTCACCACAGTAGGGATGGTGACGATTCATTCAGACCTCAACCTTTATCAGACGCCTGACAGAGATGCATTGATTGACCCATCGTCGCCACTCGCGAGTAGATGGTAGTGATCGACGCTGACCTGAGTTGTGGATTTTGATAGAGCAACTCCCAAATTGGTGGCGAGTGGAAATGGTATCGTGGGAGTAAATACATACATACGCCTGACAATCGTGGTGAACGTTGACCACCTTACATACCCAGTCTGTTCGTCGCCCGAACGGCTGTCCACTGATCTTGGAAAGACCACCATGTGGAAAGAATCGATCAAGCACCTCTCTTCTTTACCGTAGGAACGACAGTAAAACCATCACTTCAACCCAAACCCCTCACTCTCCTCCACCGCCCTCCACAACATCCGCTCTAGTTTCTCCCTCGTCCGATACCGATACAGACAAAGGGCATTAAAGCACGTCCTCGCGACCGGGAATCGATCACAATCCTCCCCGAGACAAACCAATCGGATGGTCAGATGCGTGGCACCCAGCGCTGGGATCCGATCGCTTCCCGTAATGAATCCCAGCACTTTGCGTTGCGAGGCGGGGTCGAGGCGATCGAGAAAGGACCAGAACCATTGAATGACTTGTTCTGTTTCTGCTGGGTCGCTTTTGGTATTGCTGTTGACCCCGTTGGTAATGTTGGCCCGATTACCATTACCACCACCACCACCACTGGTAGAAGTATGGTTAGGATCCCCCCAATCACCATAAGCAGCCACACCCTTCAAACTCTCCACATTCAATCGTTCATCCGATCCTCTCACCAACAATTCAATTTCCTCTGCTCGGAACAACGACAAGGCGTTGCCTCCGCAGACGGTATAAAAGCCGCGTTTAAACGGTTCGAATTGGCGCATCACCGCCGTATCCAACAGATAATGCACGTACAGATCGACATATTCGCGTCGATTGGCGTTGGTGATGGGTTTGTTCTCGCCATTGGGACACAGAGGCACACGCACCACTTGTCCATATCGGTCCGTGTCGACGACGAAATCTAGCGAAAAGGTGGATTCGACGTCGCCTTCGTATGCCAACAGTTGGCGTAACCCGTGGGCTAGCGAGGGGCGATAGTCGGCGAGGTCGTCGAGCGTGAGATGGAGCGTGCTGCGGGGGACGTTGTTGGGTGTAGAGGGTGCCGCGGCGAGGAGCTTCTTGAACGCAAATGGCGGGAGGGCGATGTCAAGGATTGTTGAGTTGTAAATGGCCAGTCCCAACAACACACCAACCAAGAAGAATTGATCGGATGTTTCGAAACAGTACGGGTTGAAGTAGCAATACCGTGAATCGTCGTCGTACACGAATAAACCGTGCTGAGGATCGAAGATGTCGCGGACTAACAGCAGGAACCATTCTTTGCGTAGTCCCCCCGCGTCCACGCCTTCTTCGCCGATAAAGTCGATTCGAAGTCCCTTCTTGATCTCTTCTTGACCGGCCCCGACCACCTCGCTCACAGCCCGCAAGCTGTCGTCGACCAGACAGTCTCGTCGCACCCGCAGCACGAGATGTTGATTCACCACTTTCCGTCCGAGGATGCTGTCAAAAAAGGCTTCGCGCGCTTTGAGCTCCATCTGTCGCCGGGCGTCGTACTGGAGGACGCGAATCTTGGCGCCGATGCTGAGGAAAAACGGGTATTGACAAAAAGAAAACCCACCGCGACGGAGCTCCCATGCCTCAAAATCCGCGACAAGATCCGAGTAGTCGAGCAGCGAGATGTAGAATTCGCTCGTCGGCACGATCTGGCCGGGCAGTCGACCGGTTGATTCTGACGGATCGCGTTTGACGGCTCCGCTGTTGTTCGCCGTAAACAGCAGTGCCATCACTTTTGCGGCCGCGCGGAGTTGCCAGTCTGACCCATACGCCGCCGGTTTCGGCTTGTCGTCGGCCGTGTCGGTGGAAGTGATCCCCAACGCGGCATGCAACCGCGCTGACGACTGCACACCGGCACCAGAAAACTCGGGAATCAGTCCCGCTGTCGGATCGACCGTATCGCTGCGCTGTCTCTTGTGCGGACGACTCAGACGGTAGGTCACGAATCCGCCGACAAGCTCCACCATCCGTCGAAATCGATGTTCAGACAGGCGCGAGAACCACGAGACCAAAATGTGATGACACTCGTTGGGGAGATGCGCGAGGAGTCCTGTAATTCGCTTGACGATGGCCGGAAACGGTCGAGAGGCACCAGCGTCAGATGAAGGACTCACTCGAGGGTCGGGGGAACGTCGACGTGGCTGCGGACGGGGAGATGGCGCGGTGGATGGATACAATAGCGGATTGGCTAGAAACAGCAACAAAAACCGCATATCCTGAGGCGTCTTCAGCGGTCGACCCGGTCGTTTCAGTAGATTCTCCGTCGCATGTAATAACGTCCGCTGCAGACGCAATCGAGCCTGTTCGATGTCTTCTTCCATTCTCCGCAAATGGCCGGCCACTTCATCTGCCCGAACATCCTCCCCCAGCGATGCTTGCCATCGGCTCTTCCAGCCCTGTCCGGCTTTGATGATCGTCTGATACCACTGCCCCAGTTTGACCCAGTCGATCCGTGGCGTCTTGTAGTTGACATACCCCCACTCTTTCGTCTGACTGCGCGTCTCTTTACGCAGAGGTAGCGACGGACTGCGGCCGTCCGTCCGATGACCCGTCCACCACGACCCGTTCTCGGCCACGTCGCCCAACAACAGCGTCTTGGCGTCCAACGGCGACATGACCATATCGGTACCATTGCTCGGCCCATCGACACCCCGCAGCTTCCCCATATCTTCGCTCGCGGACCGTAGTGGTAACGTCGGCCGCACGACCAAAAACGAGGCATTCAAAGCGTCCAGCGAACCAAAACACGTCAAAAGATACTCCTCGAGCGGTCGGAAGATGGTTGGATCTCGAGATTTTTCTCGTGACGAGCTCCGTGGCGGGACCGGCGGGGGCGCATCTCGTGTCCGTGGTCGACTCTCTCGCGACACCGGCCGAGGCGAGCTGTCCCATGGAGAAGGCGTCCGGGCAATCCGTGATGGGGTTCCCGGTGGCGGCGGAGGTTGTCGGGTGGGTGGTGGTATCGAATTATTCTGCTCCAACGGCGAAGGGATCCAGCTCGGTGACGAGGTGGAATATACTCCAGGACTCGTAACCGGCGGCCGTGGCGGAATGGCCCAGCCGGACGGTCGTTCACTCTCCCCGGGTGGCACCAGTAGTAGCGGACTTGGGGGCGCCAGAAACGGCGACGGAGGTGCTCGATCCACCGGCGCTGGTCCCGCAGGACTCACACTGACAGTTCGTCCAGCTTGTGCCTCCCGACGTGATCGTCCGCTATGCTCCCGTCGAATTTTCACCGCCAGACGCTTGACTTCGAGATATCGATCGAGACAGCGATCAAGGATGGCTTGGGTTCGTTCCAGGGACAATGGGGGGGCTGTAAAATTAGCGGCCATTGCTCGCCGATCGATACATTTCCCATACACACCTTGAGGGGAACGACGGCCGTTCATATCGCCATGCGAGGTCTCCATCTGCCCCTCCCTCGGGGTCAAATCGTTGATGGTCAAACACACGGTACATCGAAAACTGTGCGCATCGGGCGTCCAGCGCATCGTGGCATCGCAGGTCATACATTTCCCCGACGCCATCGTCTGCTCTCCACCGATTTCCCGCGCCTTACCTCGGCGCATGGGAGTCGAAGCGATTCGACCAACGTCCATCTCGTCATCGGTAGAATCGAGTCCTAGATCTCTGCTTGACAGCGTAGTCTTCTTCTGATATCCAAAGATGGTGGTCACGACGAGAACATCCGAGAACGACGACCGAGCTTGAACCAGTTGGCTGCGGTCGACTCAC
>QQTW01002596.1_pt1 | contig 13188 bp, 16 predicted proteins | sample 1904831 | NCBI WGS metagenome assembly QQTW01 (sample SAMN09435610, study PRJNA476489) | Subsurface metagenome, whole genome shotgun sequencing project. | reverse complement strand
ATGATTTTTGGGTCAACGAGGCGAATTTGCTCAAAAAGATAAGGCTTGCAAGCTGCCATTTCCTTCGCAGTTGGAGTACGGTTTTCGGGGGGACGGCATTTTGCGATATTGGCAATGTATATATCTTTCTCAGTATCGAGCCGTACTGAAGCCAAAATTTGCTCTAGCAGTTTCCCCGAACGACCGACAAACGGCAACCCTGTTTCGTCTTCATTTTGTCCAGGTGCTTCACCAACAATCATGATGAGTGCCTCAAGGTTTCCGCGTCCAATTACGGCATGTGTGCGCGTATCCCCCAATCCGCAACGGTGGCAATGATTGCAATGTTGTGCCAATTCCACCATGCTGGGATAAGTACCAGGAGGAATTGCAATTTTAGCGTCTGTTGGAATCAGCTCGTTAAGTTCTGGTTTAGGGCTTGATTCTAACTCGAAGAGATTTAATTGACTATCGCTATTCATGAAAGTGAGGATGAATGGCAGACACACCAGGTATTCAATTTAACTTAAATTACTTGTAAATTTAAGAAGGTTTAATATTGCCGCGTTCTACCTGGTTTGTACTGATATTTATATTCTTTTTATTTTATCAGTTTAATTGAGTAAAAATCAGTCATGATAAAAGCGATCGCATCTGAAATGATGGGAGTGAGCAAATGACAGATGCCCCTCTTTTTGCTAACCGCATTCAAGCAGGTGAGCGATTAGCAGAAGCTATTGACGCGAACTTGCAAAAACTTGCTGATGGAGCCAAGCCGAGACCGATTGTGTATGCGCTGCCGCGTGGAGGATTACCTGTAGCTGCACCAATTGCAGATTTATTAGGTTGTCCGCTAACGGTGACAGTGTCAAAAAAAATTAGCCATCCTAACAACAGCGAGTTAGCAATTGGTGCAGTTGCTGCATCTGGACAAGCACTGTGGATGCAGCAAAAGTTGTTTCGATTTCGACCAAATTCTCAATGGCGAAAAGTGGCTTTAGAAGCAGCTTTAAGTAAAGCGAAATCGTTAGAGGCACAATTTCTGCCATTCTGTCCCCAGATAGATGCCAAAGGCGCGACGTTGATTTTAGTTGATGATGGCATTGCCACTGGGATGACAATTGCAATAGCCGCAAAAGCATTAAGTAAGCTTGCACCAGACCAAATTTGGTTATGTGCGCCATTAGCACCACCAAGGTTGTTAATTTGGTTGCAGCAGTGGTGCTCCAGTAATTTACACCACTCCCGTCAGGAGTATATAAAGCATCGGACAATTATTCTCGCCACCCCAGAACCATTTCTAAGTGTTAGTAATTTTTACGCCGAGTTTCCCCAAGTTGAAACGAGCGAAGCACTAGTGTACCTGACGCGGGATGGGGTAAAGGACAAGACGGGGGAGATGGGGGAGAGGGGGGAAGACGGCAAAGACGGCAAAGACGGCAAAGACGGCAAAGACGGCAAAGACGGCAAAGACAGAAGATAATTTACTTACCTTTCTCCCCTTTCTCCCTTTCCCCCTTTACCCTTCTTTTAATTGCTCGTATTTCATCGCTTTAGTATAATCGCCCAAAGCGTAGTAAGCGGCTTTAAGACTCGTAAGCGCTTGTTCTTCACTACGACGGTCTTTGAGCGCTTTTGCTAACTCCAAACGTTGTTCGTAATACTTAATCGCTCCCGTATAATCACCTAAAGCCTCGCTAGCGACTCCCAAATTACCTAAAGATTGTTCTTGACTGCGCTTATCTTTTATTTGTTGAGCTAATTCTAAACGTTTTTGATAATGTTGAATTGCTTGCAGGTAATCACCCAAGGCATAAAAAGCATTACCTAAATTTTTTAATACTTGAATTGTACTCCGGTGGTCGTTGAGAGTACGCGAAATTTCTACACATTCTTGGTAGTATGCGATCGCTTTCGGATAATCCCCTAAAGCATACCAAGCATTTCCCAAATTTTTCAGAACCTGCTCCTCTCCCCAATGGTCTTGGAGTTCGCGCACAAGTTTAAGACTTTGCTCTTTGAGTTCAATCGCTTTTTGCAAATTTCCCGAAGCTTTGTACACAAGCCCCAAGTTATTGAGTGCGGCAACTTGACTGCGTTTGTCACCTTGTTTTTGCGCGATAGTTAAACAATCTTGTAAAAACTCAATTGCTTTATCGTGATTATTTAAATGACGGTATGAATTACCAATATGTGAAAGTGCCTGTAGCCGCAAATGTAAGTCAGAGGTATTTTCTGTTAAAGATAGACACTGCTGCGAGTAAGAAATTGCACTTTTATAGTCGCCCGAATTGTAAGCCACAAGTGCTAAGTGCAAGAGTGCCTGCGCTTGTTTTGGCAAGTCGTCAAATGCCTGAAACAATGCTAGCGACTCTTGTAAAAACTTGATTGCGGCAACAAATTCACCTGCCTGTTGATGTTGAATTCCTGAGTGCAATAACTTTAATGCTTCAGATGAGTGGTCGTCTTGGTCTTGTGAAGTTAGCATTTCTGCTTGTAAATTTTTATTAAATTCATATGTAATTGTGCCGCGTGTCGTTGTTTTTACGGATGCTGTTGACATCTGCAAGGGAACAATATTTTTCGAGCTATTATCCAACCCTCGTTCCACATTCACCACTCCCTGATAAATCGTCTGATGTTTCTAGTATTCCCATAAGTCTTAATTTTCTCTCACGCAGAATAAAAATAGGCAGTAGGGGGAGTAGGGGAAGTAGGGAAAGTAAGGTTTTAGAGTATCTTGCAGAAAATTACACGCAACTCGGTGCTATTGTTGCCTCTAGTAATAAGTACAACCTTACCCGCTAATTTATTAGTCATAAAATACCTTCTAAGATGCTGTCCATCCGCCATCAACCTCAATAATTTGCCCTGTCACATAGCCGCACGTAGCAAGGAAAAATGCTGCATCTGCCACCTCATCACTGTTACCAGCACGGTTGAGCGGAATTCTGGCTACTGCTGAGGAAGTCAGATTTTCCTTCCTTTCCTTTGACAAATTAGATTGGATGTCTGTGCCTTCGATTAATCCCGGCGAGATAGCATTCACGCGGATGCCTCTAGGAGCTAGCTCAACCGCAAGGGAACGTGCCATCGAGTTAACAGCACCACAAAGGGCAGAACCCGCGCTATAGTTGGGCAATCCGACGGAGGCTGCAATTCCAGAGCAGAAGATAATAACACTCCCCGGTGGCATTTTGGGTACTGCATAGTGCGCCGCCGCTAGTTGACCAAAGAACCGTCCTTCAAAAAGGGATTTAGCTTCTGCCACTGATACCGTATCAATTGCACCAAAGATTGCTGCTCCAGCACAAGTCACAAGAATATCCACCTGAGAGAGTCCCTCAAAAAGCTGCTGCACCTGTTCGGGATCGGAGACATCGGTGGGAATTGCAACAGCATTTCCAATACTTTGAGCTGCTGTTGCCAAGCGTTGCGGCTCTCTGCTTGCCAGAATGACTTTTGCCCCAAGACTTGCAAAACGTCTTGCTATTGCGTAACCAATTCCCGCAGAGCCTCCAGTTACAACAGCAGTTTTTCCTATAAGTATTTCTTCCATACCGTTTCCTTTAACTAATTGTCAATTTTTCTTGAACTTTATTTAATGAAAATACTTCATAGATGTCCAGTTAACGATATCGCTATTTTTTGAGATAAAAAGCATCTCCCCAAGTTCCCCCTTCCCAATTAGTTTCAACTCGGTGAAAATTATACAGATCCAAGAAATCGTCTAATTGCTCAACTCGGACACAATTTTCGTATAGTTCATCTCGATTTACTTCAGTGAGAATCCCCTCTATGTTAATGAGGGTTTCCTGGCTGCCTTTCAAAACTTCCAGTTCATAGCCTTGAACGTCAATGGTGAGGAAATTATAGTTCTCTTTTTCGGACAAGAAATCGTCGAGTCTGACCATCTCAACAATTTCTTCTTGGTCAAAAACAATCTGAGGATATTGTTCTAAATGTTTCTGGGGTTTTAAGATGGAGGATGACATCCCATTATTGGCACTTTCCATATACATTTTCACTTTCTTATTTTCGTTGCCCAAGGCTTTCTGAACTAACTTTGCTTTCTCGCCTACGCGAGTTTTAAGAATTTTAAAGTTCTGGCAAAGTGGCTCAAAAAAAATTAGGTTAGCTATGCCTAATTTTTGGTAAATTTCATATTCTTGTCCATAATGAGCGCCAACATGAATCAAACCTTTGATTTTCACCTGATATTTCTGAACAAGTTCCTCCAAATCAAGGGAGAGATTTTTAGCTCCTACCGGGCCAACATTATCAAACATTTTTGACACCTTGCTCCTTCCTGGTAGCTTTCACTTAATTATCCTCATCTATTTTAGTATGAAATAGTTCAGCGGGAGCTAACGCACGCTCGAAAACTATCTAACTTTTCCCTTTTCAAATTACTCGCAAAGGAGCATTTTCCGTTGGAAACATGATAATTACGAATTTTTACGCCAAATTGCAGCTATCAGCGAACCTGTAAGATTGTGGCAGACGCTAAATATTGCTCCTGGTATCGCTGCTACTGGAGCAAAATGTGCTAGAGCTAATGCAACAGCTAAACCCGAATTTTGCATTCCCACTTCAATCGAAATTGTACGGCAAATAGCTGTTAATTGACCTGTAATAGCTGCGCCGTAATAACCCAAGATTAGCCCCAAAACATTATGTAAAATTACTGCGACAATTACTATTGGTGTCAAATTAAGAAGTATGAAACATATGAAATTTAAAAAATTAGTTTAGTGCAATGCTTCCATTGGCAGTATCGCTTAATAATTCCCGAACTTCGACTAAAATTTTCCCCAGCATATTTTTACCGTTACCATCTTTTCCGCAACCCCAATAATAATCCCCAGGAGCATTTTCAACGATTTCTTCATCACCTGTAGCTAATAAAATTTCCCTGATTTCGGCATGGGTTTCAAATTTTCGCAACACCGCTTTTCGCATAATATCGTCTTTGACTTGCTCCCAATCTGGACGTAGAGGACGAGTGCGCTCGCGTCCCTTATTCGCTGCATCTTTAGGAGTTTTACAGTTGCAAATTTCCATCTTATGTGCTGTATCGAAAAATTTCTGCGCTTGAAAGTAGTGTTCGCTAGTACGCCAGTACAAACCGTCGAGTTCAAACCCGTGAGGCGAAAAATTGGAGAAGCAGCCGTATTTACCAGTAGTGTTGTAAAAATAAACTGTCATTGTAGCTTGTTAAATTATCTCGCGTTAAATACTGTTTTCATTACATGACGTTTTGCGTGGTTCGTAAAAACGACAACCCTCGCACGGACCACTAGGATTGACAGCACAGCGAACATACCCCGAACGAGCGTTAAACTCGCAGCTAACGTCGCCAATTAGATAACCGACACCTTCGAGATAATAGCGATCGCGTGACAATGGTACATTATGTTGCGGCACTCGCCGCGTTGCCGAAAATGTGCTTATAACTTGCCGAATCCGCGTGCGAGTTCGCCACTGGGTACGAATCACCCATAGGGAAAACAGGGACGGCAACAAACCAATGGCAATAACCAAAAGTGTTCTGAACACCTTCTTTTCACCTCTTTTTTACGCTTTTCGTCCCTGAGGGTCACACCTTCGATTCGCAGGTGCAACTCTTAGGATGTAGCATTGGACTAAGTAGGTGGTTCAAATAAAATATGAGACGTAGTGCGGGACGAAAAGCCCGCGATGTCAATAGAGCAGGGAGTTTTTCGGCTCCCACTATCTATGTACGAGTTAATTATGCCCACCTACTTATTCGTGTGGAAGATACACAACAATGCCACTTAACTCAGCATAACTGCTACAGCTTGTACGATGATTGACTAAATTACATTGGTTCAATATTTCTTTGCGAATTTTTGATAAATTACGCAAATTAGTTAATATTATTTTCTTTGTCAAAAGAATTAATTAGGACACTTACGGTCACCGTTTATCAGGTTTACGACGCTGCGATGCCAATCGTTTGCTTTTGCTTTTCTCACGCAAATCCTGCGCTAGGTTTGCTGCTTCTCGTTCCGAGCGAAATAAATCGACTTTTCGCGTCGTGACGATAAATGTCCTTGAGGCTTTTTGTTGCACGTAGGGAACGCTTATTGCAAAGTACTTGCATATAATTTTAGGCGATTCCTTTTCATCGCGTTGCCTGGGATAATTCTTAATCGTAGCTGCATTTGCTTTAAACTCTAATATTGCCGCTTCTAACTCGTCTGCTATCTGGTTGATGCGTTGCGCTTGCACTGCTAAATGCTGCCATCCACCCACATCTTTTGGTCGCTGCATGATTTACTGGTTGTAAAAAACGAAAATATCGAGCCAAATCAATTAGCAAGCAAACTTTCATCGCATTTGCTGCGTAGCTTACTGCGGTAAGTTCACAACCTCAATGCGACAATAGCCTTAGTGTTGATAACTACGTCGCCACCGATCGAGATTTTCTATCGAAATTGATTTAGTAATTACATTTACATTATTTCCTCGCCATTCCACTTCAGCGTCAGTTGTAAAAACGCCACAGTCTAACTGTTTGATTGGAATATCCCAATATTCGCTAAATCGACCTTTTAAAGTTATGACTTGCTCAAAAACCTTATTTCTATGCTTATTTCTACGCTTTCTTTCAGTTGCTCCTGTCGCTTCAGTATCAATAAATTTAGTTTCAATCAAAAATAAATTATTACCTGTTGTTAAGTAGACAAAATCGCACTTACCCAAGTCAGTATAGTCAGCGATTGGAGATTTTTCAAAAAGCAGTAATTCCAAGCAAGAGGGAAATAAGTTTTTGATATTTAGAAATAGATAAGCCTGCAAAAGGAGTTCCTTGTCATAAGGAAAGCCCACAACTCCTTCAAAAAAGCGCCTAATGTCTTCCTGAGGTTGAGGTTGAATTCTTTTACAGTAAGCTACAAATTTATTTAATTCATCTGCGGTCATGCAGTATTTATTCATTCCCCTTATTGCCACACTTAACGTCATGGCATAAAAAGATACCATTTTAGTAATAAAAATTTCATCCGCATAAGTGACTAAATAAACGGGTTTACCACAAATTATGTACGTTTATTCACTGAAGGAAAAGGCTGAAAGAGTGGGGGATCTCCCTTTCCCCCTTCCCCCCATCTCCCCTTCCCCCCTCCCCCTTTGTCCCGCTTGATGGCACAATGAATGACGACAAATATATATAAATTAATTGCGCTTGTAGTTCAAAGTTAATTAACAGAATCAAAACTAATGTGGAAACGAATTGGATTAATTTTACTATTGGTTTTTAGTTTTAGCCTCAGTTACTCAAATATTGCCGTTGCGGCTGGACTCAAAAATTTCGCAGATACGACTGATGGCTATGAATTCGGGTATCCTACAGGCTGGGTGCAAGTACAGGTAAAAAATGGTCCCGATGTCGTGTTTCACGACATTATCGAGCCAAGCGAAAATATCTCTGTTATAGTTAGTCCGGTTCCAAGCGGCAAAACGCTGTCGCAGTTGGGGACACCTGGGGAAGTTGGATATAAATTGGGCAAAAACGCTCTTGCACCCGAAGGCTCGGGTCGTACTGCTGAGTTAGTCAACGCTGCGGTACGCGAAGTCAATGGCAAACAATACTATCAGTTGGAGTATTTAATAAAACTTCCGAACAATCAAGAACGTCATAATCTTGCTAGTGTTTCAGTTAGTCGCGGCAAACTGTTTACTTTTAATGCCTCGATTCCCGAAAAACGCTGGTCGAGAGTCAAGCGAATTATTGAAGAAACAGTGAATTCGTTCTTAGTCTATTAAAGAGGAGTAGGGAGTAGGAGAGATGGGGAGATGGGGAGGAAGGGGGAGAAAATACTGTGTCCTTCTTATTTCCTTATCTCCCCATCTCCCCTCATTCTCCCCATCTTAAGAACACTCCCTCCACTTCATCAAATTTACTTATGGGCATTCCAGAATTTATACTTGCTTCGGCTTCGCCTGCACGTCGCCGTTTGTTGCAAACTATTGGTATTGAGCCAGTAGTTTGTCCGAGTGACTTTGATGAGTCACAAATTCAACTTAGTGACCCAGCACAATTGGTACAAGTGCTTGCCCAAAGCAAAGCCGAGACTGTTGTTTCGCGGTTTGATTCAGCATTGGTTATGGGTTGTGACTCCGTTTTGGCGGTCAACGGTGAAATTCATGGTAAACCTGCCAACGCTGCGGAAGCGATCGCCCGCTGGCATGTTATGAGCGGTAATACTGGCGAACTATATACAGGTCATGCGTTGATTGATACAGTCCAAAAACGGGCTTTAGTCAAGTCCCAAGTCACAAAAGTTTACTTTGCTCGAGTTAGCAACAGCGAAATCGAATCTTATGTTGCAACAGGTGAACCTCTCAAGTGCGCCGGTTGCTTTGCACTCGAAGGTAAAGGCAGCGTATTTGTCGAAAAAATCGAAGGCTGTTACAGCAATGTAATTGGATTAAGCTTACCGCTACTGCGACAAATGTTAGCGGGTAAGGGGAGAAGGGGAGAAGGGGAGAAGGGGAGAAGGAAAAAGTAATTAATTTATAACTCTTAACTCTTAACTCTTAACTCTTAACTCCCTACTCCCTACTCCCTACTCCCTACTCCCTACTTCCCGCTGTAGTAAAAAGCAATTTCTTTTTCTTTGAGAGAAGCAAAACCTGCATCTGCAAGCATTTTGCCGAGTTCGGCTTGAGGAATGTGTTTGGCACCAATTCGGACGATGCGCGATCGCATGGTATTCGATACACCACTGCGTTGACGGTTGCCTTCGAGTCCCATGACTTTGTGATACAGGTCTAATTTGGCTTCAGGAATAGGAGTACCGTCAAAATCGATTCCGCTAGCGATCGCGTCATCAACAGCATCCGCACCCTTAGTCGTCTGGTTTACTTGGTTCGTTTCAGCAGACATGGCTATGTGTTTTGTCATTGGTTATACTGAATTTTACCAAGCAGTGCGATGCCTTTGGCAACCATCTTTGATGGTATCGCATTGGAAGATACTGGGGAAAGGGTAAGGGGAAAGGGGAGATAGGGAGATAAAGGAGATAGGGAGATTAGAAAGACACAGTATTTTCTCCCCCTTCCTCCCCTTCCTCCCCTTCCTCCCCTTCCTCCCCTTCTTCCCCTTCTCCCTACTCCCTCCGCATCACTATTTTTTTCCATCTACTTGTCACCTTTCGGGGTTATGGTTTAATCTCAAACCAAAGGTATAGCGATAGGTGGTGGTGCTATGTCCGATCCTGATGCTCGAAATCAAGAAGACCGTACTATCGAGAAAGCTCTGACCAATAAAATTATCGATGGCTACTTCGATAGTTCGGAAAGCTGGCTGCGAGCTATTTTACGAATGTGTTTCTTCTCATTGGTGCATATCGATGGACATTCTGTATTCGTTATTGAATGTCCTAACCAAGCTGTGGCAAAACGCTTAAGCCGCAAGAAATACTCGTTTCGTGGAATTGTATATTATTTGACCGACAATTTTAATGCTGGTAGTCGTTCGCTTTTTTGTTACTGCGAGCCGAAGGACGGGCTATGGTATTGTTTCGACACCAGAACGAATTCTTGGACGGCTTTAAGTAATCTAGAAGCACCAACAGCATCTTCGTCTGATGGCTAAGAAAGGAGTTAGGACTGTTCTTGTGTTAGGACTGTGAAATGGTATAACTCTCAACTCCTAACACAAAAACTCTACTTTTTCCTAATAACTAAACCGCCAACAAAAGCACCTAAGATTGTCCCCGTCCAAAGTCCTGTAGTTCCACCTTGCCACATTGCGCCAGGGGCAATTGCTGTGGTGCATAATTCTTTAACACCCCAAATTTGGTTTTGGCATTTATGGCTGTGAAGATTAAAGGCAATTTGCCAGCCAGCGTAGCCAGCAAAACAGCCTGATATCAGCGCTAATAAACTACAAATCAAAACACGGTTTTTACTCATAATCAAAAAATAGGTACTGGACAGCGAGTATTAGTGTTCGATTTTACCTACTCCCTACTCCCTTTTCAACCTGTATTTCGCATTCCAGCGGCGATACCGTTGATAGTTAATAATGCACCTCGTAGAAGTTCGCCTTTGCTGTAACGCGAGTGAATTACGCCGGATGTGGCAACGTTTTTGGATTGACGCAGGCGCTTAAGTAAGGAAACCTGGATGAATCCAAGCGGTACAATCGTCCCGTTGCGTAACTGGACGGAGCGTTGCAAAACTGGGTCGCCGTCGAGTAGGTTTCGGTGTCCGGTGATTTGCAAAACTAATTCGCGGGCAAGGTAGTATTCTTTAGCGATTTGCTCGAAGACTTTTTTAAACCTTTCTTGGTCTTCAGGATGGGATAATTCTTGGACGTAATGCTGTGCCATTTGCATGTCCACCTTTGCCAAGGTCATTTCTGCTTTGGAAATAACCATTTTGAAAAAGGGCCATTTAATGTAAAAGCATTGCAGCAGTTTGAGATATTCTTCGGGTTCTTCGTCCAAAAATTCCTTCAATGCCGTCCCCAGACCGTACCACGAGGGCAGTAAGATGCGAGTTTGCGTCCAGCTAAATACCCAAGGAATTGCCCGCAGACCGCTTAAATCTTTTTTGCCAGAGGGACGACGTGCCGGACGGGAACTAATTTGTAGCTGGCTAATTTCTTCGATCGGGGTACAGGAGTGGAAGAAGTCGATAAAATCAGGTTCTTCGTAGATGAGAGCGCGGTAATGGGTACGCGATCGCGCTGCTAATTCTTCCATGATTTCGTTCCAAGGTTCGATATCATCAAACCCGGTTCGTAACAAGCTGGCTTCGATTACGGCTGCGGTAATTGTCTCTAAGTTGTATAGTGCTAAGTCGCGCAATGAATATTTCGAGGCGAGGACTTCACCTTGCTCGGTAATCTTAATGCGTCCGTTTATACTATGCCCCGGTTGCGCCAAAATTGCCTCGTGCGCTGGCCCGCCACCACGTCCTACTGAACCGCCTCGACCGTGAAAAATGCGTAAATTAATACCAAATTTCTCAGCAATTTCCTGTAGCGATTTTTGTGCTTTGTGAATCTCCCAATTACTGCTCAAAAAACCCGAATCTTTATTGCTATCAGAATACCCCAGCATGACTTCTTGGAGGTTGGGAGCGAGGGGAGAGGGGGGAGACAGGGGGGAGGGGGGAGACAAATTGCTTCCTTGTTCCCCTTGTCCCCCTTGTCCCCCCTTCATTGCTGCATAACCGCCAGCTAATAAAGCGCGATAAAGTGGAAGTTCAAATAACTCGCGCATGACACTGCGCGATCGCAGTAAGTCTTCGACGGTTTCAAACAAAGGTACAACTAGAAGGCTACCAGTTGCTGTTCCTGGGTCGTAAAGTCCGGCTTCTTTTGCGAGTAGCAACACTTCGAGAACGTCGCTAACTTCGCGGCACATGCTGATAATGTAGGTTTGACAGACGTTGTAACCAAATTCCTGCTGAAGACTCCGCACGATGCGAAGCGTTCGGATAATGTCGCTGGTTTTGTCGGAAAATGGTAGCTCGCCTGGAATTAATGGACGACGGGTTTGCAGTTCGCTAGTTAACCACTCGACTCGTTCAAATTCAGACAAGTCGTTATAGGGTTGTTTGAGAATTCCTAAATATTCGACAATTTCGTTAATTGCATCGGAATGATGCGAAGATTCTTGACGAATATCCAGTTTTGTGAGAAAGAACCCGAAAATTTCGACTTGGCAAATCAGATTTTCAAGCTGTTGCGAAGTCAATCCGGTTTCGTTGAGGTTACGTTGAATTAAGCGCAATTCGGCTAAAAATTCTTCTCCGGTCAAATAAATGGGGGTTTTGTCATCTTTGAGAACTTCGCCTTTCTGTAATGCTAAATTGCGATCGCGTGTGTTTTCCAACCGCTTGAGGATGTAGGAGAACTTCAATCGGTAAGGTTCTTGACGATACCGCAATGCGAGTTCGTCGTAAATTTCACTTAGCTGTGATTGTTCGAGTTCTAACGATTCGAGTAAATCGGGTAATACATCACTCCACTGCATCGAGACACTCAGCAACTCGCGCAACTGCTTTACCGATTGGATATATTTCTCTAGAACTATATTGCGCTGGTAACAGGCAGTTTCCCAGGTAATCGCAGGTGTTACCGAAGGATTTCCATCTCGGTCGCCACCAACCCACGAACCGAATTTACAGAAGTTTTTTTCCGGTGGTTCCAACCAGGGGTATGTCTTATTTAATTCTTGCTTGAAACGTCTGTACAGATGAGGGATGCCTTCAAACAAGACTTCTTGGAAATAATGCAGCGCGTAGTCTACTTCATCTAAAACCGAGGGTTTGAACTGGTGTAACTCGTCAGTACGCCACCACAAGCGGATTTCTTCGACTAATTGACTGCGTAGTTCTTCAATTTCCCAAGACAAACCACCACTGGGAGTCACTCCACGTTTTTCCAATGCATCAAGCTGTTGGAGTAATTGGACGACTCGGCGCTGTTTACCGCGAATTGTATGGCGGACAATTTCGGTCGGGTGTGCGGTGAACACCAACTGCACATCCAAATGTGCTATCAATCGTTGAATCTGCTGTGGTGGGACGTTGAGCTTGAATAAATGGGGAAACAATCCTGCAAATGTGCCCTTTTGTTTACTATTTGCAGAATGTTGCCAAGTTTTCGTTAGCATTTCTACACCCAGTCCGCTGTTAAAAACTAATTTTTCTGCCTCCTGCGAATGGATTAAATGAGGTATTTCTGCTTCTGTGGGTGGCTCTACCTCATACCGCATTAATTGCTGCCGTTGTTCGTAGTCTTGCTCGATAATGTTAATCAGCTGGAAGTACAGCGCAAATGCTCTAGCAGCGCGGATTGCTTCGTTAATATTAAGTTGTTCAATCAACTTAAATACTGAAGAAGCTCCATCTTGAGTTGCTTGTCCTTCTGGCGAACACAAATCGCGCAATTTATGCAATAAATCGACTGTATCCTGACCGCATTCTTGCTGAAGCACTGTCACCCACAATTCTTCCATGACTTGCAGGCGATGGTGTAAAAATAAATCGGAAGCTGGATAAATATTTACAGCCGGAGCAAAAGAGTATAAAAGGGAACTCATAGCCTCTGTTTTTTAGAGCCGATTAATGTTTATTTTTCTGGTTTAGTCTGATTTATGGTGAGTGAATACCCACAATAGGAAATAGGTGTTATTTTTAACAATCTGGATAGTTATCCTTAGG
>QQTW01002595.1_pt1 | contig 13190 bp, 15 predicted proteins | sample 1904831 | NCBI WGS metagenome assembly QQTW01 (sample SAMN09435610, study PRJNA476489) | Subsurface metagenome, whole genome shotgun sequencing project. | reverse complement strand
GTTTCGAACTCTGCTTCGCAGCGCCAATATATAATCGAGCGCGCGAGAACGATCGCGAAAAACTCCGCCGGTACTTCGTAATGCTGCCTGTTTGCGTCGTCCGTATGGGTAGCGACGGGAAATCTCACCATGTCTGCCGCAAATGCCGGCTCGGCGTCCGCCGGCAGGCCGGCAAGCCTGCGCTTGGTGCGCGCGCAGAGAAGGTCGATGCCGGCAAGGGTGATGCTATCGCTCAGCGGCGCGCGCTCGGCTGCATTGATGGCGAATGCGAGCATGTTCATGGCATATCCTCGTTTTTACGTGGTCCCGGAAAAAAAGCGTTGACGCGGTTCTGCAGGGCGCGGAATTTTTCGCCGCGCGACTTCAGCATGTGTTCTTCGAGCGGCGGAATGCCGGAGACATGGACGAGCAGCCAGTACATCATGACCGGCGCTGCAAGCGACATCCATGACCAGGGTTGCGCATGGATGGCCAGCAATGGAAAGCCACACCAGAAAAGCCATTCGAAAAAGTAGTTCGGATGACGGGAGTAGCGCCAGAGACCCATCTCACAGACGCCGTTTTTGGCCGCTGGTGTCTTTCTGAACCGCGAAAGCTGCGCATCGGATATGGCTTCGCCGACAAGCGCACCGGCCGCGACGAATAAGGCAACCAGATCGGTAAAGCGTGGAAAAGCTTGAGGGTTGCTGGCGGCGAGATAGACGGCGAGCACAAGCACAAAGGCGGCGATGGCCTGGATCTGGAGGAAACCGAAAAGCCGCAGCGAGGCATTGCTGCCCCATTGCTCGATCAGTTTCGCATAGCGCGGATCTTCTCCGCCGCCCCTCGTGCGCAGACCGATATGACCCGCAAGCCGCAGCGACCACACGATCACGAGAAAAACAGCAGCTCCCCGGCGCCAGGCATCTCCATCGGAAAACAGGACCGCGACAATGCCGCCGAGCCCCACACTCGCGGACCAGACGGTATCGATCCAGCCGCTTGAGCCTGTCAATCGCTGCAACGCCCAGGCTGCCGCCATCAGCACCGACATCAATACGGCAAGGGCTACCACAACAGACATCATCACCATTCCGCTCGCTGTATCAAAGGGCATCACGCCGCCTTTGGTGATGCAACTACGGCCGAGACGGCAAAAGAGTTTCAGGCAGCAGACAAAATTCCGAAAAATCTGCGCGGCCGTGAAACTTATCGATCAGCTCCCTCGTATCTGTCGCAGTCCCAAAGGCTGAATTGTGAATGCAATAGCGAGGAAACATGTTCGACACCGAAGCCAAACGAAAAGACAGCCGGCGAAACATCGCCGTGATCGGAACAGGCATTTCCGGCCTGTCCGCAGCCTGGCTTTTGTCGCAACGGCATGATGTCACGGTTTTCGAGGCGGCGGACCGCGTCGGCGGCCACAGCAACACGGTGACTTTCCAGACTGAAAAAGGACCTGTTTCCGTAGACACCGGTTTCATCGTCTATAATGAAACGACCTATCCCAATCTCACAGCACTTTTCAAAACACTGGATGTGCCGACCGCGGCATCCAACATGTCCTTTGCCGTTTCGCTGAATGATGGCGGTTTCGAATATTCCGGCGGCACCGGCTTCGGCCTTCTGGCGCAGAAGAGAAACGCCATCAGGCCACGCTTCTGGGCGATGCTGTCAGATCTATTGCGCTTTTACCGCAACGCCCCGCGCGACCTGCCCGTCATGGGCGACATGTCGCTCGACGATTACCTGTCGCGCAATCACTATGGGTCGGCGTTCCGAGATGATCACCTCTATCCCATGGCGGCCGCCATATGGTCCACGCCGGCAATGGAGGTGGGCCGTTATCCGGCGGCGCATTTCATAAAATTCTGCAGCAACCATGGCCTGCTTTTGCTGCGCAACCGGCCCGTCTGGCGCACTGTCGTCGGCGGCGCTCAGGAATATGTCAAACGCATCACGACGCCATTCGCCGACCGCGTCCGGCTGTCGACGCCGGTCAAACATATCAGCCGTATCCCGGGTTACGTGGAAATCGCCGGGGAAAGTGGCAAATTCGAGCGTTTTGACGATGTGGTGATCGCAACACATGCCGATCAGGCACTGAATATGCTGAGCGATGCAACGCGCGCCGAACGGCGCATTCTCGGGGCATTCACCTACACGAAAAACAGGGCGGTGCTGCATACCGACAGCAGTTTCATGCCACGCAGGCGCGCCGCCTGGTCGAGCTGGAACTATGTGGCAGATACCCGCATTGAAACGGGTCAGCCAAGCATCACCTACTGGATGAACAAGCTTCAGCCGCTGGGCGACACCCCTGACACCTTCGTAACGCTCAATCCGGCGCGGGAGCCGGAGCAGGGAAAGATCATCGCCGAGGAAACCTACCACCACCCTGTTTTCGACGCCGGCACCGAACAGATGCGGCAGGAACTGTGGGCCTTGCAGGGGTTGCGAAACACATGGTTCTGCGGCGCTTATTTCGGCTCGGGTTTTCATGAAGACGGCATTCAGGCAGGCCTTGCGGTCGCGGAAGACCTGGGCGGGCTGAAGCGCCCCTGGCAGGTCGCCGAAGACAGCGGCCGGATTGTTCGCCTTGATATGACGGCGATTGCGACCGACACCGAACTCATAGAGGCGATAGCATGATGCCTCACCTCGCCTCCGCCCTCTTTCCCGGACATGTGACCCACGCGCGCTTCAAACCGAAAGCGCACAGGCTGGCCTACCGGATTTATTCGCTGCTTCTCGACCTCGACGAGCTGGATACGCTCGACAAAAAGCTGCGACTTTTCTCCGTGGACCGGTTCAACCTGTTTTCTTTCCATCGCAGGGACCGCGGCGACAGGAGCACGATCGGACTTCGCCAGCAGATCGAGACCTCGATGCTGGCGGCGGGCGTGCCGGTGGATGGCGGGCCGATACGTCTGCTCACCATGCCGCGTCTGCTGGGCTGGGCCTTCAACCCCCTGAGTGTGTTCTTCTGCTACGGGCAGGACGCATCACTGAAGGCCATTCTCTGGGAAGTCGACAATACGTTCGGCGAAAGACACTCCTATCTGATCCCGGTTGAGGCAGACGGTGCGGCGGAAATCGTCCAGCGCTGCGACAAGGCCTTCTATGTCTCACCGTTCATGGACATGGACCTCCGCTATGTTTTCCGCGTCATACCGCCCGGTGACAGGCTGAAGATCGTCATCGATACCTTCGACGGCGAAGGGCCGGTTCTGACCGCCCGGCACCTCGCCCGGCGCGTCGAACTGACCGACGCAGCCCTTCTGAAAGCATTCTTCGCCATCCCCTTTCTCACGCTCAGGGTGATCGGCGGCATTCACTGGGAAGCGCTCAAAATCTGGCTGAAGGGCGTGCGGTTCCGCAAGCGTCCGCTTCCGCCCTCTTCACCCGTCTCTTTCGTTCATCCTTCATCGTCGCAAATCGAGGCCAAGATAAATGACCCCGTTTGACAATCTTACGCAAGCATCGGCCGAGAACAGACTTTCCAACCGCAGCGCCGGCCTCGGCGGCTGGCTCATGGGCAGGCTGCTGAACAAGGTCTCAACCGGAAGGCTGCGCGTCATTCTTCCAGGCGGCGGCGTCGTTGAAAAATACGGCGAAAAAGACGGCTGCGAGGCAACGCTTGTCCTCCATCGCTGGCGCGCGCTGAGGCGGCTGATCCTCAACGGCGATATCGGTTTTGCCGAGGGTTTCATCGATGGCGACTGGACGACGCCCGATCTGACGACGCTGATCCGTTTTGCGGCCCAGAACCGCGAAGCCTTCACGGGTTCAATGCGCGGCAGCCCGCCGATGCGCCTTCTCAACCGCCTTGGTCACAGGCTCAACGCCAATACCAGACGCGGCAGCCGCCGCAACATCGAGGCGCATTATGATCTGGGTAACGAGTTCTACAGGCAATGGCTCGATCCCTCGATGCTTTATTCCTCCGCGATCTTCGACGACACGACGCCGACGCTTGAGGCGGCCCAGCTGAAAAAACTCGACCGTATCGCTGACAAACTCCAATTGAATGGCGGCGAAAGCATATTGGAAATCGGCTGCGGCTGGGGCGCACTCGCCATCCACCTCGCTACCGAAGCCAATGCCGACGTCACAGGCATCACCCTTTCGCCCTCACAATTGAACTGGGCAAAAGCAGCAGCCGAAAAAGTGGACAGGGCGGGAAGCATCGATCTGAAACTGGAAGACTATCGCGATGTCGACGGTAAATTCGATCGTATCGTTTCCGTCGAGATGTTCGAAGCGGTCGGGGAAGCCTATTGGCCGAGCTATTTCGAAACGCTGAAACGCTGCCTGAAACCCGGCGGCCGCGCGGTGCTGCAAATCATCTCCATCGAACCTGGTCGGTTCGACAATTACCGGCGCAAGGCTGACTTCATCCAGAAATACGTCTTTCCGGGCGGCTTCCTGCCATCTGACGAAGCGCTTGAAAAAGCAATTGGCAGAGCGGGCCTGAGCCTGACCGATACGGAGCTTTTCGGCCAGTCCTACGCCCGCACGCTGGCGGAATGGCGGCAGCGTTTCCATGCGCGATGGCAGACGATTTCGCTCCTTGGTTTCGATGACCGCTTCCGGCGGCTCTGGGATTATTACCTCTGCTACTGCGAAGCCGGCTTTACCGAGGGGACCATCAATGTCGGCTTCTACACGATTGAGCATAAGTAAAACGCGGGGCAATAATTGCGGAGAAAGACGATGAAAATCAAAGCATTGATAATAGCATCCTCCCTATGTCCGATGCTTGCGGCCTTCGGAGCCGGGGCAGCGGACATCGACGGCAACTGGGCGCGCGGCGACGGCAACGCCAAAGTGCTGATCGCGCCCTGCGGCGACAATATCTGCGCCACCAACACCTGGATCAAGCCGGGCACGCCCAAGGAAAAGACCGGCGACCGGCTGGTCATGGATATCAAGCCCGATGAAAACGGCGTCTATTCCGGCACGGCCTTCGATCCGCAACGCGACAAATCCTACAGGATAACCGTGACGGTCGATGGCAGCAGCATGACCACCAAGGGCTGCATCGTCGCCGGTCTCTTGTGCAAGGGCATCAGCTGGACCCGGATCGATTAAAAAGGAAAAGACCGATGAAGACCTATATCGCAGCCTATTTCTTCACGCTCATCGCTTTTCTGGTGATCGACTTCATCTGGCTGAGCACCATGGCATCGCGGCTCTATCGCCCGGCCATCGGCGATCTCCTGGCGGAAAACTTCCGGCTTGCCCCGGCGATCGTCTTTTATCTCATCTACGCGGCCGGATTGACCTTCCTCGCGGTTCGGCCGGCGGTGGTGTCGGGCCAATGGACGACCGCGCTGCTTTATGGTGCGGCCGTCGGCTTCATGGCCTATGCCACATATGATCTTACCAATCAGGCGACATTGAAAAACTGGTCGACGACATTGACCATCGCTGACCTCCTTTGGGGAACCTTCGTCTCCGCAGCGGCCGCCATCATCGGTTACCTCGTCACGGCAAGGCTGGTCGGTCCGCTGGAAAATCCGGCAGGTGTATTATGACCACGGCAAGCCTCGACAGCTTCTTCCACCCGGCCATCCCCTGTCGTGAAAGACGCGAACTTCATTTTGCGCATGCCTTGCCTTCCCCCAAAAGACGACCTTATAAAGGAAGCGCAGCAAGGGACGTTCGAATGCAAGGCACAGAGATCGCAAGCCTTATCAACCGCGTCGGCATGGGCGATCGTTCGGCATTCGTATCGCTTTATCAGGCCACGAGCCCGAAGCTTTTTGCGATTTGCCTGAAGATCCTGCGTGACAGGACCGAAGCCGAAGAGGCCCTCCAGGAGATCTATATCAAGGTCTGGCAGCGCGCCCGCACATTTGCCGCAAGTGCCGGCAAACCGGCGACATGGCTTGCCGCCATTGCCCGCAACCACGCGATCGATACGATCAGGGCGCGCAAACCGCCGACTGATGACATTGACGAGGCCTATGACATTGCCGACGACAGCATCCGCAATCCGGAGCAGCAGATCGTTCTGGCGGATGAGGGCCGCAGGATCGATGAGTGCATGCGTGAACTTGAAAACGTTCATGCGCAGGCGATACGCCGCGCCTATGTGGAGGGTTTAAGCTATCTCGAACTCGCCGAGGAATTGCGGGTGCCGCTCAACACGGTCAGAACCTGGCTGAGACGCAGCCTTCTCAAACTCAGAGAGTGCATGCAGCGATGACGACGGGCGAACACAGCGACGGCATGCATTCGCGCGACGAAGTCCTCGCCGGCGAATATGTGCTTGGCGTGCTGCCGATCGAAAAGCGGCGCGAGGTTGAAGGCCGCATGCAGGACGACAAGGCCTTCGCGCAGCTCGTCCAGCGCTGGGAGATGGAATTCTCCGACTTCAATGCCGAGTATGAGGAGCAGATGCCGGGCGCAACTGTTCTTGCCCGCATAGAAGAACGCCTGTTCGGCCGCCAGGATATCAACACCAATGGCAGCCTGTGGAGTTCGGCATCCTTCTGGCGGTGGATATCGGTTGCTACGAGTGCAACCGCCGTGGCGGCCGTCGTTTACGCCGCATTCCCCGAAAAATGGCAGGACACCACCCCGCTGGTCGCCGAACTCGCGACAACGGACAGCCAGGTCAACCTCCTCGCCTCCTATGATGCAGAATCGGGACGGATGCGCATCGTTCCTGTCGCAACCGGCAAGATAGACGAGAAGTCACTGGAACTCTGGCTGGTGATGGATGGCGGCAAGACGCGCTCGCTCGGCGTGTTCCAGCCCGGCGCGAATGGCGACCTCATCATTCCCGCGGATATGCGCAGCAATATCAGCGAAGGCACGACCTTCGCCATCAGTGTCGAGCCTTTCGGCGGCTCGCCAACCGGTCAGGCGACCGGTCCTGTGATTGCCGTCGGCACCGCACGCCACCTGTAAGGCGACTTAAGGCAGCGACAAGGTATCGCCGAGCGACGCGTCTCCCGCCCGTCGCTCGATCACTCGTCTTCCGGAATAAAGCCCCCGCTCTGACGTTTCCAGAGCCGCGCAAACAACCCGCCCTGCTCGACCAGCTCCTCCGGTCGCCCTTCTTCAACGATCCGACCATGATCGAGAACGATGATCCGGTCCATGCTGGCGATGGTGGACAGGCGATGCGCAATTGCGATGACGGTCTTGCCCTCCATCACCAGATTGAGCTTGTCCTGAATGGCCGCCTCCGACTCGCTGTCCAGCGCGGACGTCGCCTCGTCGAGTATCAGGATGGGAGCGTCTTTCAAAAGCACGCGGGCAATGGCGACACGCTGCCTTTGTCCGCCCGAAAGCTTGATGCCGCGATCTCCGACAAAGGCCTGATATCCCTTGCGCTCCTCGCTGTCGGCAAGATCAGCAATGAAAGCGTCGGCCTTCGCCACTTTCGCCACCTGCTCGATGTCGTTCTGCGTCGCCTCCGGCCGCCCATAGCGGATGTTGTCACCGACGGAACGGTGCAGCAGCGCCACATCCTGGGCAATCACCCCGATATTGCGGCGCAGACTGGCCTGCGTGACATCGCGGATATCGTGACCGTCGATGCGGATGGCCCCGCCCTGAATGTCGTAGAAGCGCAGGAGCAGATTGACCAGCGTCGTCTTTCCCGCACCCGACAGTCCCACAAGTCCGACCTTCTCCCCGGCACGGACGGTCAGGGACAGATCATCCATCACCGGCCTGCCCGACTTGTAGGCGAAGCGGATGCGGTCGAACTGTATTTCGCCACGCGAAACGGTGAGCGCGGCAGCGTCCGCTTTATCGGTAATGGTCGGTGGCGTCGTCATCACGGGCATGGCGTCCTTGATGGTGCCGATCGCCTGAAATATCTGCTGGCCCATCTGCAGGAAGGTGAACGTATGCCCCGACAGCCGTTGCAGGATGTAAACGGCGCCGACAAATTCCCCGACCGTTATGAAGCCCTTCACCAGACCGGAAAAACCGAGGGACAGGATCGCCAGCCACAATGCCATGTTGAGCGCGACGACAACCAGTTCCGATGCGCGATAAACGCGCTGTTCCCTATGCTGGGTATGCACGGCCTTGTTCAGGATACGGCGGATGGCTCCGGCCTCACTATCTTCGGCTGCGAACTGCTTGATCATCTGCATGTTGCTATAGAGATCGGTGATTGCGCCCGAGACGAGGCTCCGCTGTTTTGCCGACCGCCGCGACCGCTCGGTGAAGACAGGAGCGAGTTTGACGGCCAACACCACATTCAGCACGATCCAGATGAGCACCGGCAAGGCGAGCTGCCAGGACAGCGCCCAGAGCAGAACGAGGGAGCCGACCATCTGCAGCAGGAAGCGCGGTGCAAGCTGAAAGGCGTTGATGATCTGCTGCTGAACGGCTGACGACACCTGCGAAAGACGCGAAGCGACCTGCCCGGCGTAAAGCTCATGGAAAAATGCGAGATCCTGCCGCTCCACCGCCTTGTGGCCCTGCCACTGGATGGCCGCCGGCATCGCGATGCCGAGCGTGTGCGAGGTGAGCGTGTTGAGAAGAAACGACGCGACCGGCATGGCCGGGAAGATCAGCACGCCGAGAACGGCGAGCATCGGCCATTCGTTGCGCAGAAAGGCCTCCGCACCCTGCGCCGTCACGCCGTCGACGATGACCGACAATCCCCAGATGATCGACAGATTGATGGCTTCCACGGCCATGGACGACAGGGCAAGAGCAATGAGGACGCCGCGAAACATCGAAATGAAATGCAAAAGCACCGCCACCGGGCCTTTCGACGGCAGCGGATGAAATGGAATGTCGAGCGGCCGTATCAACGTCTCGAAAGGGCGGAAAATCGCATCTGAAATCGACATGGGCCTCTCGGATCACAACTTGGTATCGACGGGGAGGAATCAGCGACGCATCCGTCATGGAACCACGTGCCGCCCGCGACCTCAATTGCAAACAATGGGAGGTGCGGCCGTCGCACGGCCGCAACAGAGATCGACGTCAATGTGCAGACCATGAGACGATGAAAGCCCGCGCCTGAATTCCGATGCAGGGCATCGAACTGGCTGGATCAATAAAACAAATGCTGATGACGATGCCGGAAGGCTTTTTGCGCACACGATAAATGCGGCAAATTCAGAGTGTTGGGCGCAATTGATAATGTAGGGGGAGAAGTGGAGCGGGTAGCGGGAATCGAACCCGCGTATTCAGCTTGGAAGGCTTCCAGATTGTTCAATGATGCCAATGGTGCCGTGTCACTATGTATTTTTTTCGTTCCTCTCCGACCATGGAGAACAGACACGGTTTGTTCACGGTGTTGACTCCCTCCCCGCCTATCCCATAATCAGACCCAGCGCTGGGCGGCGCGCTTCAAATCCGCCCGATAAGCAACCCAGCGATCCGCTTGAGCGCGTCCGCGAAGGATACCCCCAGAGCTACGCCTGCAATACCGATCATGCTGAGCGCCCCGATGCCCATCAGTCTCCAACGTCGGACGTCATCCGTAACCGGCTTCATTTCGGACACGTCTTCCTTCAGAGCCGATACCGACGATTCCACCGAGCCGACGCGTGTAACCATTTCATCCATGCGACGATGGACTGTAGCGCGGCTTTCCGCCGATCTGTCCTCTGACCGGCGGGATTGGTCCTCTACCCGCTTGATCGATTCTTGCAGGCTGTGCATGCCCGCAACTAGTTCGCCAAGCTGCCGATGAACTGCAGCGTCAATTTCAGGTGCCATCGGCAAAAACCCTTGCGATGCGAGTAAAAGAAAGCCCCCGGCCATAGGTCGGGGGATAGTTTCAGAGCGTGATGATTGAGCCGCCGACGATGGCGCCGTTGTTCGCGCTGGAGACGGTTGCGGCCAGCGTGGAGCCGGTAGCATTTGCAGCGTCCCACTCTTCGACAAGACCGCTCGTCACGTCTGCCTCAGAACTGCCAAGGCCGGCCCGAGCAAAGCGGATGGCAACCTCGGAAGGCGTCAGGGCGCGATTATACAGCCGAGCGAGAGAAACACGCTGACGAGACATTTGAACCGGTGCACCCCCGTTGTAGGCCGCGCCAAGGATCATGCGGTGACCCGTTTGCCCGTCGATGTTCGGTTGCCCGTTGATAGCGACCATATCGAGCGCACGCTGGCGAACCAGTTGACCGTTGCGGTAGAGCATCCAGCCACCCGATCCGTCGTGTGTGGCCAGCCAGTGGATGATAGAACCGTAATCCGGGATCAGGCCGGTTCGGAACGGATTGAGGATGTTCGTGGACGACGTGGCGAAGTCCATGCGGTCAGAACAACCAACCGCCATGATCGGGCCGCTCCAGTTGCCGGCAAGACCTACCCAACCGATAGCACCCATGAATAGGGACTGTTGAAGCGCCGAGACAGCCGTGCTGGCACCGCGCCACATCATGACGCTGGCGTTGGCGCGGGTGGTCGGCTCAATACCGCCCATCCACTCCATCGACATGGCGCCGTCGATAACCAGGCTGTTATCCGTGCCGCAGTTGATCCATGACGTTGTGCCCCGAGCGGAGAGCAGCACAGCCTTCTTGCCGGACTTCTTGACGGCAGGAGCGGCGATCGGCGTCTCTGTGTGATCGCGGAAGGCAATCACGACATAGGTTGCCGTGTTGACGTTGAGAGCAGAACCGGCGGTCAGCTGAAGCCCGTCTGCGTCGAACGAAATACCAGATGATACGATTCCGGCCGCCGCAGAAATTTGTTTGGCACCACTGGCTGACATGGTATCTGTCTTGATCCATGCGGACTGAAGCGTGCCACTGAGTTTGGCGACGATAACGGCCTTCGGCTGAAACCCGAGACTGACGACCCGGTTTGCCCCGGAGCCCGTGTATGTCGCCGTGGCGAAGTTCGCACCGCTCTCGAACCCGATGAAGTCGATTCCTTCTCCCAACTCCTGCGCCGCATCGTACTCGTTGACGTAGCCAGAAGTCGATACCGTGCACTGGCCGGTCGTCAGATTGGTGACGGCGCCGGAATCGGTGAGTGCAGTTCCACCAAGCAGCGCCGTCGTGGACGATCCAACCTGAAGAACACCGTCGCGCGTGCTGTCTCGCTTCACCAGTACGGCAGCAAGGTTAATCGTGCTGTCATCAAACTTGATGACGCGGTTTGCTATGGCGTTACCCTGAGAGCCAGCGACGGCCATCTTCAGCGCTGCCGAGCGAGAAATAGCCAAATGGTGATAGGTAATATCCTGATCGTTCCATTTGGGCGACTGCGAAACGGTGAAGCCGTCCTTCGTGAGGGTGGCACCATCCGGGTAGCTGTTGGACGCTCCCAGCACGTTGGAACGACCGGCCCAGAAATCATGCAGCTTGACGCCAACCATTTTCGGAGCGTCAGGAATGCAGATGACGACTTCCGGCTTCCAGCCGATCGAGACGCTGCGCCGCGAACCGTTGCCAACAGAAGTTCCTGTCTTGATGCTCATGCTGCGAACTCCAGTTCGACTGTCCCGGCTGATTGCGTCTGCTTCCGAAGGCTGATCTTGTCGAAGCAGCCCGTGACGCTGGCAGATGCGGATCCGGCAATGCTAATGCTTGTGGTGGCGGCGACGAATGAGGTTGCGATAGGCAAAAGACCTCCTGCTGGCACGCCAGCCGATGCATAAATCTGTCCTGTGGACGATCCGGCGGGATCTGTCGTCAGGCGGCAGGATATTGAACTGGCGTTTGGCTCCAGCATGGTGGCGCGGAACACATAGGTTTCGCCAATCTCAAGGCCGGAGACGGTTTGCGTTGCACGTCCGCCGCCCGATCCGCCGAACAACTCCATCTTGCCGTCTCGCCATGTAATGGTGGCGCCGGTCAACTGAGCCGCCCAGCCTGACACATCGGTGTTGAAATTTCCGTTGGTGACGAGTTCCGGGCCGAGAGCCGATGTCATATCGACATAGACGCCGTTGATGATGGGGAGATCGACGGAAGCTTTCTCGCCGGTTGCGAGTGCGCCCTGATACGGCATGATGCCAGCCCCAACGAAAGGACTGTCGTAAATGGAGACCAGCGGCGGAGAACCTGACGTGACCTTGACCGACAGAAGACGACCTGGGGAAATGATCGCAACGCCGGAATTGGTGATGGGGACAGTAAACCGCTCAGCCCTGCCAACACCACACCCCGCTAGCCCAAGAGACAGGCCAAGTCCAAGACCGATCATTGTGCAATCCTTTTATTGAAGTCGTCCGCCCATGCCTGGCAGTCTCTGGCCAGCTGGTCGCGATTGTCGGCGGCGACATTCCAGCGCCACGAGTGAATTACCCACGGCTCGTCTCGCAACTTGACGCGCTCCATCAGTGCTGTGCATGCGGCGGGGAGAACGAGGACGGGCCGGCGGGCGGCAGTCTCGCCTTTGACGACGGATGCAGCCTTGAGGCGTTCACCAGTCGTCTGGCATCCGGTAAAGCTCATGAGGAGGATCGCACCAGCTGCGAGGATTAGCGCTCGGATAGCCATTTCTTGTCGCTTTCATTGGGGCGGGAAAGGGTGGCGTCCTTGGCGGCTTCTTCGGCCAGCCGGTCAACCTCAGCCTCTGCTGCCTGTTTTGCCTTGGTGGCTTCATCAGCGCGTTTCGCGGCTGCGGCAAGCGATTGATCCGCAGCGGTGCGCAATGCCATCTCCCGGTCAAGCTGGGCCTGAAGCGCATCCCTTTCGGATTGCAGCACGTAACCAGACAGCGCCTGCCGACGGACGGCGGGATTATCGATCGTCACATTGTAGAGATGAGCGAGCGCCAGCGCTGCCAGCGCGCCCACCGCCAGGTAGATGTAACCGAGGACGCTCATGGCTCCACCTTTACCGTTGTGTCGGCATCGCCCTGCTCAACGGCCTGCTGCGCGATATCTGCTTTGACCTGAGTGTTCTTCTCCCAGACAGCACCGAAGACGTAGCTGCCGACGATCGACCCGAAGAGGAGAATAAGACCGGTGGCGATGGCTTCGCTCAGCGATGTGGGCTTACCCCACACAGCCAGATAGGTGACGAGCGCCGCGCACCAGATCAGTGACAGGATGATGATGCGGCGGCGGACAGCCCACTCCGCGGATGCTTTGTGATCCATGAAGAACTTCATCACATCAGCCTTCGAATAGCTGGGATTTCTTCGCCCAGTCGCGCCATGGGTGGAGTTCGAAATGGGGCATATCCCATGCATCAGACGTGGTCTTATCACCGTCCATGTTCCCTTTCCCCTACGACTGGAATGACCGCAAAGCCTTCACG
>QQTW01002594.1_pt1 | contig 13192 bp, 16 predicted proteins | sample 1904831 | NCBI WGS metagenome assembly QQTW01 (sample SAMN09435610, study PRJNA476489) | Subsurface metagenome, whole genome shotgun sequencing project. | reverse complement strand
ATCTGTTGCAGTGTGGAGTTAGCCCCACCATCGTATCGCCTGTCGCCTCGCCGCAAGCCAACACGACACGAGATGATACTCACACCCAAAACGACTTCCTCCAAGTCAAACTGAGCAGCATCAGACAGGGCAAGGCACGGATTCGCAAATCATGTCTCGCACCATCCGATCCATCTGGCGTGGCCGTTCCAGAGGAACGGTGCTGCTGCAAATAGGATCCAGCGGGCACCGGTGGGAGCGCATGCCACAACATGGTCTGCGCCATGTGGCAGCGCTCGCTAGAGCGGCCGCCGATATTCCAGAAACACCATCCAACCTCGCGTGGCCGGCCGCACACGTTGCCGCGGTACCCAGCCGACGACGTCCGGACATGCGGGATGGCGTAGCGGACGCCAACACAGCGGCCACCAGCATCAGACCCGTCTCGAGTACCCTGACCGACTCTTTTGGCCGTCGACATGACTATTTGCGCATCAGCGTCTCGGAGCGATGTAACCTGCGCTGCCTATATTGCATGCCCGAAGGTGCGCCATCCATATCGACCGGCATGGTCTGATCTTGAAAAATATATATAGAAGGATCACCCTGGCTGACGCGGCCAGCATGGGCGCAGAGGGGGTGCCTTTGTCACCGCCTGCCCACCTCCTCACTAGCCCGGAGATCCAGTATCTGTCGTCGCTGTTCGTCCGCCAGGGCGTGACCAAGATTAGGTTGACGGGCGGCGAGCCGACCGTGCGAAGGGATATCCTGTCCCTGATGCACGCCATCGGATCCTTGCGCGACCATGGACTTCGGGAGCTGTGCATCACCACCAATGGCCTGACGCTGCACCGGAAGCTGGAGAGCATGCTGGACGCCGGCCTGACGGGCATCAATCTCAGTCTGGACACCCTGGATCCGTTCCAGTTCCAGGTGATGACCCGCCGGGATGGATTCGCGGCCGTCCAGCGCTCCATGGACCGGATCCTGGCGTTGAAGGATCGTGGAGCAAATCTCAAGCTGAAGATCAATTGCGTCGTGATGCGAGGAATGAATGATCGAGAGATCATCCCGTTCGTCGAATTGGGCCGCGAGAAGGACCTCGAGGTGCGCTTCATCGAGTACATGCCCTTTGACGGCAATCGATGGAAACACGACAAGATGATGTCGTATGTGGAGATGCTAGATGTCATCCGAGCACGGTTTCCGGACTTGGAGAAGGTGCCTGACCATGCCCACGATACCAGCAAAACGTATCGAGTGCCGGGATTTGCCGGCCGCATCGGATTCATCACCAGCATGACGCACAATTTCTGTGGGACCTGCAACCGACTCCGGATCACCAGCGACGGAAATCTGAAGGTGTGCCTGTTTGGAAATGTCGAGGTGTCTCTGCGGGATATGTTGAGAGACACCAAGGATGCGAAAGTATCGACCGTGGAGGGTCTTCCCGAAATGAAAGTCCGGAACGAAGACGGAGTGCAAATCGCACCAGGATCCATCCAGGAGCGAGAACTGCTGGACTTGATTGGAATGGCAGTGCAACGAAAGAAGGCCAAACATGCCGGCATGGATGCGCTGGCCGGTATGAAGAACCGGCCCATGATCTTGATCGGTGGGTAGTGACGAATTGCCTGCTTGGTGCTTGCATCAATCTTTTCCATGGCATATGGCCCACGCGGCTCCACGTGTCATGCCGTTGCCTGGTTCGAGGACGATGGTGGTGAACGCAGTCGTGTGCTGCGCTGATATGGAAGTGAGAACTGCTAGAGGGGATCGAATGGCCCGCATATCGGCCCAGGAAGCCCAAGCAATCGATACCCGGTCGGTTGTCATCCTTGATGCAAGGTCCACGAATCCAGTCGAGGTTGTTCCGTCGGATCCTCCATCGTTACTACTCAACGACGCCACCAGCGCTACCGTCCAACTTGACGCACCTGACCCCAACCGGAGAGGCACATATGGTAGACATTGCCGGGAAAGCTGTCACGCACCGAAAGGCCATCGCGGTCGGCCATGTGATCTTTTCCAATTCCACCGCGGTGCCGCTCATCCAAGCCAACGCTCTCAAGAAGGGCGATGTCCTATCCGTCGCGCGCATCGCCGGCATCATGGCCGCCAAACGCACACCCCATCTGATTCCATTGTGTCATCCGGTGGGGATCACCGCGGTGGCGGTGGACTTGGAAGTCATTCCGCCAAAACGGCCGGCCCCGTCGCCGGCAGAACCTCGATTAAATAATGTGAGCACCGAGAATCTGCCAGTCGATGTCGGTCGTCCCAACGGGAAAGACTTTGGAAGAGTGCAGATCAAAGCAACGGTAGCATGCGATCACCAAACAGGAGTGGAGATGGAGGCCTTGACCGCGGTGACCGTCGCGGCGCTCACGGTGGTGGATATGTGCAAGGCGGTCGATCGGGGCATGGCGATAGAAGGGATCAAAGTGGTGCTGAAGAAAGGAGGAAGGAGCGGAGAATGGAAAGCTGATGATTATGATGAGGATGAGAAATGAAGATGAAACGAATGATCAAGAGATGCATGGGGGAGTATGAGGGTAGATACACCTTGTCTTCTTCACCCCAGAACGAATGAAGACTGCTGTTCATGCTCTCGGTTGAATCCATCCGAAGACGATGAGTGGTCCAAGGAGATTTTAATTCGGATAGAATCAGCCCCTAGATGGATAGCGTGCGATTGCTCCGCTAGCTGGAGTTCGACATCCAGTCGGGATTGAGCCTGGGCAGGCAAGTGAAACTGGGTGTGCTCACGATGGCATCCCACTGTATAAAACACGTTAGCAAAGTGACGAACTGTCAACGATATAGCATCCCTGATGTCTGCAAGCTAGGAAGTACCAAAACCCTTAGAACGCTCGACTATGAACAGCTTAGTAGGCTAGCGTATCCGGGCTAGCAGAGGCTTGAAATTGTTCTTCTAATGCGCTCCACAGTTCGAATCGACCGCAGTCATCATCAGTCCGATGAAGGCGTTCTCCATCGCCATCAGCCTAACGGAGGTGCGTCGTCCTCTTCAGTCCGACGGAGGAAAGTGCTTGTATCCATCGGCAGTCTGACGAAGGAACTGCCCATCGCCGTCAGTTCGGCAGAAGAAAGTACCTATCTCCATCTTCAGTTTGATAAAGAAGCTCCACGTCGCCACTAGTCTGCTGAAGGGACGTCATCCTCGTCAGTTCGACGGAGGAAAGTGCTTGTATGCGTCATCAGTCTGATGGACGCCCTACCCATCGTCATCACTCTAACGAAGGGGCGTTGTTACCATCACGTTGCGAATCAATCGTTCTTCCGTAGGTCGAATGCGGGTTTATTGTTTGGGGAGGATGATTCTCCATCTTGAGATCGGCTCACCACTTCTTCAGACGTCTTAGTGAATGTTTTCTTTACTACTAAATGATTGGCCATGAATAATATCTCGAATGGACATTATTCACCCAGCGCTCACAGACCATCCATGGTCTCTGCGTCGTCGTCTCTGAAGACTTCCATAGCTGTAGATGTGTGGGACAGCCGTTGAGTCGACATAGAAATGATCGGTCCGTCGGCAGAACTCGTCGGTCTCGAGGGTGAGGAAGTGAGCATAGTCCCCCGGATCTCTTGTCATGATCAAAGGAGAAGATCAGAGAGTGTGAGAGGTTCTACCCTATCAAGTAATTTCGCTATTTAATAAGTCATGTAAGATATGACGTCGCCTACCGAATTGTCCTTCGATGTCTTCCCAAGGTAGTTAAACCATTGATTCGTCATCTGAGACGGCGGTAGGTTGTTGAGAATTGTAAAGAACCATGAAGAAAGGCGAGGAAATGAACAAGTCCCAATTGTTTCATTGCTATCATGGATGGCTTATACTGAAATGTGTATTGGTCCCCTGATCCCGGTAATTTGAGGCACTTACTGTACCGCTTCTTCATCCTTACGATGAAGGAATCATCATCATCCTCACGGCGAAGACTCAACTTTCATCACAATGATGATGGCGATGTGGTCTCCTGTTCATCGGACGTAACGTAGCACAATTCTTGATATCAAGCCGTACACATCCACATAGACCCTCCTATCAATCCACTTGTATTTTGCGCTTGTAAATGTCTGGGATTCAATATCCGTCGTAGGCACCCATGTCTCCTCCGTTGATGATGATGATCCGTTGATTGCCAAGGTCCGGTATTCCGAGTTCCGAGTGATTTGCCGCTTATTTTTTTCGAAGGACGATAATTGCGGACGTCGAAGTGGCCTCGACCGCGATTGAAAGATAATGGACTAGTGTACGCTGAAGAGAGAAGAAAGGGGAGGAAGGGTAGGGAAATAGAGAATGGATAGCTTTGATGAAAGCCATACATGGCAATGAACCAAGCAAGCAATTCCAGCAACAAGGGAGAATATGAAATACATTGTTAATTTCATGGGTGTCTATACGCACACGTAAGGCGGAAAATGTAGCTCAAGCTTATATTGATTCAATGAATGATCAATAGCAAAAGGGTATCCAGATCATCCAGAAAGTCACCCAGAACCAAGTCCATATGGAAAGTACACAATCCGTTGACATAGGAAAACCCAAAACCCCTTCTACATGCCAATGCAATACATCGCGAGAGCGTAAATGGGCATGAGAGAGAGCAAAGAGGGAGGACGCCACCAACGCAGGGAATATGCATTGCTGCGTAACAGACAAAGGAGAAACAGGTGCAGAGAGCATCTGCACTGGGTATCATTCGGACGAGACTTATGTCGCTTCCAGGTGCGCGGGCAGCCACTTGTCCAGTATGTTTTCTGGAGGATACTGAGCGTTTCGTCGACGGAGGAGGCTCCCTTCCCAGGGTGGCACACGATATGCTCCGGATATATGCAAATCGCTATGTGAGAGTCGTATACTCATCAATACTCCTCGGAGGCGAGCCGCCTTCAAAACGGCAGGCCAGCGATCCACTTCATCAAAGCTGACCACCGCACGGCTATACTTGATTCGCAACGGGCAATGAATCGAGCTCAGAAGAGGCGTTGCTTGGCTTGGGCGTCCGATACGACCCTGTAGGCGCCGGGCCGGCTCCATATGATCCTGGAAGCTTCCGTTCTCCAAAAACCTTTGGAAAATGATGTTGTAAGAACGGGCGAGCGGCGGGTAGACAGCCGCAGATGAGACCCATGCCGGCCTCGATGGACCTACAGATGATGTCAGCGCAACTTCGACCATCAATTAGTGAAAGACAAGACGTACGTCCACGAGGTCGATCCCCACCCGTGCCAGGTGGAATCGGTGCTGTTAGAGATGTCCACAAAATACTTCATGCGCACAAAGGCGGCGACGCAGGCACTGTAATCGCATCAGCTAGATATTTCGCGTTTGCTCGTCCGATCAACGCACATGGATCCCGCCGTAAACATAATCAGCACGCTAATCTTCTTCTTCGTGGTGAGTTGCAATCGCCACACGGGCACGACGGGGAGCAACAGGATGAAGAGGTCGACGGCGATGTTGATGGCGCAACTCGCAATGGCTAGATTGACGATACGGATGCAAAATCCGGGCACCCCTGGCATCCAGTACTTGTGGCGAGGGACGCAGCTGAACAGTGCCGCGAAGAAGAAGGCGGTGGTGTAGCCCGTGACCAAAAACATAGCGGCATAGACGAGGTATCGAAACATCTTCGAGGGCCCGAGGATGCGAATGTAGAGCAACAGGATCGACATCTCCACGAAAAAGATGTATGGCGCGTACAAGACGAAGACGGCCATCTCAACCTGTGGGTCACGCCATCAGGTCGCTGCAACAATGACCGTGCCAACATCGTCCCACCTTGAGCGATTGGGTAATCATCGACTGCGACACATCCCAACGATGTCTTCCCACGCCCAAAAAAGAGTCTGCCATCATTTAGCTCGATCAGAATCGGCCATTCGAGGTTGGGTTTGACTGACACTTGATCGTCACCCCTGACCATGCAATGCCCACCAGCTGAATCGAGATCGATCAGCGTACAGCCTCCAAGGACATAGTCATGAAACCGTGATTTGCCTTACCAGTGCAAGAATGCTAGTATCTATTACCAGTCAGTAACAGCATCATTCGAGAAGGGGAGAATCGCACGCACAATCATCCCACCACAGTTTCCGCACGATGAACGCTCTCGAATAGATCCGCATGCAGACAAAGACGGTCGCCAGGCTGATGCTCACCGCCGTGCTGATCCTTACGACGTGCCCTCTGGAGTATGGATTCTCAAAGTTCGGCGTCACCCCGAGAGGAGGATGCAGCGATGGCATCTGCGACGGATCGCGAGCGGGAGGCAGTTGAGCCATGATGCCTCGACGTGATCATCAGGAGCGACGCGTTGAGTGGTCGCGTGCGTCTGGTTTTGTTGTCTTGTCGTTCCCAGGATGAGGCCTTCGCGTAAAGGCGAATACCGGACAGAGGCAGCACCGTGGCGATTTCGTCTGCAAGACGCAAATGCCGGCGCCGACTCGCGCGATCAGACGCCCTGCACCTCGTCTTATGGATGTTGGACGCCAAGAAGCACTCGGGCTGGTCCGTATCCGCATATCCCATACTTTTGCTTCTTCGTATCCTCCTCTTCGTCCCATCTCGTGTGGTAGGACAGACGCGCGCCATCCCGGTCGGCGCAATCACCCAGACTGGGGAGGCGGGGGCAACGATCGGTGTCACAGAATGGCTGGAACTGGTTGTATAGCCGCAGCAGCCGTCCAACTTAGAGGGGTAGATCTCCCACAGTTTACCCCAGGTTGAGGGCGGCCGAACTGCCGATCATCGGTAATTGCTGCCCAATAGCTGAATCTCGACTCAGCCCTGGCGCAGCAGCATCAGATTGGCATTACAAAAACCAATAGAGAACCTGGTTCCCAACGCTGCCTAGAATCACCATGGCTGTATTTCCCACAGCGCAAACCTGCCAGACGAAAACCGGCAACCAGAATTCTTCATCACGCCGGATCCGTCGTTCCGGTAACTTAAGCTCCAGCGTTCGTGAGTTCAAAGGATGAACTCGACAAGGTTGACCCGGAAATGCCAACGATGAGTTCCGAAAGTAAGAATCGAGCGGCATCCGTGATGAGCTCAGAGAAAGTTCAAGCTTATAGCTTGAAGCCACAAGGCTGTTCCGGATGATGGCGGCCCTCTTCCGGGAAGTTTCAGGCCGTTGAGAACATAAATATCGCAACATCCACCAACGGTTCCTCGACGAAAGGAAATTGAGGTCCAAAAAATCTCAGAAAGGTCGGAACATGATTTTAAAAGTATGCGATATCTTGTCAACCTTCTGCGATAGTTCTAGGGCGCCGTCCAGAAGACAGCCAGGCAATTCCAGCATGTCCAATGCTCGTTACTCAAACTGAACTGACAGAGGAAAGATTCATCCAATGTGAATGAAGATAGCAGACGAGGTTTGCGGAAATCCTTTGGATGGCGTCCCCAACCGTGCTTCCGGCGGAGCTTGCGTAGATCTCAGACATCAAATGACGTTTTGTGTGCGGTTCTGGTGGTGAAGCGGAGATTTGGTGCCATGCTTGACTTGACGACCGATGGGCCCTACACCCTCTTGTGGGCTTATCGCGAGGATTCTTCGCAACCTCTTCATCCAGCAAACCACTGCTGATCTGAGACTTCTTCAGCTGAATGCTCGTATTCATTGCGTTTCAGGACTTGCTTTGTACGAGTACCGCACTCCGATCTTTTTCTTTCATTTTGGTGATTTCATTGTTGCGTTGAGGTGTGGATCTTCGGAGAGGGATTCACGTGAGGTAGGTGACACGAATGAGGCTCTGCCCCGTGCCGCTGCGCTGAGTCAGCATCGTGACTTGCCCTGAGGCAGACGAACCCCACACCCACATTGAATATCGGAAACCCCACTTTGACGAAAGACATCATTCAGTCCCACCGAACATCTTTCATCATGGTATGTCACAGACTCCACAGGATTTAATGTAACTTCTAGTTGTAGGTAGAGCTGATTTAATAATTATAGGCACCCGCAGCGACTGGTGGCAAGAAGCAGAAGAAGAAGTGGTCCAAAGGAAAAGGTATGAGATACATCAACTTTGACGGCAGATGGCACGAATGGATCGAGGGATGTATCTTGACCGACTGACGCTGTCCCTTCAAAACAGTCAAGGACAAGGCCAACCACGCCGTCGTGCTCGATAAGGCCACCTCGGATAAGCTCTACAAGGATGTGCAATCCTATCGCCTCATCACGGTGGCCACGCTCGTGGACCGGCTGAAGATCAATGGTTCGCTGGCACGCAAGGCGCTGAATGATTTGGAGGAGAAGGGTCAGATTAAGAAGGTGGTGGGTCATCATCGGTTGAGCATCTACAGTAAGTTATAACCCCTTTGAGGAGTTTGGTTGAACGATTGTGATGCTGATGATTACTCGATAGCTCGGGCGGTCACTGCGGCGGAGTAAGCAGAATCGTGACTTGAGAGGGTACTACGTGTTGACTTCAAGTCTTCAATGCATTGATTTTCTGAAACATCCAAGACCGTCTATGCGATTTGCATGGCACATTGGTTTTCGAGTGAACCGATAGCTTTGGGAGGTTGTCCTGGGCGGAGAGCCTTTGAGGCACTCGGCTCGCACCATCGAGAGTCTGCGAATTGAAAATTCGATCTAAGCTTAAGAATAAGCTCTCCACGCACTGGATGATATGATTTCTAAAGAAAAGTTTTCGTGCTGCTAGCTCTATATTCAGCACCTGGAATACAGTCTTTTGGAGATCACACTGACGTACAATCAGGCTAAGTGGAGAATAACTGGATCAGGTACTGGAATCTTTCAATGCTGACATTCAACTGATAATCTTTACATGTTGATGTAGCCTTCAACCGCTTCTAACAGGGTACCGCGATCTCTAGATGGTTTTGAAAATGTGTAGTAGCTGCTTGATCCATTGGGTCGGCGTCTTGAAGCTCAAATTTGATCAGTTTTGACGGTGGTTCAATTCGGGTTCTCAAACGCCTCCGAATGGGATATATTAGACCCCCCCAGGACCAGCAGTGTCAGAGACTATCTCGAAGAATAACGAAACGGGCACTTCTCAAGCATAGATTCATCTGGAACCAATGTACATAACAGCATAACTACTAAGCTCCCGGTTTCCTCGTCGGTCTCGCCTTCCTCGCCGCCTCACACAATTCCCTCTTGGGCAGTTTCTCCAACCAGCCCTCCTCCCTCTTCACCCTTCCCACCTTGAAATACTTATCATTCTTCGCAAAGAAGCCTTCCCAATGCGCCACCGCATCAGCAACTTTCTTTCGAGCCATTCTCTTATCCTACGGCATCCAATTCTCGTCAGCACTTCATCGTTCATCAATCACCTCACAAAAACAATTAAATCAAACATACCTGCTCCCTTCTCTTTTTCAATTCCGCTTTATTCTCATTTCCATCACCGTCATCTTCGTAGACAGGAATGAACATCTCCTCGACTCCTCTCATATCCGGCGTGAGATCTTCCTCGAAACATCCCGTTACGAATGCTCGCGTGCCTTCTCGTCCGGCGAAGAAGTGGTAGCTTCCACCCGGTCCATAGAATGATGGGGAAGCAGAGACGTCGTAGATGGTCCCGTTGATAGCGAGGTAGATCGGTAGAGACTTGTCTGTGCCATTGTAAAGGGAGAGTTCCTCGGGGGTGAGATGGATGGGACCGCGCTGATATAGTCGGTTAGCAATTGCTCTATAGAAATAGCTGAGGTGGGATGTTTGATATAGTATGGCTGGTGTTGGAGGACTATGAATGAGAAATGGTGGGATATACAAGCCATGATCTAATTATCGCCGGTCGAGTCCATGCTGGTCGATAGTTCCATGTCAAGGAACTGTTGGTGATGAAGTAGCTTAGGATGCTACTTAGTAGAACTAATCCGGCGAGGACACGGAGGATGTCGAGCAGCGAAATACGCACGCGATCTTCTTCGGCGAGTTTAGAGAACGCAGATCCATTGGACGAAGAAGAAGGGTCAGAGGTGGGAGGAGAGGCGTTACGACGACGCACGGTGGACATGGTTGATGATCATCGATCTGCTTACGGGGGGACATGAGAGTATTCTGAGAACGTGGAAATATGTGAGGTATACGCCCACCGAACATAATTCGACCGCACCAATATAACAAATCCTCTTGTATTATGTATATACACAATAGTCCTCGAGAGTAGGTATAGGATTATACATACTGAAACACATGATATATAAAAGGAGAAAGTAATGCGTATGACACATAGACCCATCCAGACAATCAATATGAAAGATCCAAGTCGTATATCAGACAGAATGAGCCTACTGCTCATAACCAAACACCTGCGATAAAGCTGTCTGAATGACATTGACGTCGTAATCGATCAATCCCTTTTTCTTCTCGCATTCAGCCTTCATCAGGCAGATGAGCGCAAGATATCTAAACACCATCAGCCGCTAGAGTCGACGACACCACCCGAGATAAGAAACTCACTTATTTACTTCCCGCAAGTATATATATTTTCCCTCCATCAGCAGAATGGTACTCTCTGCGTCCGGACAGGGCTCCTCTTGTTCGGCCACGACCTTGGCCGGCCGATCCCAACCGTACACCTCGCTGACATCGACAATGACATCGATATAATCCGAGCAGACTTCGTAGCTGCGCATATCCACGGGACTGGTATCGGTCGCGATATAGATCTTGCTGAGCACGTCAAATAGAAAGGCCTTATCCATGTGGCAATTGGCGCAGAGTAAATTGAGCAGTCCTTCGAGTGCAGGAAGCTGCGTGATGAGCTTTTGACAGACTTTGCTGAATGCCTCGAAGATGGAATGATCGTAGATGCTAGTGAGATGGTAACTGATCGGAGCGTTCTCGTACCCAGCATCCGCTAGCTCGTCCTGTATTCGCTGGATGATGTCCCGCTGAATGTCGAATTTATAGTCGTCTGATAATCCATCGACCTTGTGGATGAACACTTCGATGTTGATGGTCGGATATGATTGTTGTAAGCGGAGGATGGTCAAATTCAAGCGGTTGATGGCGTCGAGATACTCGTCTTGTGCGTCAATGACCCAGATCAGCGCTCCAATGGCCCCGAAAATGCTCTCGACGTCGAATGCGGGGTCCCAGAAATCGAGCTGGCCAGGGAAATCCCAGACTTGGAAGTCCATGAAGGAGCTGCGGGGGTCAATGACGGTTCTAGCTGATTGTAAGAGTGTTGTTTGAGCGACTCACTGCATCGATTCGCGCTGAATCCGGGCGGTCATCTCTAGGAAGAGGGTCTCGGAGGGAGGCAGCTTGTGGAATACTACGCTTGATATAGATGACTTGCCGCTCCTAGCTTGACCGGTGATATCAGTATATTGATCTCAGCGCGGTGGTATAAGGTACAAAAGCGGTTTCATCTGGTTATGACAGACCTTCTCTGACCCATTAGAAGGAGCCTGGGTTTCGACTCAGTGTGTTTTGCATTGGGTAGCCGGCCAGTGTCGAACTTCCGCTTCGCAGTGCTGGCCGGAACCAGCTCCGCCTTGGCCGGTTCGGCCATCCTACTGCTCGATGATGCTGAACGAGGCACGTCTGGTGGAGGAAGAGGAGCGAGTGGTCCAATGGATCACGCGCCACAATCTGGCGCAAGCTTACAGGTGCTTCTTTTCATGTTGGAAGGCAACCTCGTTTCAATTGAATCGATCCAAGCACTAGATCTCCATGGGATACATCGAACATCTGCTGTGAGCTGACACACCTGGTTGGGGCGCAAAAGGTGACCATATCAGACGGGGTTGGCGCGCCATCGTCATGCGACAGCCGATTCCAACCGTGAAATCGGCACGCCCCGACTTCGCGGTTGGAACGGCAGGAACCCCACCAATCATCAACCTCAACACTATAGAAGTCATGTTAATCGTGTGAACACACCCATCATACGCGGGTGATAAATAAATAGGATAGCTCAGCAGTAATCGTCAATAGCAATCGCCGTGACTACAATGGAAGATATAGTTAGTCTTTGCTGTAAGTGTAGCAAAGGTCAAGGTACCGTGATTGTCGTTACCTCCATGATGAAGAGTTGAGCAATCTTCGTTATAAGTCCAATGGGAGGTTACATCGCCATCATCAACTTGACGAAGGCGTCATTGTCAGATATGTGATGAAGCTATTCTCCGTAATGAAGACGATCATGGAGGTATCTTCTTTACAGGCGCAATGATCGAGGTGTTAATTGTCGTAAGGTGATGAAGCTACCTTTTGTCGTTGTGAGGATTGTGAGTGTTAGCCATGCAATCAAGAAAATGATAGTTGAACAGATGGAACGCAGTAAAAAACGCACATCAAGCTGATACCGTAAGGCACTCGCTCTAGTAAGAGTTAGGACTTGTAACAGTCACGAGCAGACTTCGAGATCTCAGATGCTAATTAGATTGAACCAATCTTGCGGTTGAGAAGTTAGTTGTTGTGCCTTAGGCAAAGCAGCAAAAGAAATCAAAGGCCTTGATGGCAGGATGTAGCTCATCACGCTGTATAGACAGCAGTTGCAGAACTATCTTCACGAATGTGTCATATTGAAGTGAAATTTGTAGAGGACTAGTTTAGGATGCGTTAAGATGTTTATAAAAGTGTGAATTAGTCAAAAATTGGTTATTCCAAGGGCATAAGAAAGACTGAATGTAAACAGCATTTATAACAGAGGATGTGCAGCTAACAGTTAGTGCTTGGGGGCATAACTAATAAATCCGTGCTGTATGGATAACAAGGAAGGGTGTACAATCAACCCGTTTCATTCTCTAGCGGCCAGAGTCGAAGAATCTCAATGTAAGATAACTATGCGGATCTGAAGTATATGTATAAGGCTTAGAATGGCTCTATACATGTATATTCCAGTCTTGTATCGCTCATCATGACTTGTGCCACAGCTCTCATATGCCGACATCCAATTACCAGACGCTACTTCATCTATTTATTATAAACAGCGAATGCCGTCATCGAATAGTTCAGTACAATTTAAAAGGGCAGCCTTTTCTAGCAAGTGCCAGTTACCTGAGTGCTAGCTCTTCTAACCCTTTCTAGTCTTTCATGCTGTTTCCCAATTCTAAGGCTCATATTCCAGCAGGCTCCGGCGTAGCTGGAAATGCAGGCTGGTCGAGATTCGAAACGCAGGCTTGCTTCCAGAACGTGGGTGTGAATTGATCAACCACCTCCTTGAAAGCAGTCTGTTCATGAAT
>QQTW01002593.1_pt1 | contig 13192 bp, 10 predicted proteins | sample 1904831 | NCBI WGS metagenome assembly QQTW01 (sample SAMN09435610, study PRJNA476489) | Subsurface metagenome, whole genome shotgun sequencing project. | reverse complement strand
ACCTATCTAAATCGAGTCATAAACCTAAAAGCCTTGCTACGTAAACTTTGCAGACTGCTTGTCACCCCCTCAGGCTGTTACTCTCTCAAAATTTCCCAAAAATAAGACAGTAAATTACCCCCGCCCCCTACACCGAACCCCAAAACCCCAAACATACCCACTCCACCCGCAGAACCCGATACCGAAATGGGACACCGGGGGGAAACTAGAGATGGGGAGGGGTAGCAAATTATGCTCAGTTGCGGGAGCCGGGGGGATTGGGGGGGTGAGGAGCTGCAACATTCCCAGAGAAAGACGAACCTAATTAGATATCCGTAGAGTTATAAATTACAATATGTAGTTTTTATGTAGTTTTAAAGACTATTTTGGGGTGCGATTCGCGCTCGCGATCGCGCGTGCGAATCGCATATGAGAGAATATGAAAATATTGATATGACCGATTAAAATGAGAGTAGAAATAAGGGATGCATTGTCAAAAGCTTATAATCAATTACATTTAATAATTCGTGACTTATATATTGCTCATGATTTAGCAGTAGCTAACAACGATGATGATGGTGCTAGTTTATTAGTTAGTAGAGCCGAACTACTGTATGAACAAGCTGAAAATATAGAATTTATAATTTCAGAGATGGAGGAAAGATGAAAACAGTTGAAGATTTAAGAACTCGTATTAAAGAACTAAGTAAACAAGCTGTTGAACTTAGTGGAAAAGCAATGGAAATTTATTTAACTGACCGAGAACAAGCTAAACGCTACAGACAGCAAGCAAGAGAAGCTGTTAAACGGTGTGAAGTATTGAGACAAGAAATAAAACGTCAAGCAAAAATCTAGCAAGATATCTTTCACAGTAGTTGAGTATATGTAAAGAAAAAATATTATATTTAACTGCTGTGACAAATCTTGGAACCTAGATCCTGCAAAATTAGGGGTATGAGAATCATTGGAACAGAAAACCGGGATAAGAGGCATTACATGAATACTACAAAAATTTTTAGGTACTGAAACTCTTGATTTCTTGTTTAGCGATCGCTTGTTGATTTGAAAAGTGAGTTACTACAACCTTCAGTAAAAGCCCTATACAATAAGACTTTTAAGCTTAACCCGGTAATAGTTCCAATGGTACTTATACCCCAGGCTCTTTAGACTCTAAGACCACAACGGTAATCCGTTTAGACTTAGTAGTTCAATATCGGTATAGCGTTGAGCAATTATCCGAAACAGTTCCGCTTGGTGCTTAAGCTTGGTCAAACGTTCCGCTTGGATTATAACCCAGCCAACTCCCCAGCACGATAGCGAAGCGCTGCCGCCTTGCGGCGCGCAGCCCTCAAAGCGCGAAAGCAAGCTGATACATAAAGCTATAGGGTGCCCCAATCGAACAAACGTCGCAGGACACCCCTCGAGCCGCTAAAAAGATGCGTTACGCTATCGCTTTTCAGCCTAAATTTTAAATATCAAACAGGTAAGATACAGACCCTTCTTCGCTGATTTTAAAATTGGCATTAAATTCTTTAGCGCGACTATCTAAGTAATCTTTAGCGGTACTTGGTGGTAATTCAGACTGCATTGCAAACCCTAAAAGGGTGACTCTGCCGTGATTTTCTTGAATCATGCGGTAGAAAACCGATTGCAAGCGATCGCTCATTTCCTGCTGAAGCGCTTTTTTTTCATGCTTGTTCTGACGATACAGCGAAAGCGCCATCCATCCCCCTAGTATAAAAGTAGGAACTCCAAACACGAACCCTCCGATACCAGCGTTATTCGTTGCTTCATAACTAGAAGGAGGAGAAAATTTTACATCTTCGATTTCGTCGTCGATTGGCTTTAAAGCTTTTTGCATAGCATTTTTTTCTAATACAGATGAAGCCGATATTGACAAAAACATAAATCCGAGTGTAAGCAGCCAACCTGAAGCCAATTTTTCAGCAGTCTTCATAATCACCGTTTCAGATTTGAACCTTGTTTGCGATTCTAACTTCACTTCCAATTCTCTACCACTAAATCTAACCTGAGAGCCTAGTTAAAATTGCCAAACTATTGATTAAAGTCATAGTTTACTCACAATTCTCAATCGGTACTTACGTATAAATTCAGGTATCTAAATGAAAAAGCTAGATATTTTGAATAATCAGGTGAAATACTCTGAAAATTCACTTATCAGCCGATTTTGAAGCTAAATAGAACTGATTTGAATCTTAAAGTCCGATTGTGACAAATTAATAACCAATATTAAATTTTCCAACCGAACAAAATCGGGAATCGATAGTAGTAGGGTGTGTTAGACGAAGCCGTAACGCACCATTCTCAGGTATTGTGGTATATAACTTACAATTCCAAGGTATTGCGGTGTGTTAGTGACAATTCCAAGGTACTGCGGTGCGTTACGCTTGTGCTAACGCACCCTACTACTACTCCCAGATTTAAAGATGGAAATAGTAATAAATACCTCCTTCGGTACTCAAATCAAATAGAGCATTGAATTCTTTGGCTTTTAAATCGAGATACTGCTTGGCTTCAGTGCCAGTAATATTTGCTTCCTTTGCAAAAATTAACACGGAGATGCGACCTTGGTTTTTTTCAACCAAATCATAAAAGGTAGACTGAAGGCGATCGCGTAATTGTTTTTGATTTTGTTGTTTAGCACCCCATATCAACCAACCTCCACCCACAAGCAACGGTACACCAAGGGCAACACCAGCTAACATAGTGTCTTTTGCTTCACGAATTTCCAGCGAATTGCGATTTTTATCTTGTAAATCGGGTAGTGCGGAAGCTGAAATCATGCACAAGAAAAAGCCAAGAAACAGCATCGAACCAGAAGACAGTTTTGTGAGGAGTTTCATAATCGCAGCCAAAGATGTGTAAGTCTCTAGCCGCGATTTTAACCTTACTTACGGGTAGCTTCCAGGAGTCTCGAAAAATAGAATCGAGTTTTAGTCATCGATTGACGTTCGATGCTAAACCCGAAAGAGTGCAAAAACTTGACTATATCCGCTTCTTTGTGGAGGTAAGCACGAGTTGCTTTGCTTGCACCAGGGAAAAAGCTACCAATCTTTTTAAGCAAACTTAAAGCTAGAGTTTTTGGGGCAAAGCTTAGTATAATTCGCGACTCGCTTAACGAGCAAAGATGCGATATCATTTCTGCGGCTTTGTCTTGGGGGTAGTGAATGAGTACATCGAGACAAATTACTGTATGATATTTACCACTCAAAGTCTCTAAATCTTGCACCGTAAATGTCGGGGTATTGTTGTTGCCAAGGCTAAGAGCGCGTTCTTTACCTTCAGCAACCATTTTCTCAGAAATATCGCTCGCATAAACTTTAGCGCCTGCGGACGCTAGTGGGATACTAAGACTACCGACACCACAACCAGCATCGCAAATTGTAATTCCAGCTAGATTATCGTCTGCTTTGAGCCAATTGATGACTTTATCGACGGTTTGCTGGTGTCCGTTACGAATATCAAGTTGGACTTTGTTAACTTCGCCATCCCCGTATATACGCTTCCAGCGGTCAAATCCTGTGGAATTGAAATACTCTTTAACAATCGTTTTATCGTCAGCTGCGTTCATGAAATTAATTCTTCAATGTCTCTTAACCGTTAAAGGTAGCAGGAAGGGGTGCAGGGGGGAAGGGGCAAGGGGAGAAGGGGGGGAGTGGGGGGGGAGAGAAATTAAAAATACCTGGATGATGGATTTTAATTTATAAGCTGTAGCCGATTGTCTGTGGTTGAATAAAAGTGTGGGCGAATAGGACTTAAAACCTAAATCAATGTGTCGGTATCAAATAGTATTGACTAGTTTTAATCTCGTCCTGTTAACTCAATATATATAAAGTATAGATATTTGATATAAGGTAGGTCGATGATGGAAAGTTTAGATTCTCCGCAACAGAAAAAGCAAGTAGCACAATTGGATGAACGGGACAATCCTGTTGACGAACATCAAGTCACAGCGATAACTCCGGTTGAAGTTGAATCCGAAGATGTTGGTAGCACTAAACGACGTAGGTCGCTTCCACGGAACTTATTGCCGAAATTGGCAATCGGTGCTTTTTTGGGAGCGACTGCGATCGCTGGGGCAGTTTATACTTATCGTTGGGTGCAATATAATCGGGTCCATCTCTCAACTGACAATGCTTACACCAGTGCAGATATTTATCCCGTCAGTTCTCGTGTCAGTGGCGTGGTTACACAAGTCATGGTAAAGGACAATGGAACTGTTAACCCTGGAATGGTGTTGTTCAAACTCGACCCCCGCGAATCTCAAGTATCGCTAGCGAAAGCAAAAGCTGGATTAAATTTAGCTAAACAACAAGCTGAAGTAGCGCGAGAAAATATCAATAATGTCCCAAGTATTCCCCGACCAGTCGGTGCAATCGGTGGAACTACACCAGGACAACTCAAACCACCAGTAATTAACCTCGAACCGAATAGCAAACAAATCGAAGTCAACCGTCAACAGTATAAGGCTACACTCGCTGCGATCGCGCAAAAAGAGGCTGAAGTGAAAGAAGCCGAACTTAAGCTTTCCTACGCTAACGTTACCGCATTGGTTCCAGGTCAAGTTAGTAATAGTAATATTCGTGTCGGTCAACCAATCCAACCCGGACAAACATTAGTTGAAATAGTCCAACCCAACCCTTGGATTGTTGCCAACTTTAAAGAAGAAGAGTTAGAACGGATACAACCAGGACAAAAAGCCGAAATCAAAATTGCTGCTTTCCCCAGTCGCAAATTTATCGGCAGAGTCGAAAGCATTTCTTCCAATCCGATAAATCGAGTTGTTACCCCTTCTCCACAAACCACACCTGGAGGAAATTATTCCAACGCAGCATCTAACATAGGTCGCATTCCCGTCAAAATTGTCTTTGAACCTGAGAGTCTGAAAGATTTTCAATCTCGAATTGCACCAGGAATGTCGGCAGATGTAATAATTAGTACGAAGCGGAAATAAGGGAGTAGGGGAGAGGGGAGAAGGGGAGAAGGGGAGAAGGGGAGAAGGTAAAGAAGAAAGATTAATCTAATCTCTGTATTTCTCCCACTCCCCCAATTCCCCCCACTCTCCCCACTCTCCCCACTCCCCCCTTCCCCTAACTCAAGCTACCCAGATATTGCGAGAAAATCGAATTGCAAAGGTGATAAGTACAATTGCGCTATAGACTAAAACGGGAATTGCCCAGCGCGAGTATGTTGATAAAAACATTCCCATTGCTATAGCAAAAGAAACGATTCCAAAAGCATAGCGGTCGGTAGCAATTTCGCTGCCCGAAAATAGAATTAGTAAAAGCGAAAAAATCCCGTAGGTAAGTACAACCGAACCTAATTGCGCTCGAAAATACCACAATAAGTAAGCACTGCCAAAAACCATATACATTTTTACAAAGCTATCACCCCACAATAGCCACAACCACAGTACTAAAATAAAACCAAGCCAACTGAATACAGTTTTGTGGATGCGAGGGTAATTTCGCTTCATTAGAAAAAATCCCGTCCAAATTGCGGCAAATTGAATTGTATGAAGTAGATTTACGAGTGACAAGTTATCTAAGTTTCTCGAAGCAAATACCCCACGCATCAAATGACCTACCCAACGCTGCCAAGGAAATCCCACAGCAGAACGATGTCCGAAAGCAGCTTGAACTTTTAAAAAAACTAACGGTTCGCCAAAGTTAATCGTACAGTAAGCGATGTATAATAAAAGTCCTAAACTGGCGATCGCAGCAGTAATATAAGCAACAAGCGGACGGCGTTCTTTCCAAGCTAATAATAAGAAAGAGGGGATTAAAACGACTCCGGTAAGTCGAGTTGCTGTTGTTAAAGCTCCCCATAAAGCTGCCCAAAGATAATCACCTTTGTCGAATGCTCGTATGGATAGCGTACTTAAAAGTAAAAATAAACCTTCCGTATAAGTCACAGTCCCATATAGTGACAGCGGACACCAAATCATGAATGCGACTGTCCATTTTGCGACATTAGAACCGTGTCGTTCTCGAACCCATGCAAAGACCACAAATATAGCGAAGAGAAACGTCAAATTGTTTACCAGGGTTCCAGCAATGGGAAAAGGCAAGCCAAATGCCATGACTACCCGACATATCAAAGGATACAAGGGGAAAAAAGCAACTGAATGCGTGCGACTATCATTTGCGTATTCGTAACCTGAAGTTGCAATTAATTGATACCACTGGCCATCCCAACGGGTGAAACTGTCCCATCCCCAAGTATTTACTCGATGTGTTTCGGAGATTGCCGGGGCAATTATCACCATTGCGATCGCAATTATAATGCGGCTGCACAGCCACATCGTCAGGATAAATTTATAGCCAGTTGTTTGTTCGGTTTTAGGGTTAGTTGCAGATATATGCATTGATACTAAGTAATTTTTAAGGAGACTAGATCCCCGACTTCTTTAAGAAGTCGGGGATCTGATTTTTCGCTTTTTGCTATATAACTTCTTTCAAAACATCATCCATCGAATATTCTGGGTCGTCGAAATCTAACGAAACCTCGTAGCGAGTTAATGGAAAAGGTTCTAAAAATGTATTATTATAACTTTCAAGTCGCCACCATAAGGTTTGGACTGCAACATGTTTATCGTTGGTAAATTCTAGAGTAATTTCGCCAAGATTATTAACTCCAACTACTTGTTTTGGAGTATTACGAAAACCCATGCGATCGCAATGGTTTTTTGCCATTGTTAAATAAGCTTTTAAAGGCTTTTCGCGGTCTTGTCCGGGTAAGGGGGCAACTATCGATATTGGATTTTGAGAATCTAAGGAAAGCGGAATATTCACATCTTCGAGTTGTGCAGCTAAAAAGTCGATGCGGTAGTACCATTCGGGCTTTTTAGTGATTTCAAATAAGCGAAACCAACTGCGATTTTCAACTAAATCCACTATTGCTGGATTAGTTTTTATTCGCCAAGTATAAAATGGCATTAGATATTCTGAATAAGTGTAAAAAGTGCCGATTTCTAAATCTTTTTTTGATAAATTTGTCCACCCTAATATTTCAGCTTTGGGATGATGGTCGATAAGTCGAAATGGAATGAAACCTTTGACATGTAGGGAATAACTACCACCCGGTTCGCGTTTCTCATTTTTAAACGAACTACTAGTAAATTGGGCAATTACCATTTGAGAATTTATAGTTTCTGATTCAAATGGTTTTGTTGCCGAATATTGGAGACGCGCACTAAAACTATAGTGAACGTCACCCGATAGAAGAATTACTCGGCTTTTTGATTGCGGTAATGTTCGCAATGCCAATCGGGCTAAAAATTGTTCAAATGCTTTCGGTTCTAAACCCCAAGCTTCGGGGTCAAATCCCCAAGCTGGGGTTCCTAATTTTTCAGCAAGTGTTGTCGCATATTTTTGTATTCCTTCGAGAAAAGGTAAACCAATCAAGGGACTGGGTGAAATAACGAAAGTTACTTTGATATCGCTGTTATCGGGTTTGGATATTTGTTTATGACAAGCTTCTTCACTCAAAAGTGCGGGAAAATCAAAATTTCTACCGGGAAAACCTCTGCAAGTTCGCGTATCAAGTATTATGACTTCATAGCTGGAACCTGTAACGATATAGTGCCAATCGATGGCAGTATCATAATTGGGTAGAAGTCTTGGATTAGTATTTTTGATTTCGGCAACAGACGGTAAACCAATTCGTAAAGTAATTTCTCGTTCCGATTTTTCGTCTTTACCACCTGATGCAGACCAATTTTCTACCGCTACCAGTAGCATTGCACCTGGATTATCTTTAGTAAACTGGTTGGGGGTGTTTCCCCAGGCTTGACAAATGGCATAAGCAACGAGACCATTTTGAATAGTACGACGACCAAGGGGTTTTGAAAGAACGCGATCGCACCACGTCATGTTCAAGTTCCAATCGTCGGTTATTTCGTGGTCGTCAAATATCATGTAGGTGGGAATATTTGCTAATCCACGTCGTACTTCTTTCAAAGTTGATAAACATTCTTTTAAATAATTAACTTCTTTTTCAAATTCGGCTGTCGCTTTACGTAATGGTGCGGTCGGATTAATATCCGAGAATTGCGGAAAATCTTCGGGTGAAACCCACAATATATCACTCCAAGCAAATAAATACATTGTCAAAAATTCACCAAATGCGAGTAAATGGCTTTTGGCAAGATTAGAAATTCGATTGAGTTTATTTAAACTTGCTGTTAATCCTGCAATATTTGTCGCTAATCTATTGCGTTTTCCCGGTAATAATTCTTCTGTATTTTTAACATCCGGTAACGGTTCCGACCACCCCAGCAGCGTGTCTGACGCATCCATCAACATCAACAGCAAAGAATCTGCGACATCATCGACATAGATTTGGTCACCAGTTAAGAAAAGTTGATGCGGTCGCTTTTTTGGTTCTTGTGCTAATGCTTCACGAATCATTTTATCTAACGCTGCTAGTGCATCCAAGTTTTCACCGTGCAGCTTGCGACAGGAACCGTGCAAAATACGCAATTCATTTATATTCTCGGGGGGAAGCGCAAAAGAAGGTAGATAATAGGGAGGATATGCGATTGCGCTAATTGAGCCTTCGTTATTTAATATACCTGGATAATTGAGTTTTTTCCCATTCCCAAAATCCAAGTTATATAAATAATTTTCACCTGCTAAAAGCACATTTGATACAGAAGCAGCGGTGACAGCGACAACATGTAAATTAGTACCCAGCTTGATTGTTGTTCTACTTCCAGTAATTAATAAATTGCCGCGAGTATCAAATATTTCTAAAGTAACGTTGCAGCTTTCCTTTAAGGCTACCCACACTGTTACCGCATTCGGTCGGGTACTTCGCAGAATTGGTCCAGCGAGAATTAAAGGTAACGTATTTATTCGTTCTCGTAATGGTATCCAACTCATAATTAAGGAAGAGGGGAAAAAGGTAAGGGGTAAGGGGGGAGTAGGGGAGTGCAGAGAGTAGAGGAAAATTAATTCATAACTTCTAATTCATAACTCATAACTCCTAACTTCTAACTCCTGTACGGGCGGGTTCACCGATAATCGTAGTGGAGTAAGAGAAATCTTGAAGAACCCGCCCCTACGCTTTCTTTTGTACGGGCGGGTTCACCGATAATCGTAGTGGAGTAAGAGAAATCTTGAAGAACCCGCCCCTACGCTTTCTTTTGCAATACCCGAAAAATAACTCGCGGATGATAAAGTGCAAGCGGTGATTTGAGTAGATGGACAACTTCCGTAAACAAAGAATGTAAACTTGGGTCGCGGTGCATGGTAGACATGGCTTTTTGGTTATACCAAGCTAACAGCGATTCGATAAAATTGGGCTTTTTCTTATCTTTCTTTTTCTCAACACCATTAATCGATGTAGTGGGAAACTGCGAATCTTGCTGTGTTGCCATCATCCAATGTAATGCGTTGCTTTTCGCCAAGCGTTTCTGAAAGCGTGAGGAAATAGGTTTGCGATCGCCTCTGGCGGTTCCCTTGGGAGCATCGCGCAACCAATTTTGCAGTACCATTGCCGATAAAGCGCTAACCGTCATACCCTGTCCGTAAACCGGACATAGCGCACATACCGCATCACCCAACGCGACAAACCCTTCGGGCATTTCGATTTTCTCATAATGTCGCAGGCGATTTGCAGTTGCACGATGAGCATAAATCGGTGAAACTGGTTCAGCATCTTTTATCGCTTCATAAAATCGCGAACTTGCTAAACTGCTGGCAAACTCCAAAAAACCAGCATCATCCAGCGGTGGAAAGTCGCACCCATAACCCCCAAGTGTCGCAATCCATTCCCCGTTTTCGATTTTTGCCAAATACCCCAATCGCTTGTTATCGGGTGCTTGCTGCGAAACTAACATCACTTTCCAATCGCTGCTAAAATTTTCGGGTTGTTTGTAACGTCGCGTCGCATATCCCAAAAATGGATTAATCGTCGTTTCCGGTGGTTTGGCAAAACCCAAACTTTCCAACCAAACGGGTGCATTAGAACTTCTACCGCTAGCGTCAACCACCAAATCAGCAAATAATTCTTCCACATCATAATTGGCAGTTTGCAACTTGACTCCAGTAATTTGCGCTTTGCTGCTGTCACTAACCAACCCCAATACCCGACAGTCTTCTACAAACTCAATATTTGGTAATTCCTTTAACCGTTTCCGAATTACCCACTCCAACAACGGACGCGAACAAGTAAAAGAAGTTACCTCCGAAGGTGTATCTGGATTGAGACTCCAACTGCCCCTAGTGAAAAGCTGAAACTCCCGCACCCAATCGATTGTAGGTGCATTTGCAGCAGTCAATTGCAAACCAATACCCGGAAAAAGTGACTCTAGAATTCGGTATCCTCGTGCAAATAATACATGGGGTTGTACGGATTGGGGGACACCTTTGCGTTTTTCTGGTTGTAAGGGTAGGCGATCGCGCTCCACAATTACAACCGATGTAAACTGTTCTGAAAGCACCCGTGCCGATAAAAGTCCGGCAATGCTACCACCAATTACAATAGCCTTTTCACGCTTCATTTCGACACCCAAGGATTATTTATCTATATTTATTAACTTTATTTAAGTTTAGCTTGACAGAAGCACCCAACGCCGAAGTCACTCCACCGCAATTAACAAGCGTCTTTTGGTCTATGTTTTTGTAGCTAATTCTGCATTCTATCTAAAGCTCTGATTAAAACTTACTTAATGAAATTACTCTCAGCGTAATAGGAAATTTATTATATTGCGATCTTGATGAAACATTGATTTACCGTATACGTTCTCGATCGGTTGAACAATTGGAAGCACTGGGTGAGGCATTACTTGATTTTACATCGGTTACTGATTTAACTAATTGGTTTGAGCAACTAAAAGTTGGGTAAATTTGAGCAACTTCGCTTTTATTGCAGTTAAATCAAGTATTAGGATTTACATTTAGAAACCCGACTTCTGCGAAGCCGGGTTTTCAAACACCTCGAATTTAAAAAACGAAACTAGTGGTTCGTGTCAAAAGTTCTGATAGGTACGTAGTAGCGCTTAAGCGCATAAAAAACATTAATTTAGAGGGCTAGAGCAACAACTACGAACCCCTCAAAATTAATGACATAAACTACTAGACTCTTATTTTGCAATTCGACACTTTATCACCTAAGCGCCGAAAAGAACACTAATATTTTCTCCGGCAATAAGTGTGAAATTTTCGGGTGGGAGTGTATTTACCAGTAGTTAAGTACTAAAATTTTATCTGGAGGTTACACAATTCCTTCGTTTGTTGTTATTCCTCCGATGAAGGTTACTTGAGCGATTAAATCCTCAATGTTGTCCTTCAGCACAAATATGTTAAATCCAGATTTATTTGTTTGGATATTGTAAACATCACCAGTCCCTAATTGAATTTGGTCGCCAAAGGCAAAGTCTGCGATTTCGGCAAAGTCTCTTCTGCCAGCTTTATTGTAGAAGGAACCAGAACTATCACCCAAAATGAATGTATCTTTGCCTTCTCCACCAGTTAAAATATCTCTCTCTGGCGAACGTGAATTTCCGACGTTTGTACTACCTTGTAGGATATCATCGCCATCTCCGCCTAGTAGCGTGTCATTACCTAAACCGCCACTTAAAAAATCGTTGCCACCAAATCCATCTAAAACATTATTGGCTCTGTTTCCAACGATACTATCATCATTTGGTGTTCCCGTAACATTGACGAAGTTTTCAACTACAAAGTTAAGGGAACCAACGTTGGGAACGTTATTTACAATTAGTTGATTTGCTTCCAAATTGATATCGAAAGATGTTCCTCCCGTACCACTGGAACCATCAATAGCATTCTTTTGACCTGCTGCACCAACTATTCTCTCAATATTGGAGATTACACCTCCGCTACCATTTCCTTGGCCAATTACACCTCTAGGAAGCAGTGTAATTGCTTGTCCTAAGAAGGTGTAATCTAAAGTATCAAATCCACTGCCACCATCGATAAAGTCATTTCCGGTAGTACCGAAGATTGTATCGTCTCCACCTAATGCCGTAATTACATCATCTCCCGGTGTGCCAAAAATAAGGTCTGGATTGTCACTACCGATTAAATTTTCTGGGACTACGACGGTGTTTGTTCTTAAAAATGAGAAGTTTTCAGTTCCTTCAATGACAATCGCGGCATCGGCCGTGTTGAAAGTATTATTTGTTTCAGCCATTGTGTTATTTCTTTTCTCTGCAAGTGATTTTTGTTGACGACTATTCGTGGCAGGTTAAGATAGCGCTGCTAAAGTAAACAAGCAATTATGCTGAATATTTAGTTATTCAGGTATCGAATTAACCTAGCAACAGAACTCTAACGGTATTCTTGCGAGGTAGATGTAAAGATTATGTGAAATTTGACTTATAATTGTAATGTTTATACAAAATTTTTCAAAAAATATTCAGTATTCTCGCTTATTGACAAATGGCATGAGACACTAACTTGCCATGAATGGTTGACGACAAATTGAAAGACTTTATCGTCCATATTTAACTCGGTTACTTACGTACCAGTGGTATGTCAATTTGGCAGAAATTGGAGTATATTAAGTTTTTTGACGATCGGAAAATAAATGCTTTGTTATTCGTTAACTTTATTTATTTTTATCTTGGCAGAAGCACCCAACGCCGGAATAACTCCACTGCAATCAACCAGCGACCATGCCAGTCGATAACAACGTCATGCGATCGCAATGTCTTTAAAGCCGCCAAAATTGTTACTTTATCCAAATCCCCAACCAAGCCACAAATCTCATCTACACCCAAACCAGTTGGATGCGGTGCTAATACCCGCAGCACTGCTTGTTGCCCATCTACTCCCTGCGCTGCTTGCTCCCAAACCCCATCAAAATAGTAGCGTCCCCGCTCAAAAAACACGGCATCATTCACCACTGCCTCTACGTCCTCCACTGTAAAAACTGGGTCGCGTTTATGTCCCATTTCAAACACCGAATCGTTGTAATTACGCACCAATTGAAACCCCAGCAACTGCACCAAAAAAGGTTGTCCATGCGTAAATTCGTAGATTTTATCGAGTGCTTCAGACCTGTAGTCCAGGGGGAAATCATCGATACCGGGATTTGCCAAAATCACCTGCGTTGCACCTGCTTCCATAAAGCTGACTTTAATCGGTGGGGTAAAGCTGGCACATAAAGGTTGAAAATAATCAGCAATCATTTCTTCGAGAGTGTGCAATCCCGCTAACAC
>QQTW01002592.1_pt1 | contig 13193 bp, 12 predicted proteins | sample 1904831 | NCBI WGS metagenome assembly QQTW01 (sample SAMN09435610, study PRJNA476489) | Subsurface metagenome, whole genome shotgun sequencing project. | reverse complement strand
CCTGGATTATCCCTATGTACGCGATATACGAAGCCGGCAGAGTCGAAAGTCCGTTCATCAAACTATCCGGCGGAGACAATGAACTCATATATCCTCAATATGGATAGGATCTCGCATCAGACAGGCGATAAGATAAACCTTACGCTCAATCGGGGATAACAACCGTATCAGATGAGGAGAGAGTATTGTGATCTAGTAGCAGAGGTCTTCGACAAGTCAATATAAGTCGAAGGATCGAAACTGGGATGTTGCATTTCTGCATTATGTCCACAGAGGACGGCGAAAGTGTAGGAAACGTAAAGTGTATTAGCTGTTGAACTGGATTGTTTTACCTTGTCGATAGATATAAGCAATGTTATACTATGAAAGAAGACGTGGTGTTGAGTTCTTCCATTCAGATATAGTAGATCAAAGTAAGAAATAATTAATTCAATTATTGCTATCAACCAGTCTCTTATGTACATCTTGTTCTGACGCCCCTGTGCGTAAGCTCTAATTGCATTGGAGATGCTGGGCTACTTTGCGAGTTCCAAGCGACGCCGTAAAAGTCTTTGACCAACCGGATCCACTCATAACTCTCATTCGGTTGAACTTAACAATAATAGCGCTATTTACTATATCTCTACGAGTTGTGTTTACAGGTTACGACTGCTATTTTATCTGATCACATACTCTCTCCTTCCGAGCGCGCGCCCCCCCCAAACCCAAAACCAACAACAAAATGCCCGCTCACCCTTGAAAAGAAAGAATATGCGTCATACCAGGGTCCCTCTTAAATACCTCCAAAACAATCAAGCCTCGGACCTTGCCAAACAGCGAGGAACGGGTAATCCTTTTACCTTGCTCCGTGCCGTCGGATTCATCATCCAATCCATTCCAATCTGTTCTGGGAATAAGTATTCGGAAGTCTTAAGATATACTATGTTAGTGGTATTGATGGGGTAGGCATCGTATTCAACAACCGATTAAACCTATAGAAAAAAAGCCACAAACGGGATATCGAACAAGCAACAGGACCTCTTAGGTGCCCCCCGTTCGAATGGGAATGCGCTGTTAGAACGAATATTTCAAAGACCTATTATTTCAAAGCCAGTCATCCTGCCTGAGCGGAATATTTCCCCAATTGAGAATACAACGCTTTGTTGGTTTTCCAAGGGCACATTTGTAACTGTTATACAACTTGCTTTAAGCAGTGACTCCGTAAGCTTAAGCGTCCGGTCTTCCCTCGGTATTCTGCACAACGACAAAAGGGTTCGAGAAGAGGTTTTCTGGATTTCCCAACGTAGCTTATCCCTTCTTGACGGATTCGAGGGCTTCCAGTATTGCGGTATAGGATGCTTGACTCATCTTTGACTTGTTCGCCGTTGCAGCCTCGGCCGCTGACTCGTACCAATTTGGCAGCTGGGGCCCATCTGTGATACTCAGCAAAAGGTTGACAGCTTGCACACTGCCTTGCCGTGCAGCCATCTGCAAAACCGTATACTGAGCCTCACCTGTGGTTTCGTTGATGTTGGTACCACCAGAGAGTAAATACTTTAGAACTTCAATATCCTCCTCCGGACTTGTCTCGGACCAGCTAGAAGCTGCAATACCCAGTGGCGTCAGACCAGTGCTATTGGGAGTATTTACCTGAGAGCCGCGATGAATTAGGATTGCAACTGCGATTGCGTCTCGACGGCGAACGGCAAGATGAATAGGCATGTCCAGAGTCCCCAGTGGCATCACATTGACATCGACGTCAATATGATCCTGCAGCAGGCAGGCTAGTGCGTCGCGCTTGTGCTTTTCCAGAGGCTTGTAGCCACCATACAAAATTTGTAATAGTGGCGAATCCTTGTTCTTGTCCAGAGCATTTGGATCAGCTCCATGCTCGAGCAGGATACGGATAATGTTAGTATAGCCTTTGAAAAAAGGGTTCTCTATAGCAAAATGGAGTGAGGTTTTGCCAGTGACTGGATCTCTCGCATTAACATCAGCACCATGGTCCAAAAGAACTTTGACGACTTTATTATGGCGCTGAGTGCCAGCTCTGATGGCGATAATCAAAGGCTTCCACCTTGGTTTCTTCCTGGTCCCAGGATTGCAGCCCGCTCTGAGCAGTTCCCTTACAGCCGCTGCTCTACCCTGCTTCGCGTAACTTTCTACGAGATGTTGTGTACGATCTTGCCAGACGATTCCTGGGCCAAGCTGCGCAAAGGCTTTTTGGGTTTTCGCGTCGAGGACCGACGTTTGAATTGTAGATGCAGCTTCCCAAACCTCTTGCATGTAAAACCCAGCTGTCATCTTCGGTTTGGTATCAATTGCCTGACGCGTATGCCCTGATCGAGCCGGCACTGGTGCGGGGGATTCTATTGTATCTAGAAGTAGCCTAGACAAATTATCTGTTGTCAATGCCTCGCCGGTCCCATTTTCGAGAACGGGAACGTCGGTGAATGAAACAGTGCGATGTGCTTTAGTAGGAGTTTTGCTGGGCCTGGAATACCGAGATAGCTGGTCTGAGGTAGATGCATCGGAAGGCGTGCTTATGGTCAGCTGAGCGGCCGAGGCCTTTGTAGGGCTCACTGACAGTACTGGGTCAGGCGGTTCGGGAAGCTCAGGTACCGAGTCTAATTGCTCGGTTATAGCAGTTGGTGACAGGGAACCGGGAGGCGGCCCATCTTGCTCCACGCCAGCCTCAACGGTGAGTGGCGCTAGACATCCTGCTCTCAATTGAGGGCTCGGAGGACAAACTGTACTGTCGGATTCTGAGGAATCTTCTGTGATCTCATACCCGTTGGCTTCCGGCGTGTTGTCTTCGTCTGGATCATCTTCAGCAATATCGTACCCATTGCAACTCTCGATGATAGTGTATTCTCTTGTACCATGTCCTTCCACGTCGGGATGTATGATTGTGAAGTCTTCTGATTCCATCGACTCGTCTTCTGCTATCTCAAAACAGTCTTCGTAAACACTCTCGTCCTGTAGTGACATGGCATACGGTGCAGTATCCGAGAATACATTGGCCCGCCACAGTTCTAAGCTACTCTGCTTGTGTGGTTGCAGGAGTGATCCATGTGGTCTCTCAAACAAGCCAAGCGCTTCGAGCCGTTCCTGTAGTGGTGCCTCTTCTTCAGAATCGGCAGTCGATGGTGGTGATGGGTAATTGTTGATCTCATCCTCGTCCGCACAACAGATACCAATGAAAGCTGTAGAAGAAACCGGACTTCGAATCTGGCTTGTCAAGGCCCACGGTCTAGGACGCCGCTGAGGCTCAGACTGCGTTAGATCTTTGATCCAGGCCAATGGCTCATTGTCGGATGCTGGACCTTGGCCGTTCAGACGAAGCTCTTCAAACCATTGCGTGGTAGCCGGGGCATTGTCATGTACGTAAGGGAGCTTAGTCCCATGGTTTTTGATAAATTTTCTCATCTTCGCTACAGTTTGGCCCCGAAGAACAGTAACCATATCGAGATAAACAACACCCAGAGACCACATGTCAGCGTAAGAATTTCTGGGCATCCGTTTGGCTACTTCTGGTGCCATATAACGCGCCGTAGTAGGGACACCACTATCTGCAGTTGTGTCGTTGGGCGCATGGGACCAATCCCGGGCGGTTCCAAAATCAGCAATGTAGACTTTGAGCTCCTTAATGAGAATGTTTTCAGGTTTCAGATCCCGGTGCCTTATTCTTTGTGTATGCAGATATCCGACCGCGTTGACTAGGCATCCGAAGTAACTACGCAAGGACGGTGACAAACGATGGCGGTCTTGGTCGAAATTCTCGAGGAAAGTCAAGAGATTCATGTCGGCGACAGGCTCCATTAAGAAAGCAACACTCCTCTGGTCGGTGTACGACCCCACAACTTTCACAAGGTGTTCGTGCGATAGCCGTTTGAGGTTTTTCAGTTCATTCTCAAAGTTTCTTATGATTGCCTGATCGGCCCTGGACGTTGTTTTTCTCAAGAATTTCTTCCGCGCGAACTCTCGAAAACTCATCCGACTCCATACCTGGTCAACTGACCTATTCTCACGTTAGTATTCTCATCGACACCAAGTCGCGAAGACGCAGAAGGAAAAGGGAGGGAGAAGATGCTCAGGACGAATGTTGTGTACCACCTACCCAAAGCCACCCCTGCCAAGATGCCTTATCAGACTGTATAGATCGTCTCCATTCTTTGTAAGAGCGTGCTGGCCGTTTTCCAATTGACTCGCATTTGTCAGAATATACTGTTGGTGTTTTAAAAACTTATCCTTGAGACCGTCTTCGTGTATCAGGTCCGGTATCTTCTCAAGGGTATAGGGAAAAGATGTATCTTTGAGTCCAAGGTCGATGAAGTGTTGGAAAAGATCAAGACGGTTGATGTTGCGCAAGACAGTATAGGTTCTTGGCCGGTTGCTCCAACCAGTAGTATGATTATGAGCTTGCAAATGGGCCAACAACTCTGCGATGCGCTTGAAGGCATTATCTGAGATGCTTGGTTGAAGACGTGTCTTTCGGTCGACACCTGGAGGCGCGCATAACTGTGATAGAGCCTTCTCTATGTCATCCTTGGGGATTCGATTCGGATCAATACTTCGCTGACGGAATAGGTTGAACATGACGTCCCACCCGCCGAGCACGACTGCTGGGGTGACCTACCCTAGCAGTGGTGCTGCGGCTCGAGATATATGTATAGACCTCTAGAGCTGGCTATCGGACGGAGGAAAGTCGATGTTTTCCCCATTGACATGTCATGGTACTTTCTGAGGCTTCCGCAAAATGCAGGCCGGTGGGGGTGTCTGGCCTCGTGGAGGTGGTGCGCGAGGTCTGATTGTCCAATCTGACCTGCAACTAAACAAGGGCCGCAGGCACCTTCAGCCTCGTGTACATTGGGTAGACGGGGAAAGGTCAAGACCATCTTGTGTGTGGCCATGTGGAGTGATTTGTTGATCTCCATGTTATATGTCGTGTTCTGCGGGCTCTAATAACATGGTGGCAGCCCTAAGATATTGAAGAGAGACTTCGAAGGAAACATGAGTGCAGGAGGCTTCGAATATGCTGCTGGTGCTGGAGGCCTAATCTCGCTGAGTCTGACCTTATTCCGAGGATGTATCCAAGGGTTCGAGATCATCCAGCTGGCAGCCCATGCTGGGAGCGAAGCAGACAATTTTCGATGCAAGCTTGAAGTAGAACAGTACAGGTTGATACAATGGGCAGAACGGATTGGACTGGAAGAACAACCCAGCGAACGAATGAATTGGACACTTATTGGGGACATTCTTAAACAGATGGAAGCACTTCTGTTGGACACACAGGCGCTGAAGAAGAAATATCGCTTGGATCTTGTCACTGACGACAGCGACGCGTCGGCGCCGGAATCAACCGCTCCGCCGCCGCCCAAGACGAGCTTCGGGAAACTGCTTGCTGTACTTCGACCAGACTTTCCACTCGCCAGCTCCAGAATCATTCATGAAAGCAATGGATCGATCAGGAAGCTCAAATGGGCAGTCTTTGACAGAGCAAAAGCCGCCAATCTTGTCAACGATATCGTGCATTTCAACAACTCTCTCCACGGTCTCCTTGACAACGTCAATCAGGATTTCATCAAGTCCGCACTCGGTTCGCTGCTGAGAGATATCATATCCCGCAGCAATGCCACCTCCGAGCTTGAGGTCATCAAGCAGCTTCTGAGTTCTTCTTATGTGGCCGCACCAGCAGCTGTCGCATCTGCCGCCAGTCTGAAACAGATTCGCCTCGTTCTCGGACTGGTTCCTAACCACAACTCAGTTGATCAACCGGCACAAAGGGCACCACCTGAGGGCATTAGGATAAGGCTAATCCAACTCAAGCCTAATCTGTTCCAACGGGAGTCGCCTCAGTTGTCTCCTACCGGGCGAGAACTAGCACGTTACAAATCAAAGCCCGTTGTCGTTGAGTGGAAGTTTATCGAAAGAGGACATGAGAAAGAGCTTAAGACCAGAGTCGATCAGCTGGCTATATTGCTAAGCCATACATATGACACATCCTTTCACTCTCTACACTGCATCGGTTTCTTGCCAAAGGACGTCTCTTATCAGCCCAAGGACGAGGATTATATCTGTTATGGACTTGTATTCGGGCTGACCATCTCCGCAAGTAATCTCGCGCCCTTTACCCCCGTCATACGGCCTTTGTTCACATTGTTCGCTGCTGCGCGCAAGCCAAGCCTTAACGAACGCCGTGACATTGCTCTCGCGCTTGCGGAGACCATACTACAACTGCACACTTCAGGATGGCTTCATAAAGCCATCAGGTCCGACAACGTGCTGTACGTTGACACCGGAGAGAGCAAATGGGAATCAGGTAACGCGACTGGTCCTTTCCTGGCAGGGTACGAGTATGCACGACCTACGACTGCTCACACGGAAGCAATGCCGGCTGTTCCGGAACAAGGGATCTATCGGCATCCCAAAGGTCAAGGGCTGACGCGCGCAGATTTCAGGAGATCATTCGATCTTTTCGCACTGGGATGTGTGCTCCTGGAAATCGGGCTATGGACTGGTTTGTCCGACATCCTCCAGCTAGGGTCCCTTCGCGAAGATCACATAAGCAGGAGTCTTCAGCCATCGGCCGCGAGCTCTGGTAAAGTAAATTGGACCCGTCTAGAGCAATCAAAGACACAGCTATTGCAGAATGAAGATCTCGAGGAGAGGATGCATTTGGCCGGCATTGCCTTTCACGCAGGAAAGACCTTTCAAGAAGCCATCTTATTGTGTCTATATGCTGATGATGATGACCCTCTTGATGAAGATATAAGCGTGCAGAAAAAAATTGTTGATCTTCTTCGGCAATCTAAATTCTGACGCCAAGTATTATTGATACTCGTGGATCTCAATACGGGATTAGCACCCTGCATTAGTCATTCTTCGCCTCTTGGTGTATCCTAAAAGCATCGAGCTCATTCATCGAGTGTTGTCTCCCAACTTCTCAATCCTTTTCCCAAAAGGATTATTACTGTCCAAACGGTGTTGGAGCTTTCTAAGCCATATCAAGCAGACAAGGCCGACCCAAAATTGATTACAAATATTGACATTGATTGCCAATCAAGAAATTGTCGAGTGCAGCCTGATGGAATAGAAGGAAGCGGTCGGTGAAATCATTGCACCGAATCCAACCAACGATGCCAAGCCATATGCGTCTATTCGACATCTCGGATCGCGTCGTCCCGTCATCCGCGATTTAGATTAACCCGACCTGATTGACATAAACCCGTTGCATCCCCCAGCAATCAGGTTCAATATCACAATACGACTTTAACGGTCTTCTCGAACGAGAGAAACACATCTGCGAGCATCACGAACCATAATCTTCAATACTCAAAATGTCCACCCAACTCACCATCCCCGCTGAATACGGGTAAGTCAACACCCCCAACTCCCTACTCCTTCTAAACCTCCCAAGCTAACATCACCCAAAGCTACGTCCTCCTCACCGCGTACCTCTCCTCCCTCGTGGGATACTGGCACATGCCCAACACCGCCTCCTACCGTAAAGCCGCCAAAGTCCCCTACCCAAATGCCTATGCCACCGCCGCCGAAACCAAAGAAAGCAAGGAGAAATACCTCTTCAATTGCGCGCAGAGGAGCCATGCCACTTTCCTCGAGGTAAGTCCCCGCCCATTGCCCCATTACATTATACCCCTTCTCAGTAGCGAAGCGTTCATTACGATATGAGTGGCTAACTCGACTGGGTTGATAAGCATCAACCACAGTTCCTCATCACGCTTCTAATCTCCGGCCTCAAATTTCCGCTCTTCAGCTCCGCGATGGGGGTTCTGTGGTGTGTGGGACGGGTTGTGTACGCGAAGGGATATACCGATCCGGCCAAGGAGAAAGGAGAGAGTAGGGTAAGAGGGAGTAGGATCTTCTGGCTGGGGACCCTGGGGCTGCTGGGGGGCGCTTTCGTATCGGCGGTGAGTATGACTGGGTTGGGAGCCCAAGTCATGGGGTTGTTGAAATGAGTCCATGCGGAACGAATTGTGGATGAGCAAGACTTAAAGAAAGCAAGCGTGTAGAAGTAGAACATCACAAGAAAAAAAAATGGGTAGAGCTGAAAACGCTACATACACATGTGGAATCTTTGCACCAGAGTATGTACGTACGGGCGGTATGTGATTCCCCGGATACGCCATGCTGTCGTTCTCTTGATCCCGCAAACTTCAAAACCTCCCTCTCTGATTCGCCCTATACATCGTCCAACCCACATACCCAACCCCCAACACCCCGAAAAACACCATCATCTTGAAGAAGAACCACTTCCAACTCCCTCCCTCCCTCTGCCGATTGAACGGCTTCCCCCTGCCCTTTCCTTTTCCGCTATCCGCGGGCGAAAGTGTCCCTTGCTCATTATACCCTTTGTTAATATACTTGTTGCTTGTCGTGATGGAGATGATGTCGTGATTATCACTTAGTTCTCCCGTTTCGGCGGAGAAGCCCAGGTATGCGACGGAGGGGAGGGTAAGGGGACCGGTTTCGAAGCATTCGGTCCATTCGTTTTCGGATTTGTAGAGGAGGTCGACCTTTAAGGAGGTATCTTGGAAGTAGGTAAGGCGGATCTTGGTGGGGTTGGAGGAGGTGCGGATGCCACGGGCCTGTCGAACACCTTCGATTAGTTGCGTTTGCCATCATTGTCGTTCTGATAGCCTGGACACTGGGCATTCGGTCTCCGGACCAAGAACGTTAGACGTACAGAACAACCCGCGATTTCGTTATCCTTGCCATCATGCTCTTTATCGTACGTAACGGAGGCATTCCCCACCATGGCCATCACGTAGGGGAAAACAACACCCGGCCGTTGATTCTTGTAGGTATCTATGAACACGCCCAGACCCTCGAACTTGTCTGCGGAGCCGAAGACTGGGCCAGTTGTACCCCGTTGCTTGGTGAGCCAGATGGCCATGCCGTCACCGTGGAGGTTGCCCTGGCCATGAATTTTGAATTCAACTTCGATCTGCGGCTGGTTCAGCTCCAAGCTCCTTAGCGATAGAAGCATGAGGATGATAAACCTCCCAGTTCGTTGCGGTGAGCGGTAGTCGGGAGAAGAGCCAGCCTTCTTGTGATGGTCGATCTGAGGTGAGGCGTACATATCTTGGATAATTGCTTTCAGCGCCAGGCCCCTGAGCAGACCCGAAAAGTGGGATATACGTACTGGTCTGCTCGTATTATTGTATCCCCTCCGAAGTCATAGAACCGACTTTGCATATCAGAGTCCAGAAATGGCTACGTGGCGATTCGTCAACATCGCATCCATCCATTGCTTCGTAAATAGGATTCACCTACGGCCGATAGGCTATGTGACCGTAACTAAAGGAGATGATATCAGCGTAGAATGCGTGATGCCAGATGAGGTCTTCAAACGCACAGGTATTGTCCGTACTGAGCCCCGTTCTCCTTCAACAGCAGCGTACACGCTCACGGGTGCCGCCAGCAGCCATGACAAACTCACGAGTCGTGGATACCACATCGATGCTCAATAAAACACCATCCAGCAGCCAGTGAGCAGGTATCCAACTTGGGATGCTTAATATGTACAACGACACGTGCTTCGAATGGAAGACCGAAACTTTCATTGTCGTCTAAGTAGAGAGGCTCCGCCCTCGGCTGTTTCAAACCATATCTCCAGGCGCCGGTAGCCGCTTAACCCCCCTAGCTCTGTTATCCAATCAGTACCAAGAGAGAAACATTCGATGTCGAACGTCAACAGACGGGTACGTCGGAATCTTTATTCAATATTAACACGATCTACAAGCCCGGCGTAAAACGATATCTTTCTACGTAACATCAACAATCGAAACCAAACCATCCTCCAGCAACCTCCGTCATGGATCTCAACCATAGCTCCTCCGACCCCAAAACCCAAATCATGAACCAAATCCGACAAGAGGCCGCTGTCAACAACGCTCGCGCCCTTATTAACGTACCTCTCCCATTCTTCTCCTATATTAGTCCATTAACGCTCAATCACAGAAACTAAACGGCCACTGTTTCGACAAATGTATCCCCAACCCAGGTTCATCCCTTTCGAGCCGCGAACAAAGTTGCCTATCATCATGTATGGAAAAGTATATGGGCACGTGGAATACTGTCAGCAGGGTGTATATTGCGCAGATACAGAAGACGGCCTCGGCGCAGGGAGGTGCACCGGGGTTAGGTGAACTGGGGGTATGAGCGTGAGAGGGAGACGAATGAGATGGTTGTACGATATAATTTTGGCTGATATTGGTCTATGCGCTGGGGCCAGAGAAATGTATCTCTAGAACCGCATTTGGACGGCGTGTTGCATGGATTATAATTGGTTGAACAACAAGATAGATTCACCTCTCGGTATTACACAAGGCGATATTATCTCAAGATTTCCGAGGCTATGGTTTTCACAGCGCGATGAATATATTGAATCGCTGAGTCAAGAACCCCTTCCCCATGCTATGCAACGGTACGAGAAGAACCCATAGCACATACACATCTACCCTACAGCTCAGAACACGTACGATACAGGATCCTGAAATCCCCTCGGATTAGGACGCTCTCTGAAGCTGTGCTTGTGGTGCTCCTAGCTTCTTAGGCGCAGGCGTCCCCATCAGATTCTTCTGTCTGTCCGCGTAGTCCCTAACAAGCAACGAGCAAGTGATCTGCTCACACAACCTCTTCCGCCTATGCACCGGCAACTTGCTTGCAAATTCCAGTCCGCTTGCACGTTCGATCGCCTCAATCGGGACTTCGAAGCTCTGCAACGGTTTCTCGTTGTCGATCTTGGCATTTGGTAACACAAAAGCACCCAGCGACACATCCCCTCCTGTCATGCCGTCCTCGGCAAATATCACTTTGTAGAAATGTGTAGGTACTGAAACATTCGGAGGGTTGCCGATGACTTCGTAGGAAATGCGCCATTTACCGTCCTCGTGGTCCCTCTTCGGAAGATACAATGGACCTGTGACGATGCGGACAGAAGGATAATGGTTTGTCAATCTTCTACAAAAGTCCTCCAAGTGCGCCCAGTAGTCCCTGTTGAAGCCGTCGCCGACCTGCGGGCACATATTGGTGAGGAGAAAAGTTTGATCCAAGGCGTCTTGGCTCCATTTGGCGTCGGCAGCGGGGACTTGATGCCCGCGGTCATAGCCAGAGCGAAAATAGTCATGGAGTCTAGCGCGGAACTTCTCAGGTATAGTTTCGTCCTCTACAAAACTAGAATGGCGTCTATCGGCATTGTTGGCGTTGATAGAGGCTGGTGTAATGTGTTCGGCGACCCAGGCCGGATTTCTCGTGCGTCGATCAAAAGATGAAGTTGTGGAAAGCGTGGGGCGGAGGTCGTTGACCGGACCGGGGAAGCCATACTGGAAGACTCCAGTTGGATTAACTGGAGGGAGGAGATCTTTGCGCAGCGGCGTAGGTAGAGGAGCCGGGACTGGAGGTGGTGGAAGAGTTGAAGTCGCCGTAGGGGATACGGTAGGTGTGGCAGACTCTTTGCGCTGCGATCGTGATGCGTAAATTGCTGCGGTAGCTGCTGAACCTGCAGCTGCGGACACACCAGCAATGATGGCTAAGGTAGTCTTAGACATTGCGAAAGAGTTAAATAGCAGAGGGAAACGGTGTGAAAAAGAAGGTAAAAGAAAGACTCTACATGATCAACAAGCCATGGTCGACCTCCACTAATAACTTATAGTCATCAGAGCGTGTCAGTTGACGCCTGGAGGGAGACGCGACCATGTGTGACAGTTATGGTGCAAACAGGGCCATAAAAGGATGGTGCTGGCGCCGCTTTTGGAGGCTTTCTCACTGGGCCTAATCCGTCTCATTACATGTTACACGTCAGGCTGAGTGTAGTACGACATATAGTTTTTAGCTAAAGACTACCCCGCTCTCATGGCCTTTATATTAAAATCGCTATGGCCCCTTACTTGGGTTTTGCAACATTCGCTACGCGGCGAGCCAAAGTGGTACGGATACATCCAACCCGACCTCACGCGCCAAGATCTTCATAGGGCTGATTCTTCTCCGCGGCGTCGTTCACCTGCAACAACAACCAGCAACAAGACAACGATAATAACCAAGAGTATCTTCTTTATGGTCTTCCAACGACCGAAAAGAGATGGCTCGGCAGCCTCTTTAAGCTGCTAAAACACTAAGGGCGCTGCAACCGGCGCCCCTCTATCCCATCGTCTGGTAGGGTGTTTTCCCCCCATGACAAGCTCCACATGAGCCATTCCACCATCGTTCCTCGCCGCTATGCCGCGCAATAACATTACAGTCGACGTGGATATCGTGCCTAACCACCCTAAGGCATCCAAGCCGGCAAGGGAAACCCCTCCGGCCGTGTAGCCGTTGCCTAATTTCGCGCTAACGGAAATTCAGAATCCCCTAACCCATTAGAAATTAAACTTTCCATCTAAAATCGACCCTTATTCCCCCTACGATATGTTCCGCCTCTTCCTCACCGATAATATGCTTCAGATACTCGCCGATCACACCGATCAGAACGCCCAAGTGTTCTACGAAGCCGCCGTGAACAAGCCGTTCCGGCGTCATTAGCAACCAACGACTATAAAAGAGCTTGGGGCATGTATCGGGGTCATTATAGGGATGGGCCTACACCAAGAATCAAGGGTCCAGGATTCTGGGAACAAGGATCCGGTGCGAGGGCCGATCATACGCAGGTCTCGTACTATATCAGCCAGGTACGATAGGAGCAAATAGACCACTTCTTCTATATTAGCAGACCTGGCGCCGAGGCAGATCCAGGCATGGCGGAGCAGCATCCATATTCAACGAGCTGAAGCCCCTAAACGATCATCTTTAGCAAGCCTTCAAGCAGTACTAGACCCCTAGAACCCACCTCGCCGTTAACGAAACAATCCAGCGCTTTATAGGCCGCGCAGCAGAGACCTTGAAACATCTATAACAAGCCTGAGCCGGAAGGCTACAAGATCTAGATCCCCGCCAACGCTGGCTACGTGCTAGATTGAGTATAGTATACTACGAAGGACGGTGTATCAGATCGGCCGTAAGATGTCTGCGATTTCTAGACGGATCAAGATAACTATAGCTTTTCGAAAACGCAAGCCATTGTTCTTAATCTTCTAACACAAGGAGGCATCGCTACCAACGGCAGGCATATCGTTTAGCTAGACAAAATCTTTACACCGGCGCGGCTCCTAAGGCAATTGAAGAAAGAGGATTTCAGCGGCGTAGATACCGTTCGT
>QQTW01002591.1_pt1 | contig 13193 bp, 20 predicted proteins | sample 1904831 | NCBI WGS metagenome assembly QQTW01 (sample SAMN09435610, study PRJNA476489) | Subsurface metagenome, whole genome shotgun sequencing project. | reverse complement strand
AACCCCTCGCAGTCTCCTGCACCCGTCTCTCCTGCGCCCTAATCATCTCCTCCGTCTGCCTCTCACGAATCATGGATGAAGAAGCTTTCCACGTCCTCACAACAACCTGCGGAACCCCGGGCTACATGGCCCCTGAAATCTTCAAAAAGACCGGCCACGGGAAACCAGTGTAAGCTCTTTCCCTTCCCGATCAATTCATCCATCTCACTAACCATCCATCCACCACCAATATAGTGACGTCTGGGCCATCGGAGTAATAACCTACTTCCTCCTCTGCGGTTACACCCCCTTCGACCGGGACTCCAACCTCGAAGAAATGCAAGCAATCCTCATCGCAGACTACTCCTTCACGCCCCTCGAATACTGGCGCGGCGTTTCCCTCCCCGCCCGCGACTTCATCAAACGCTGCCTCACCATCGACCCCCACGCGCGCATGACATCGCACGAAGCCCTCTGCCACCCCTTTGTCGCGGAACCGCAAGCGAATAGTCCCGCCGATGAAAGCGTAGGCGGAAACCCGGATTTGTTGCCGACTATCAAAAAGAATTTCAATGCGAGGAGGACGTTGCACGCGGCTATTGATACCATTCGGGCCATTAATAAGTTGAGGGAGGGTGGGGCGGCGGGGTTGATGGATGGGGCGTTTAGTGGGGATCCGAGGAGGGAAGGGGCGACGGAGCCTGGGAACGGTAACGGCACCGGAGGTGGAAGAGGGAATGGGGCCGGTGGGGTGGATGGGAGGGGGGATGAGATGGAGATTGATTCGAGAGGGAATGCGAGAGGGCAGACGGAGGAGATGATTAGGGCGCAGGAGAGACGGGTGCAGGAGACTGCGAGGGGTTTATGGAGCGCACGATGAGCTGGAGATCAATGACTACTGTGGTTCTCGCTTGCGGTTATGGGGAAAGGAAAATATAAGATGAAGATACGATCAAGAGGGGACTGAAGAGGGTCATGGTCCTTTTCAGAGCGTTGCAGCATGCGTAGACGACGAACACGACTGGGAATTGGCTAAGACATCCGTCCGGTTCAGGGATGTGGATCTCCACTGCAAAGCTGTCAGTACAGTAATCTAAATATGGATTCACACCTCATTCGTGGGACAGCGGAGATCTACAGGCAAATTGATACGGAAACGCTAACGAGCAAAGCAAGGTGAATCTTGATACCCGTTACAATATTGATACAAGCCTCAGCCAGAGCCCCTTTAACCCTCACCCCCATCAAAAGCTTACCCTCCCACTTCCCCTATCACTTAACCCATCATCATCCTCCTCCTCCTCCCTTCCAAGCACCTTCCCCACCATAAACACACCTCCAGCCCACTCCTCAAACATATCCACATCCCAAACGTCATCTTCCCTCCCCTTGCCCTTCTTGCTTCCTCTCCTGGAGCCAGTCTCCCCATGCTTCTCCCTCATCTGCCTCTCATAGAAAGTTTCATACCTCTGCACCACTAAATCCTGCACAGCACTGACAAGCGTCTCCCTCGTTCTCCTATCGTCGATATACTCGTCCAGTTTCTTTCGCAGCAACGGCACCTCCTTTTCCGCAATTGATTTTGCATGATTTACCGCTTTCAGTGGGTCGAATCCTTTCTTCGCTGCTACCGTTTCACTGATAGGATTGGTTATCTTGTCTGCGGAAGCGGTTGTGAAATCGGTGATCACGCCCCGGAGCCTTCCGTCTAGCTCCACCTTCGCATCGAGCATGTTCTCCACGACTTTTGGCAGTAGATTGCCACCCATCCGCTTCCACAAGTTTCGGGGATCGAAGAGCCCACCGCGCTCACGAAGTTCATAAAAGGTATTAGTGACGCCAGAAAAGTCGATGTTGATGTCCGGGGTGACGACATATTCAATGTCGAAGGCGACAATTTGCTGTTTAAGGATGAGGAGGTGCTTGATGAGGAATAAATGGCCGTCAGCGGGTGTACGATTTTTGGAGATGAGTGTGGAAGCGTGATGAAGAGACAACGTAGTTTGGTGAACGATCTGGTGGGCCAGGTCATCGAAGACGGTGGACTAGCAGGTACCAGTCAGAAAAGCGGCTGAACTTTGCAACGAGAAACTCACATTAACAAGCCGATATATTCGACTCAAAAGCCAGATCGCCTTCCTAAGTGTAGGATACCAACCCTGAAAGGCGGCTTGAGTGTCAAAACCCCACTGTCCATTGGGAGAGTCGCCTCCTTCGACTATCATTGGGGTTTTGGGCATCGGCGTCGTGGGTTCTGCGTTTGATACCTTTCTTCCCGATGTTGGAGGTTGCTGAGTTTTAGTTCCGGATAATGAGACTTTTCGATTACATGCAGGATAGTCCAGCACATCTGGCTTAGGCTTGTACCTCTCGATCTCATCGCGTAGTATAGCTTGCGTGCGAAACACCAGCCTCGTCTGTGCATCCTCCAGTGCTGGTTGTATCAGAACGGAAAAGTCAAGTTCATTAGCAGCCAGCGGCTCATCGTCCTCTTGGTCGTGCATGTATCGTGTCTGAAGCAGAGTGCAAAGCTCGCATAATTTCAAAATGTCGTTCTCGTGAATGATTCGTGGTCGTAATTCATCGTAAAGTGGTTCACATGCTGATTCCAGAAAGTCGTAAATGCCGTCTTCGCCTTCGAACCATTCCCGCCACAGGTCGTACTCGTACGAGCACATCTCTCTCATGTAGCTTATGCTATTTCGAGCAAACGAAACCAGCTCCTTCGAGGTACTTGGTGCAACGGCTACGTCTCGGATCTTCTTGGTGACCCACGGAATGATGAGCTTTCCACGGGTCGCCGAGTAACTCGTATACAACTCATTCATCAGACCTAGGTACTCTGATTCAGCACCAGTATCGACACCAGGAGCTCGGATAGTTCTCTTCCGGATCTCTTGCGCCACTTCCTTGAGCTCTGATGCGCCAACACGGAACTTGGCATACAGGAGGGCGGACATTGTTGTATCGTTCAGCTGTCGTTCGGCAATCCGCTTTAGAACATCGGCAGATATTTCTTTAAGGCCATTGACAAAGTTGACACGAATCAACGTAAGACCCCTTGTCATTAGCAGTCGGTAACGGGAACGATACGTGGAGGCTTCACGATGTTCAGGCTGGCTCCCAAGTCAGCGGAAGCTTCTAGCCATGAGAAGCGAGACCTACGTGGGCAGCCATGTATTCCAAGCATTCATCCAGGCGAGCGAGCATACTCGAGAACTCCTGGCTCCGCACGAAGCTGCCAGCCCCTGGAGCGTTTAAGCGTCTTGTGACCGGTTCAAGGAAGCTGTAGTATTTTAGATTATGAGAAATCCCATCCGCCAATTGCGTAAGCCGCTTTTGCTCCTGCGTCAGTCCATCGCATTGGTTCTGAAAAGTCGTCGTCTGAGCTTCGACATCTTTGAAAGATTCAGACAGCGAGGTCAGAAGGTCTAGGGTGTTCTGAGTATCGGAGAGCAACGAGTCCAGATGGGAGGAGTAGAGGTCGAGCTGTTCCAAGTAGTCTCTAGAGGCAAGATTCGATCAGAAGTGGTCTAAGTAGATCTTGTGTTGTCGACGTGACTGAACGTACGTGTACTCTTCGTGACTTGCATCAAGCAAGTCATTCTCCAAGTCATCATACCAGTCCGCAAACTCAAGATCATCCTTGATACTCCCATAACTTCCTGTTCCTTTTCCTCTTCGTGGGCTGAGGTCCCTATCAAGCACGGCCTTCGCTGCATAGTGAAAATCAGAGTAAGATTGTGCTCGTCTGCTCAAGGTGGCTTTCGGTGGACCTGCGTTCTGTTGGACAGCGGTCGAGAGCTCGCCGATGACATCTAGGGTACGCTCATTAGCTTGAGAGTCTTCCTGTTGGATAGATCAGAAATCATTTGGCAAAACAAAGCGCTTGGCTTACATTGGGCTGCTTCAACAATGACTGCCTCCGCTTGTGCTTGGGCGTAGTCTGTCTGTCTTCCTGGGGCGCCGCACTGGGTATGAAGGTGTAGAAAGAGGCGTCATCGTACATTGCTCCCTGTGTGCCCTCAAACAGTCAATCTCTGGGAGAATGTCGAAGACCCGTTGGCTGGGTTTTTGTCAACGGCAGTTTTTCGCGGGACGATCGACGGAGCTTCAAGACTCTTGCTGCAGGCGAACTTCAAGCTCTCAACCACTACCCATTCACGATGATAATAAGACAGACCATAATCCGACATGGTGAGTGTCTAAAATTGCGACATAATGATGTAAATGATACTAAACGAAACAGGTCGGAGGATTGCAACACGACCACGACTTCCATGGATCCGCTCCTTTGCCAGCGAGGTCGACATCGAAGCCATCGAAGCGTCCCTCGACCGTTCCCTCAAGGAAACCCACTCAATCGAATCGCTTCTTCAGAATGAAAGCTCTGATGTCGTTCCCCAAATTGACAACGACACGCACACCACGCCAGACTACAACAATGATGAAGTCGCAGAAGCTTTCCGTAGTCTCAAACGACAAGGTCCGTTACCCTCTTTCTTGTAGAACGGTGCTATTTCATAGCTCACTGTCTATCCTGGCTAACAAACGCAACTCTACAGAATCCCTAACGTCCCACCTCGGGACCACTCTGACACCCCATTACACCCCCCACACCCTCCTCACCCATCCTCCACAGCCTTCCGAAATCACCCTCCCTCTTCTTCTCGCCTCCCAATCCCACCTCGGCCACTCCACCTCCCTCTGGAACCCTCTCAACAGCCGCTACATCTTCGGCATCCGCTCCGGCATCCACATCATTTCCCTCGACGTAACAGCCGCCCACCTCCGGCGCGCCTGCCGCGTCGTCTCCGGCGTCACCGAACGCGGTGGCCTAGTCCTCTTCGTTGGCACCCGCAAAGGCCAAGACCGTTGTGTCGTCAATGCCGCAAAATTGGCGGGCGGATGCCATCTGTTTGAGAGATGGACCCCCGGCAGTATTACGAACGGGCATCAGATTTTGGGGCGGTGTAGGATGCAAGTTGTGGATGAATTCGATCAACCGGTTCCGGGGCTGGAGAATGAGCTGTTGGAACGGCCGGTGTTGAAGCCGGATTTGGTGGTTTGTTTGAATCCCCTGGAGAACTGGGTCATGTTGCATGAGTGCGGGCTGCATGGGATACCAACGGTGGGAATTATCGATACCGATGCTAACCCCACATGGGTGACGTACCCCATCCCGGCAAACGATGATAGTTTGAGGTGCGTGCAATTACTAGCAGGAGTATTAGGAAAGGCAGGGGAGGAAGGGCAGCGGCGAAGAAGGGAGAGGGCGAAGAAAGGCGAGGTGACGTATCAGCCTGAGGCGTTTGAATTGAAAAGCAGGGAAGGGGAGATGAAAACCGGAGGGGATGCAGAGGCGATACATCATGCTGGGGGGAGTGGATGAAAGTTTAGTCTCTTAATTCTTCCCTTTAGTTGTGTATGTAGCACTTATCATATCTCCTTCCCTGCGTTGCCATGACTGTACAAACACCAGTCACAGACACGTCTAAGGTCTACATCCAAATCTCCCTCCGTCTAAGCTACCTGCCTTGTTGAATCATCACCATACACACTCATTACTCTACCAATCAACAATCAACCCATTGCCCTCATCGTCATCTCCACCACAATAAACGTCCCCGCACTGACCGGCAACGCCCTCACACACGTCGGTCCAATCCCCTTCCAAAACCCTCGCATCCCTTCCTCCCGCCACGTTTGCCGAAAAGCATCTCTCATGTTCAGATATCTCATCTGAGACCCAAAGCCATCGGATTGCATCTTGCTTTTGACGACGTCGAAGGGATAAGAGGAGAGCCAGAGAGCTTCACCTGCTATGCCGCCGTAAAGGGCGATGAGGGGGGCGGAGATGGAGGAGCGGGGAGTGGATGTTTGTCGGGAGTGGAGACGCATGAGGTATTCGAACGTTAGGAACCTGAATTACTCTCTTTTCATTAGATCTTCATCCACCAGAGAATTAACCAAATCGGTTGGTTTATGAGGATTGCAAGGCCGGCAACTCACCAAACACCATAAGCCATTGCCTCCCTTGCGAGCGTAACTACCTGTCCTCTATATAGTCCTCCTATGCCTCCCCCTTGCTTCATTAGCTTCCGTACGCAGTCAAGAGGACCATTGTACAATCTCCCCGCTCCATGCGGTTGCGTCTGGAGTCTTATACGGACGTGTTCGATAGGACCGGAAAGGTAGGAGTTCGCGAGGCCGGCGAAGGCGCCGGAGAGGTAGAGTTGGCTGTAGGTTAAGTCAGGGGATCTGCCTAAATGGTACCGGGGCTTAGCGATGGGAGACTTGATGAAGGAACAGTGGAATGGGGGTACCTTTGAGGGTATTGCGAGCTTCAAATTGACGTCTAGCATAGTGGAAACCGCCGAATTGGACTGAGACCTGCGATCTTCGTCAGCATGATGTTCTAGGCTATTGATCGATGAACGTCGGGATGATGAGTAGACGGTGAAGGAGATAAAAGCCAAGACGGAGCATGATAGAGTCGCTCTTCCAAAGTGCCTCGAACGAATAACGCCCTGTCTTCGTAATATCACAGCTTCAGGAAGAATTAAACTTACGCAAGCACCAATTCCCACCAAAGGCGTCAGCGTTCCCTATCACACGATGGAAGCCATCAGCTCTCGCACTACCGTCACAGCCTCTACCCAGAGCCGGATTGGTCCCACGAACCTTATAAAAAGCGAGCGGGCCTTCATTCTTGAAGATCTGCGTTGCTCCGTCTATGGCCCCTGTGTACTTTTTGGTGGTCTGTAATCGGACTTTGACAATATCTATTGCCAGCGTGGAGCTGTGAGAAGCGGCATAAATAGAATAGGGTTGGACAAAGTACCAAATGGTTGGCCTATGGAAGTTGTTATCAGCGATCGTACTTCTAAACATTAATGACTTCATCCATATATCAAACTAAAGAAAATGCATCGATAGCCAAATGTAGATAGTCTATCTATAAGTCGATGCAATACACAAGCCCAATAAAAAGGACTCTCTATCCACCGAACTAAATGTATTACAACATAAATAATTCCTCTCCGTCCTGTGGGCGTTGAGATTCCCAACGACAATCCCAGAACCATCCGGATGGCCATTTATAATTCCCACAAAAACGCTCAGAGTTCCGTGCCCATGGTCCAACTCCACCCAATCGCAGTGTCACCCTCTTGCCAGAAGCATCAGGCCGAAGCCTCAAGCACATTTCCCAAAAGCCCCGATGGGAATCCAAAGCGAAAGCAGATAGACCATTCGTGAACAACGCCCGCAGTAAAGAAGAACACCAGATCACATTCAATGAAATTCTGACTGACCAAGTAAAACCTGCGCAACGCCGCCAGCGGCGCCGGCAAAGAGATCCTTCAACGTCTGTTTCGCCCCTCCCGTATCGATCTCTTTGCTCACCGTTTCCGCCATTCCTCACAACTCTATCCAAACTCTAGAGTAGATGGTGATTCCAAACGAGATGGATAAAGATAGATAGACGGCAATGGAACGTGTAGATTGTTTCCTTAGTGAAGAGCGCAAATGAGCTTGACTGCTACTTCGTAACTTCCGATCTTCCAAGGGAACAAGAAAGTTTAACACTTCTATGATGTACCTCCTGACGTAAGTCGTGATGAATTCCTGGTCATCTTTCGTCTTCGAGGGTCGCCAATGAATAAGGTACAGTACATTATTAGATATCCAAAGCCACATTGACCAATCACAAAGCGCTTACCAAGGCGAATTTCGGCTTGGGATTTTCAGGCCGAAAGTTGAGACCAAAGTTTTCAAATATAGGATGGTTAGGTAGTCAGTGTTTCGACGTATCCGAGATTTCAACACAAGAAGCCTGGAAATGTGGTACATTATGTTTGACCTGTACTAATCATGCTAGCTAGTTTTGAGCTCTCCATGTTGTGAGCTCGCAGTTTGAAGCTCGATTGCAAATCATTGTCTCTGCAGGCAATATCCCCGAAGTGTCAATCCTTTTACTCCATTCCCTTCATTCCAGTTGACACGCATAATGAGCTGAGGAAACGACCATTCCAAATATCCGCCAATCTTTCCGTGATCCTTCATCATCATGACTACCTCAAATGTACCACATACCCCAAGGCAGACCATCCCGAGGAATCATTGGTAGAAGCGGCGCAGGCTCTTCAACCGGCTGCCCTGATGTTGATCGCGATGGGTCGCCTTGATCACGCACACGACGTTCAGACTCCGCAATGTCTTCATGGGCACGGGCCCGATTGGACGCAAGGTGGGCATAGTACACCGCCGGGACTAAGATATCATCAGTATTTGAAAATACAATGTACATATCGGTAAAGACTTACAGAGCGAAACGGGAGTAGTGGAACGCATGTACTGATAAGAATGCTCATAGAGCATCTTCTGGAAGGTGTCAGTGGGAACATTAGCTTCATCCAGAAGCATATGGTAATGAGTCGGACGCGCAGTCCCTTTCAGTGCTTTATGAGAACATAGATAGATATCGTTCTCAAAAGGATGAGTGACATCGTGATCGACAAGCGTGCCAGGGAGCGAATTCTGGTTCTCGTCACCAGCCTTGCCTGGGAAGAAGCGAATGTGATGTCGCTTCTCGGCCACAACAACTGTGAATTTGACCTGGTCGAGATTAGCGGAGCTCATCGTCACCTGTACGTTATAGTACTCACCTCATGCGTTCTCACTCCCGCCTGGGGCACAATCATCTCGTTCCATATCTCCTTGATGTCTGCAACTTCGTATTTGATTACATTCAGATACTGGGCCTCGGATACCCCGTCACGGAAGTAGTAGACATGGTCTGGCAACCGACCACCAGACACATTCGCCGTCCAGTGGCGGAAGAGAGGTGTTAACATGTCTCGAAGGTTCCGAGTTGAGATCATTTCAACACGGTAACCATTCGTCTGTACTCCTGCTGCATAACGGGCCGCATACTTATCCATCGATACAGTCATCGCTGCATAAGAAGGTGCTCCAACGCCAGGTGCAGCGTGAGAAACATCAGCGCCAATAACCATTGTAGGCCTACCAAAATGACCTGAAGCAGATGCCATCGCCACACGGCTCGTGGCCCCGCCGAGCTTAGCATTGACCTTCATCAAGACGTTCGAGTGATACTGCGGGTTATTCTTGATTACTTGGGAACCCTGGACACACTGAGTGAATGATCCATAACGGCAGTCACAGGACTTCTTAATCCGTAGGTAGTTATCCGCGCTCGTGTTGGGAAGGATGAAGATTAGGAGTTGAGGGCGAGCATTATGCTTATTGCCAACACCGTAGAACAGCAGCTCGGCGCACTTTGCGGGGTCAGACTGCGGTCCGTTGATTAGGGGGCTCTTGTTGTCGACAATGCCGCCATGTCCCTGATAAGTTTGGATGAACGTCTGCACAAAGGCGTGGACTTGTGCTGCATTGGGTATCCCACTTCGTTGAGCTGACGAAGGATCGGTAAGTACAGCGACTCCCCAGACTCTCAGTGGTGCCTCATTAGGGACGAGGAACTTCTTATTCCTTAAATCCCAGCGACCCTTGGTACCTGGGGCGAAAGTCGACTTGTTGAACTGAATAGTAGGTGGGTTGAGAATGCGTGCGTTAGTACTGATTGGCTCAGGATTGATACGGAGGGCGAAGTGTTTAAGGACAGGGTCTTTATCCCAACCCAACATTCGAGTGCCGGCTTGGATTGACTGGAGACGATGTTCTGGTGGTTGGACAGCAAACTTGATCATCTTGCTCGTTTGCTGTTCGTTCAATTTGTAGGGATACCGCTGGCCAGGCATCATGTTACAAACCTCCATTGGGAAAATGATCTTCTTTTTAGTGCATTGAACGACGGGAAGATCGGGCCACTGCAGGTAAACGTTGTACTTCTTCTGGAAGTAATCAAATAGGCTGATTGGCGGGCCTTCCTTCTTCTCCTCTCGGAGATACGGGATGAACGTAAAATCTCTCGCGCTCTGGTCGAGGATATCATGGACCTTCCAGACCCTATTAATCTCTTTCTCAGAACGACCTCTATGGGTGACAAAGAAATCGTTCTTCTTCAGCCGCTTCATTGTCTGGAATTTGTTAGTCGTCTTCCCAGTCCTCCTATCGCGCCAGTTATATGGCAGTGTATCCAGATCCATGTGACCCGACAGTTGATTGATTATCATAGGGAAGCTTGCTTTATTCCAGAAGCAAGTGTGGGAGACGTCGACATTAACAACCATACGTTTACCCTCAGCCATACGAATAGACTGATAGATACCGCGCATAGCTTCGACACCGCCACCTACAAGTTCCTTTTGGCCGGTATTCCGATCGAAGTATGACTTCTTGATGTTGATGTGCTGCTTCGAAGGCCCCTCCCGGATCAAGTGGTCAAGAAAGTCTGAGATCATTAGCGGCGAGATTAATACGGAGTTTCAAGTGAACACTTACTGATTGCATCAATAACACCAGGGCCGAAGTCCACTGTGCCATTCAGATACGCGTAGATGTTGTTGAGATCAACCGTAGCGGACTTTCTGATACGGACTCGATGTAAGTCACGCTTCTCATTATCGATGGTTGAAGTGTCGCGGCCTTTCTCTTTGTCAAGGTCGATCATGGCACTAAAATCGTTGGGGAGGTTTTGCTTAGACCTGAAAGAAAATCAGCTTCTACTCTTTCGTAACTTTGAGCAAGTGGCGGACCAAGCTAATTTGTTGCCATCGTAGATCCACTCTTGAAGACCGCCGGGGATCTTGCTTGCCATTTCCCTCGAACCCCAGATAGCCTTGATAAGGGCGCGTTTGATGTCATCTCCGCTACCTATTGTGACCTAGGATTGCATATGTCAGTATAAGGGCGTTAGTGACTCTCACAGATCAAGACCTACGTCATATTGATAGTATCTCGCATTCGGCGAGTTGATAATGGCGTGAGAATTGAGTCGAAGTTTGATAGCTTTACCATCTCTACCGAATCCGGGACGTTTCATCAACTTCGAAGGAGCCTGCAAACGAAAAGGATTAACATCAGTCAAAACCTGACGTACTGGTTGTATGGGAGTCCCATCAACTTGATTAAGATTTTCAGTGCCAGGTATACGCAAACTCTCAGAAGAGGGAATATGATCAGGTTGAAACGGATTTCGAACGGGGTCCGCCATTGCTGCAAAGGAGAGATAAACAAGTTGTATAGGTTGGATGACAAGGATGGGGGTGCTTGAAGGCAATCAACTAAGAGCTAACACGGAAATTGATTACCACGCTGTGCTTTAAGTGTGCTGATGAGTGCTCGGCAAGTATGTTTGTGTAGAAGGAAGAGTGCTTGAAGGTACAATATGGATGGCTTGTTGTTGGAGATAGAAGATAGAGAAGGATCTTTGGTAGATGTAGAATGTAGGATGTAAGAGAATAGAAGGTATCGGAGGGAAGAGAATGGTTTAAGTAGGCACGAGAAAGCAAAGATTAAACGCTAGCAGGATGAATCAAACCTTCATGGGGGACAACCAGAGTGTATTCAATCGACAATACCGAGATGAAGAAGGGGGAAAGTCAGTTGTTGGACAGTGAAGATGTTGTACAGGACAGACCGAGGACCACGGAACACGAAGACAAGCAAATTACGTAGTACATGAGATCTCCCGACATTCACTCACTGATTCGTTGGAGTAGTAGGAGTATAATTCGCCTCCCCAGTCAACACGCGAAGGCAGCTTCTTCTTCTGCGATTCCGCCTTAGGGTCGAGAGCCGGATCTCTCAGAGCTGCACCGCTTGCGCTTGGTGGGCCAGCCGCGCTACGAGGTCGGGACGCGCTCCGCACAGAGGCACCTGGAGCAGTCGGCGGGGGGGCAGGGTGAGGAACATTGGATGGAGGGCCGCCACGGCTGGAGCCCGGACGGGGCGGTCCGGAGGATGAGCCAGGGCGATCGGAAGGACCATCGTAGCGGCCGAGGTGACCTGGACCAGTGTTCTCTTGAGGCTTGCCCATGGCAGCTTGCCGGTTCTCCTTGGCACGCTTCTTGGATGCTCCGGCCATGGTTATGGGTGAAATCTACTGGGGTCGTAGGTTAGTCTACGTATTGTGGGCATGAGCATGCGGGTATGGAGAAAGGTGATGGGTAAGAAGGGACGGGTTAGCAAGAGCATTGGTACACATAGGCTGGAGGGCAAAGTGGGTTTTACATGTGGTGCAGATGTTATACTGGGTGTAGCGCATGACAAGAAGAGCACAGCAAACCTGGTAAACAACACAAGACTGAATGATTGGCAATAGAGCCAGTAGGAAGAGATGAACAAATGGGAAGACACTGATGAAAGTGCAGAGGGTTGAGAGAGTGGAAAGAGGTTGGTGAAGTTGGAAGTGATGTTTGTGGGACTTACGAGAGTTCAAGAGTGGAGTAAAAGAATTGTTGATCCCGGAAGTGGGGCCCGAAGGTCAGGTGAGTTGTTGAGAGTGTAGGTAGATGGACGTAATCAATCACACAGTGAATGGATTCCCTGATGGCTGAAAAAGAACGATGGATTACTTGGATTGACGCTGGATCCAAAGGCCGATGATGATAAGGGTGATTGAAGATGGACCAGAGGTGGTAGATATCAAGCCAGGGTCAAACAAGGAGGTTGACCGATGGTTTTGGGAAAGGAAAAGGATTGCAGGTTGCACGAAGGAAGAGCTGATTAAATGGTAGGTGAAGCGCTAGTGGCCTAGAACTGCAGCCTTACTGCGATTTTGAATGTAGGAGATTACGACATGTGAGTGTTGAGATACAACTTACTTAGGCGGTAGAATTCTACTCTCTTGTTTACTTCGGATTTAATGTCCTGAGGAAGGAGCAAACAACAGTGAGCTAGTTCGATTATCACGGCGCTGAGCGCTTGAGGCGTCTACCTTACCTAGTACCAATGCATTCTAGCCACTAGGCTACTTATAACATAATTACCAGCAAGGATTCCGACCTATTGCAGGACACCGTTGTACATCCATAGGAGAATGCCTGAGAGGGCTTTGAGTTGTTTGCTTGATATTGCTATGCTATTTAAAAGAATCAGACTTTGTAATACATCGATCTGGTCGCTCGCATTGAAACCACTAACACATCGCTACTGATCGCTCTTACCATATCTGGTCCAACGCCCTCGCAATGATGGTTGAGAGATATCAAAACGTATCAATGCACGCATAAAAAAGGCCAAGAAGTCGACACTTCTCGCAATGCCGAGAGAAAATAAACAGAAGA
>QQTW01002590.1_pt1 | contig 13193 bp, 10 predicted proteins | sample 1904831 | NCBI WGS metagenome assembly QQTW01 (sample SAMN09435610, study PRJNA476489) | Subsurface metagenome, whole genome shotgun sequencing project. | reverse complement strand
TACAACAATTGAATTTACCCCCAACCAGCCAGGAAACTATGAATTTGCTTGTGGTATGAATATGTTCCGGGGAGTGATAGAAGTGCAAGCATCTAATGCTCCCAGTAAAAAAAAGCTCTTGCCTCAAGTTGCAGTATGAGTAGTGCTTATATCACGTTTTTAAAATGTAAGTTGCTGCTATCTATGGGCAACAGTGCAACGATAGCAGTTTTCTTTCTCTTTCTTAAAGCTGGGCGCGGATTCTATCAGTCATATTTTGGTAGGATACTTAAGTGATGAATGCTACTAAAGCCAAGCAATAAGTAATTAAGTAAAAATTATTGAGAAAATTGAGTATTATAAACACCATAAATATAGCTGCGATCCAGCCACGCACACTATCAAAAGTGTTTAATACCATAGCTGTACATTATTATTGGTACATAAAAGATTTTTAGTACGCCTCAGTGTTTGTAATTCAATATTACCTACTCCCTTGCATCTCCAGTCAACTGGAGAGTTTAGAATAAATGGAGATAAAGCTATTAGAGAGTTTTATTTTATAGGAGATGAATATGTTAGTTCAAGAATTACCTAAACAAATCGGTCTAGTTGCGAAAGAAAGCGGCGTACCTATCAAAACAATTCGCTATTATGAGGAACTGGGTTTACTCAAGGTATCGGCGAGAACAGAAGGTGGGTTTAGATTATTTGATAGTAATGTTTTTGCACGTCTAAGTTTTATCAAACGTAGTCAAAGTTTGGGCTTAAGCCTACTAGAAATCAAGGAATTTCTGGATGTACATGACCAAGGCGATTTACCTTGTGACCATATCAAACCCAAGCTGAAAGACAAGCTTTCAGAAATCAATCGGCAAATTCACCAGCTACAAATCCTCAAACTAGAGTTAGAAGGAGGGAGCATCTCACTTTTGCAAATAGTCAGTTGTAGATAGCATTCCATTAAGATAAGCAGTGCGATGAGAGAGAACTTGCGGTACATTCTGTTTGTTCCACTGAGCGCCGGAAATTTTCACACGCCTACCAATTTGTTTGACAGTGGACTCAATTGCACCAGAACCAATCGAGCTAATCTGTTCGGTTTGAAAATACCAGTAATCGGGGATACGAGCCTGATGCTTATGAAGATAGGCAATAAAATTTTCGACTTGAGGATGTGACCACTCATCAAATTCAGCAATCGCTGCGGCAACATTTCCCCGCCACAAAAAGGCTTCTACGTTTGCCAAAAGGTTTTTATCACCACCGACCTTGTAAAGGTTTTCTACTAGATGATACCAGTCTAAGATTTCGAGACGGCTTTCGCTAGTGGCAATGCCAGCGATGAGATTCCATATGCCATCATGTCCGTCCCCGATGCAGGTACAAATTTCTGATAGTTGTTGCTGATTTACCCAAGTGAGCAAAGCTTTATTATCTTGAAAATAAGCGGCAACTGCTTGACCATCAAGGTTTACGGCTTTATAATCTCTCCATTCACATCCTTGACCTACGGGAGTGCGAAGCCTAACTTTTCCCCCATCAACGGTTAACTCTTCTATCTCTTGGTTAACCCTGACTTCGGGAAACTGATGTCTCTGTACGAGTCTTTGCTGTGTACTGTGGGAAACTGCAATTCCTGTCAGGATTTCCAAGTCTCTCGCGGTATTGGCATAGGATACATTTGCACTCAATAGCAAACAACACTTTTCCAGATGTGGACTCAGTTGCGTGTTTGATTTCACCTCTAACTTTTGGGATTGGTTTTTTGTCAGTTTCAGCATACCAATGCTGCTTTTTAATTTTCTTGTTCTGCCTTTGGTTGTACCTGTGACGGATTGGATAAAAAAATCCCAATTTCTGGACTAATGTGCTTAATTACCTTTTGGCGTACTGTCTGTTCAATTTCTTCTAAAGTGTTCAATTTCTCTTGTGGGGTTTCCTCATAGAGAATGGCAGCAATAGCTTGTACATAGGTTTTTAGTTTTTTAGCTTTCTCTGGAGTCATTTCCTGTACGTCCTGTCTGTTTTTACTCATCTTACATTTTTGCTTCAATTCTAGTTCTCTGACCCCTTAAATATTTTAAGTATTAATACTCATTACAAAACTGAGATGCTCCCACGCCAGATAATATAGAGGCTAGTGGTCTATTTGCTCAAACTAATGAGGGCGCAACAGGGGAGAGCGGAAATTTAACTATAGAAACTGAAAGGCTAGTAGTTCTGGGAGGAGCGCAAATATCAAATACAGGTCGAGGTAGCGGTCAACAAAATACTTTGACTATTAATGCCTCTGCTTTTGTCCTGCTTAGTGGAACTGCACCAATCCCAACATTCGATAATGCAAGCGGCGTTTTTGTCTCGGCGGAACCAGGATCTACTGGTAACGCTGGACAATTAAATATTAATACTGGAATACTTACTGTCGAAGATGAAGCAAGAATATCAGCAGATAATTTTGGATCGGGAGAAGTAGGCGGAAATGCCACTTTAAATGTTGGACAGTTGATTATTCAAAATGGCGGTCAGGTTAAAGCTGGCTCTTTTGGTACAGGTGCAGGAGGTATCTTAAATGTAATTGCTTCCGAGTCTGTAGAGATAACTAGCAACGGTACTTTATTTACTCAAGCCGAAGCCGCCGGAGATGCGGGCAACTTAAATATCACTACTAGAAATTTGAGCGTCCGAGATGGCGGTAATGTCACTGTTAGCAGTATAGGTTCAGGCGCAGCAGGAGAATTAACAATTTCAGCCCGCTTTGTAGAGCTTGATGATAATGCTACTTTAAGCGCGATCGCTAATTCAGGCAATGGCGGCAATATTAGCCTGCAAGCAGACGACCTATTGCTACTGCGCCGCAATAGTAGTATCTCTACTAGGGCTGGTACTCCAGAAACGGCTGGAGGTACGGGCGGCATTGTTACGATTGATACTACAAATCTTGTAGCTTTAGAAAATAGTGACATCGATGCCAATGCCTTTGGCGGCTTGGGCGGTCAAGTTAGAATTAGCGCTCAAGGAATTTTTGGTACGCAAGTAAGAGAACGACAAACTTCCGCAAGCGACATTACGGCAAGTTCAGACTTAGGCTCTGATTTTAGTGGCAACGTAGAAATTATTACTCCCGATATCGATCCCAGCCAAGGGCTAGTTAATTTATCTGTAGAAACCGTAGATGCTTCTAACCAAATTGCCGCAGGTTGTACAAACGATCGCAATGCGAGTCAAAACAAGTTTGCGATCGTAGGACGCGGCGGCTTGCCTCTCAACCCCGGAGATCCTCTTAGCAACGATGCGGTATTAGCAGATTGGGCAACTCTTGAACAAACTGAGGACGAGAATCTTTCTAGTCGTGCTACTACCATCCCCACGCCCAAAAACTCAGCCACCCAACAGATTGTAGAAGCCCAAGGGTGGATTGTTGATGCTAAAGGGCAGGTATTTTTGACAGCCCAAGCCCCAGACTATACACCCAATACTACTAAATTGAATACAACGCCTTGTAATGGATCGTAAATATAAAAGTATCCCGTACCAACATTGTTTGTACGCGATCGCCCTTTTCCTCCCTATCACCCTGCTAAATCCACCTCTAAAGGCACAAACACCACCTACCCAACTGCCTTTACCGCAAGACGTTCAGCCTTCTTTTCCTTCCCCTATCCCTGCACCAGAAATACCCCAACCACTACCGCCACCAGAACAACTATTACAGCCACCGCAAACAACGCCATCGCCGCCGGAAAATATTCCTGGTGTACCGCAAACTATTGCCGTTGAACGCTTTGAAATAGTTGGTAGTACCGTATTTAGCCCAGAGCAATTAGCAATAGTCCTTGCTCCTTATACAAATAAACCAATATCCTTCGCCGAACTATTCAGCGCGCGATCGGCAGTGACACAGCTTTACTTAGATAATGGCTATATAACATCCGGCGCTTATCTCCCTCCTCAAGCGCTAGAAGGCAAAGTAGTTCAAATTCAAGTAATCGAAGGCGGACTCGAAAATATTCAAGTTACTGGTACGCGCAGGCTCAATCCTAGCTACATCCGCCGCCGCGTTGCTCTAGGTGCAGATATGCCCCTAGAGCAACGCTTATTAGCAGCGCTGCAACTACTCCAACTCAATCCTCTAATTGCCAACATCTCCGCCGAATTGTCAACCGGAACGCGCCCCGGTCAAAGCTTGCTAGAAATTCGCGTTAGACAACTACCATGCAAGCCGCCCTTGACAACGGGCGATCGCTGGCGGTTGGTAGCTTTCGCCGCCGCCTCCAAGTTAACGAAGCCAACGCCTTCGGACAAGGGGATAGCGTCAGCCTTGCTTATACAAATACAGATGGTAGTAACTCTGTAGACGCTAGTTACTCCATCCTCTCAACCCTCGTAATGGTACGCTCAGTGTTGCTTATGGCACGACATCAAGTAGTGTAATTGAACCGCCTTTTGACGTAATTGATATTAATTCTGAGTCGCGCTACTACGACTTAAGTTTTCGCCAACCCATAATTCAAACTCCCAACCAAGAATTGGCAGTCGGTTTAAGCGTTAACCGCCGGGAAAGCGAAACTTCGTTATTAAACGAACCATTTTCCCTATCTTTGGGCGCAGACGAGCGCGGACGTACCCGCATTTCAGCTTTACGATTCTTTCAAGATTGGACGCAACGCGATATCCGTCAAGTAATTGCCGCTAGATCCCAATTTAACTTAGGAATTGATGCTTTTGATGCTACGACCAACGCAGAGCAGCCCGATAGTCGCTTTTTATCTTGGCTTGGACAAGCGCAGTGGGTACGCCTATTAGCACCAGACACCTTAATTTTAGTACGCGGCGACGTGCAACTATCTACAACATCGCTCGTTTCTTTAGAACAATTTAGTTTAGGCGGCTTGCAAAGCGTGCGCGGCTATCGTCAAGACTTACTTTTATCTGATAACGGTGCTTTTGCTTCTGTGGAAGTCAGATTACCTATTCTGCGCGTACCTGACTGGGGTGGGGTCTTACAAATCGCGCCCTTTGTCGATATTGGCACTAGCTGGAATACAGGTAGATCGTCTGCCGACCCTAGTACCCCCGCCGCTCTTGGCTTAGGTTTAGTTTGGCAGCACGATCGCTTGACGGCGCGAATTGATTACGGTGTTCCCTTAGTATCTGTTTCTTCAACAGAAAGAACATGGCAAGAAAACGGCATATATTTTTCCGTATTTTACAACCCTTTTTAAGAAAGATTAGTTTTAATACCCTTTGGTTTAAGCGAATTTTACTTGCACTATTAACAGCGCTTGTTTGTGCTACTTCATCGCCTATTTGGGCGAAAGTTCCGGCTATGACAGCGCGAGTCCAAGTCTTAGATCGCAGTTTGTTACAACAAGGTAAAACATTTTACGACGGGGGACAATATGCTCAAGCAGTCGAAGTCCTAAAAACAGCAATTGCAGAATATGACGCAAGAGGAGATAAAGTAAATCAAGCCTTGACATTGAGCAATCTTTCTTTAGCTTATCAACAACTTAATTTATGGGATGAAGCCAATAGCGCGATCGCGCTATAGTCTAAAAATTCTTCATTGAACTAGCGAAAAATACAGTTAGTAAAGCAGAAGCCCTGCGTCGCGCCCAGCAAACTCTTTTACAGAATCCTCAGTACAGGCATCCGGTTTACTGAACCCCTTACGTACTGGTAGGCAATTGGCTGTAAAAAATTATAGTAGAGCAAGATATAATCGTAACTCTAACAAGTACCTTTCAATTATTATCGTTCATCTATCTTTGTTGCCAAAGGAGGTAGCGATCGCAATATCCAATTATTTTTCGTGGAACATGACAATAGAAAGATAAGTCAAGCAAGCGTGTTTAGTTTTCAACATGGCGCGATCGCTAATTTTTACTTCTTGTTCCTCTTGCCGTCTTACCGCAGCAGTTGTAACATCTATGGACAGTTCGATCGCTTTTGCCAACCTGTGAGGTGGAATGACGAAGTTGTCCGAAGAAGTCGATAGCCAAGCTAAATCTAATTCCCGCCAGCGTTTCTGGTTTATTATGCTCCGGCGCACGGGCATATATTTAGGCATTCCCCTGTTAATTGGAGTTACTGGCGGTGCTTGGTGGTTGTGGGTTTTTGTCCAAGAGCGATTAGCGCCGATAGTTCAAGCAAATTTAATTCAAACTTTAAATCGAGATGTTCAGTTAGGGCAAGTCGAAAGCGTGTCTTTAACAAGCTTGCGGTTTGGAAAATCGGCAATCCCAGCAACAAAAAGCGATCGCGATCGCGCTACGGTGGAAGCTGTAGATGTAAAGTTCGATCTATTTCAACTAGCTTTTACGCGCACTTTGAAGCTAGACGTAACTTTAATTAATCCTGATATCTATATCGACCAAGATCGCACCGGACAATGGATTGCTACAAGTATTAATACTCAAGAGGGTAAAGGAGCTTTTAAAACCCAATTAGATAATGTTCGCGTACAGAATGCTGATGTTGTATTAGAACCAAATATCAAAACAAAAGGCAAAAATCAGTTAAAAGCCAATATCAGTAATGGTTCGGCTCAACTACTAGAAAACAATCAATTAATTAAATACAATTTAAGCGGTCAATTGGCGACTAAAGGTAGCCTCTTGCTACAAGGAGAAACTCGTCCCAAAACCGAAGAAACAAACCTACAGTTACGCGCTCAAGATGTTTTAGCTTCAGAAGTAACTCGGTTAATTAAACTACCTGTCGATCTGCAAGCAGGTAGAGTTAGCGGAAACTTAAAAATTCTTAGTAACCCGAAGCAACAAACATTGTTGTATGGCGCAATTAATCTTAATTCCGTCACCGCCAAAGTTAGGCAACTACCCCAAGCTTTTAATCGAGCTAACGGTACTCTGCGTTTTAAAGATACGCTCATTGGACTCGATAAAGTTACAACTAGCTACGGTTTAATTGGCGCTACAGCTAATGGAACTTTGGATACGCAAAAAGGTTATAGCATTAGTGCCGTAGTACCATCAGTGAGCGTAGCCAATGCCCAAAAAACACTAAAACTTCAGTTACCCGTACCAGTAAGCGGTACAATCCGCGCCAACGTGCAGTTAGTCGGCGCGTTAGAAACGCCGATTTTATCCGGTACGGTTGTTAATACTAAAACTGCCCGCGTTGACAAAATAAATTTTAAACAAATTCGTAGTGACTTTGCCTTCGCACCCGCAAAATCGGTAATTGCGTTTAGAAATATTCAACTAGCACCCACCGCCGGAGGACAAATAACCGGAAATGGGATTATTAAATTAGGACAAACGCCCCAGCTAGGCTTTGATACCGTAGCGCGAAATATCCCCGGAGATGCGATCGCCCGACTGTACAATGTATCGCCACAATTTAAACTGGGTACAGTATCGGCTAAAACTTTAGTCGGCGGGGAAGTCGGCAACTTACAAACTATCATCAACTGGCAAGCACCCCAAGCTACATACCCCGGTAGCGGACAAATTGTTGTTAATAACGCCGATACTTTTACTTTCCGCGATACTAGGCTCTCGGTAGGTGGTGGTATAGTCCAAGGGGCAGGACAATTAAAAGGTGACGTTTTTAGAGCCTCGGTCATTGCAAGTAAAGTCAACTTAGGACAAATAACTGCCGTTCCACCAGCCTTGCAAGCGCCTTTAAGCGGTCGATTTAACGTTTTAGGTTCGACAAAGTCTTTAAAGCCAGAAACCCTCGTAGCCACTGGTATTGGGCAATTAGCGATTGGTGGCGGGACAGTTACAGCCTCAAACGTCCAGCTAAATAAAGGCAATTGGCAAGCAGTAATTAGACCCCAAAACGTACAGTTAAGTAGCCTTGTAGAAGTGCCACCGCAATTAAGACAAGGTAAATTAACCGGAGTATTTAATGCTTCGGGGACTACCGCATCTTTTCAGCCAAATGCGATCGCCGCACAGGGGAGAGGATTATTAAATATTGGCGGTGGGACAGTTGTAGCTTCAAGCGTGCAGCTAGATAAAGGCAATTGGCAAGCAGTAGTTAGACCGCAAAACGTGCAGTTAAGTAGCCTAGTACCCGTACCGCCTCAGTTTCGCAATGGCAGGTTAACCGGAGTATTTGAAGCTTCGGGGACTACCGCATCTTTTCAACCGAATGCGATCGCCGCACAGGGGAGAGGATTATTAAATATTGCCGAGGGGACAGTCACCGCTACAAACGTGCAGCTAGATAAAGGCAATTGGCGGGCCGATCTTCAAGCCCAAGCAGTGCAACTACAACAAATAGTACCTACCAATGTACCGCCGCAGTTTAGAGGGAGAGTAAGCGGGGTATTTAGTGCGTCGGGAACTACTGAATCCTTTGAACTAAATGCAATTTCCGCCACTGGGAGAGGGCGCTTAAATGCGGCAAGCGGTACGCTTGTCGCCACAAATATTGCTTTAGATGAAGGCAATTTTCAAGCTCTTGTCAACCCCAATCAACTCCAATTAAGTCAATTTTCCCCAGATTTACGCGGACAACTAAACGGGCAATTGCAGGTAGTGGGAAATGTAGCAGCTTTTAACTTGGCAGGAGTCCGCGCTGAAGGGCAAGTAAGGTTATCTCAAGGCGTGTCTTTAGTCACGCAACCGCTAAACGCACAGATCCAGTGGGATGGCAGAAAAGTTACTGTCTTGCAAGCGACATCTACAGACACAACTGCTAGTGGGGTGATTTTTGTTAATCCGCAAGTTCCCGCCATCGAATCGTTAAACTTGCAAGTCCAAGCAAAAAACTACGCCTTGCAAGACTTACCTTTTGCTCTCCCAAGTGCCGTAAGTTTAACTGGAAGGGGTGATTTTGCTGGCAGAATTAGCGGCACTTTGCCCACCCCAAACGTAGTAGGAGCATTGCGCCTGCGCGACTTGGTAGTAAATAGACTTGCTTTTGAAAGAGTTTTAACGGGGAATTTGCAAGTAACAACTAGGGGCGGCGTAGAGTTAGACGTTAAAGGCAATAGCGATCGCATTGCGCTAAATTTAGACCCTAATTATCGCCCCCTTTCCTTTTCCGTCCAACGCGATCGCGCGATCGCCACCGGTCAAACTAGCGGCGAAAATCTGTTAGTAAATGTCGAAAACTTCCCTCTTTCAGCGCTGGCTTTGCGTTTACCTAATACTGCTTTGGGTTCGCAGCCTGTGGCTGGAGTATTAACTGGGGATTTTACAATTAACCAAAAAACAATTGCCGTTGCTGGAGATGTAGCGATTTCTCAACCTGTTTTAGGTCGGCTCAAAGGCGAAGAATTTACCGGGCAATTTGCTTACAATAATGGCGCTGTAAGTTTAACCGATGCGCGATTTAGAGTTGGTGAAAGCATCTACGCGGCAACAGGTAGCTTTAATCCTAATGCTTCTGGCTCTCCCCAAGTTAAAGGTCAACTCAAAGTTACCAAAGGAAACCTCAAAGATGCGATTTCCGCAATCCAACTAATTAGTTTGCCAAGTCCTGGGGGTGAAGTATCGCCAACGCCCGGAGGCGCAAGTAACCTGACCACTGTACCTGTAGGCTTACCCGGTGCAACTTTACTTTCTCAATTGCGCCGTTACTCGGAAATTAATATGCTGCTACAACTACAGCAGCAACAACGCCGTAGCAACTCTCCACAAATACCCAAGCTTGAAGACTTAGAAGGCATTTTTAATGCCGATATTGCGGTTAATGGTGCGTTACCAAACGGGTTATCGGTGAAGTTTGACATCGACGGTACAGATTGGAAATTAGGCAACTACTACACGGCTAACCAAGTAACCGCCGAAGGTAGCTTTATGGGCGGTGTTTTGACTTTTGCGCCTTTACGCTTGCAGTCAGACCAATCTTTAGTAGCATTTAACGGACAAATTGGCGGTAAAAGGCAAGCGGGGCAATTACAAGTTAATAACTTTCCCATCGAAGCGCTTAATAGTTTTGTGACGTTGCCTGTAGATGTAACCGGAAACCTCAACGCTCAAGCAACTTTAACAGGTCAATTATCTAACCCCCAAGTAGAAGGCGAACTGAGTTTAGCAAATGGCACGCTCAACCAAAAGGCAATTAATAGTGCCAATGCTAATTTTAGCTACAGCAACGCGCGGTTAACCTTCGATAGCAATATTAAAGTTGATAGCCCAGAACCAGTGACAATTAGCGGTAACGTACCTGTAGCCTTGCCTTTTGTTACTGTTAAACCTGACTTGGGCGATCGCATTACTCTCGATATCAACGTCCAAGACTCTGGTTTAGCCCTACTCAATTTATTTACAAATCAAGTAGCTTGGCAAAATGGTCAAGGCAAAGTTCAACTCCAAGTCCGGGGAACGCTCAAGCAACCCGTAGCTACAGGGGTAGCTACGGTAAGGAATGCCACAATTACCGCCCAAGCTTTGCCCGAACCCCTGACGAATGTAAATGGGACTGTAGACTTTGATTTCGATCGCCTGCAAGTTGAAAATCTCCAAGGCAATTTTTCTCAAGGTCAAGTAGTAGTTCAAGGGGTTTTACCTATATTTAGAAGTTTGCCCCCCAATGACCCCGATTTGACTAATCCTTTAACTTTTAACTTAGATAACTTAGCTCTCAATCTCAAAGGATTGTATAGAGGTGGTGCTAGTGGCAATGTTGTAGTTACTGGCGCTGTCCTTAGTCCCGTAATTGGCGGCGAAGTCCTGTTAGCAGACGGTCAAGTGTTATTAGGTGAAAACCAAGATGCGGCGGCTTCGGCTAACCGCCAACTTGCTAATTCTTTACGTCCAGCTAGTAGTGCAACGGCTGTTTCTACTTCCCCAGAATTTAAAAATTTACTCCTAACTCTTGACGATAATATTTCGATTACTCGTCAACCAATTTTCGTCCCCAAGGTAATATTCGCTTGCGGAGTGGAGGCGTGAATTTATTTACTACCCAGTTTGTGCTGGCGCGCGGCTATGAAAATCAAGCAACCTTTATTCCCGATCGCGGACTAGATCCCAATCTCGATGTCCGGTTGGTGGCGAGAGTGCCTGAAGTAACTCAATCTAGCCGCATTCCCTCGTCGCCAATTTCCTCAGAAATTAGCGAAACCTTGGCTACCGATTTTGGATCTTTGCGTACCGTGCGCGTTCAAGCGAGAGTCCAAGGGCCTGCTAGTCAAATTTTTGATAATTTAGAATTAACCAGCGATCCTAGCCGCAGCCAAAATGAAATTGTTGCACTAATTGGGGGTGGCTTTGTCGATACTTTAGGGCGCGGTGACAGTACTTTGGGATTAGCAAACTTGGCAGGTTCGGCTATTTTGGGTAATTTTCAAGGAACGGTAAGTAAAATTGGTAATGCTTTTGGTTTAGATGAGTTGCGTTTATTTCCGACAGTCACAACTTCAGAAGAATCGCGCAACTCAACACTTGGATTAGCCGCCGAAGGCAATATCGATCTTTCGCGCAATCTTTCGGTGTCTTTACTAAAAATACTCACAACTAACGAACCTACCCAATTTGGTTTAAGTTATCGTTTGAGCGATCGCGTCCGCCTCCGCGCTTCTACAAATTTGAATGCTGAAAGTTTGGCGATACTTGAATATCAAAATAATTTTTAAGTTGGTATTTATACTAAATTATTTAATTTTTAGTATAATTTAATACCCTAATTATTAACAAAAATTGAATCTAAATATAATCTTTGGTTTTATGATAATTTCATATACTATGATGTTTTAACAAGCTATGATTATTCTTAAAAAAATGTAAGAAATAATTGCCAAAAAATTTGGGAATAGATTAAGTAATTATTAAATAATCAGAAAATTATTTAATAACTATCTAGTTGAATCGTTTGATAATTTGTAGTGCGAGGAACGATCGTGTTTTCAGTAAAAAAACTCTCAATTGCTACCGTTGGAACTGTCGCCGTCGGCATAGGAAGTATTGCCCCAGCAGGGGCAGCATCTTTGTATGAAATTACAGGCTTAAGTTTTTTACCTTCAGATATTAACGATAGCGCTCAAGTAGTGGGACAGCAGTATTTATGGGAAAATGGCAACGTTACGGATCTAACTACCCTTCCTGGCGCTAACAACAGCGATATTTTTGCTACAGCTATCAATAATAAAGGTGCGATCGTTGGCGGTGGATTGACAGTAAATGAGTCTACTACCCAGCAAGAAACTATACCAAATCAAGCTTTTATCTCCGATGGTAAAACAATTTCTGACTTACCGCGTAACTACTTCTGCAACGAGTTTTGCCCTCCTATTACTGCACAAGACATCAACGATTCAGGTACAATAGCGCTAAATTATGATTTTCGCGTCGGCTTAGTTCAGCAAAGTGACGGCACGACAACTCAAGCTATAGCTACTAGAAACCTTTTTAACATTGCCATTAACAATCAAGACCAAGTAATTGGTACGGGCATATATAGTGGAATTGGTGTTAAGGGTACAACTAATAATAACGGCGAGAACTTTCTTATTCCCGCTTCAACCGACTCGGAAGATCCCTTACGCTATTTGTACACTACTACGGCAAAGGATATCAACGATTTGGGTCATGTTGTCGGTAGCTCTAGTAATTCTCTTTCTTTTGATTCAGAATTTGCTACTTTATGGGAAAATCCTACGCAAATTGGAGTTAGCTTAGGTTCGCTAGGCGGTAATTTTAGCGATGCTTTAGGTATTAATAATTCCCAACAAATAGTTGGTTTTTCTACCCTCACCCCAGATAGCTCTGCACAACACGCATTTTTATGGGAAGATGGCGAACTTATCGACCTCAATAGCTTAATTGCTCCAGACGCAGGATGGAAACTAACTTCAGCTTTTGAGATTAATAATAATGGAGACATTATCGGGGTGGGAAATTTTAACGGTGTAGAACAAGGCTTCATTGCTAAAGCAGTACCCGAACCAAGTTCGGTTTTGGGAATATTAGGTTTAGGATTATTTGGTTTTGGTGGTTGGCTAAAACGCAAAAATAATATTATTTAATCTTCTTCGATCGCTCCTAGAGCTTTTAAAGTTGATTTTTGTGCCGGAGTCAAGCCTTTGACATTGGTAATTTGCATTCCCTCGTAGGGACGAGGCGATCGCATAGACAAAAAGCAATTATTGGTTTCTAGATGCCAAGCTTTGATAGTTTCGTCAAAGCTACCACTAAAAACAATCTCTTGAGAAATTGATGGAGAAAGGGCGATCGCATAGATAATTCCTTCATGTCCGGTTAAAACTTGGGTACATTCTCCATTAAGTAAAT
>QQTW01002589.1_pt1 | contig 13194 bp, 12 predicted proteins | sample 1904831 | NCBI WGS metagenome assembly QQTW01 (sample SAMN09435610, study PRJNA476489) | Subsurface metagenome, whole genome shotgun sequencing project. | reverse complement strand
CCAGATAGGGGTGCGGCGGATTTTCTAAATGTAACTTTGACTAGCCAAGGCGCGACAACTAGCTACACTGATGTTAGCCAAGAGCGTTTACCTCGCTCGTTGCAGGCAATTATTCAAGCTTGGAACCAAATTGCTAGCGATCGCATTTAAAGAGCTTTTGCACTAAAAAACTAGTCCGTATCTATGGACTAGTTTTATTTGCATTTGGCAATGCGTGGAATTATAGTTAAGCGATCGCTCTATCAACGTCGAGCGGCATTTTGCTCTACTTCACGTTCGGCTTCGCTCATTTTAGTATCTTCTTTTACGCCCCCAAAGACGCGCTGATACTGGTCATTACCTAATTCACCTGCAGCACGCTCAGTGCGACCTTTAATGTCTTTGTTTGAGTTACCTAAATCTTTAGGAATTATCTTTGCTGCTTCTTTGCCGCTTTCTATTTCGTCAAAACCTGCTTCCTCTGTTTTTGGCACAACTGTACCTTGAGGATTATTAGCAGCAACTAAGTTGGAGAAGTTGCCTAGACCTGATATTGGTGAAGCTTGGACTGATGATGTAGGACTAAAGAGCCAAGTAGCGCTAACTATCATAACAGCAAAGATTGTTAAGCCCAGTCGCTTCCATAGTTTTTTGATTTCAATCATAAGAGACATCCTTTTAACTCTCTAAATTACTCTCAGTAATACTAGAAAATAGCCATAAAAATAGCGTCTTCCTACGGATGGGTTTCTTAAAATGGCGATATTAACAATAATTTGACAATTCAAGCAATTTTTGGCTAGGTAACCTAACATTGGGCAAAGAAGTTAAATTATTCCTATATAAAGAGCTAAAACGCGACTCAATACAATAAAAGTAAAATTTAAATAAGTTTTATTTGATTTCCGAGAGTTATTACAGGAAATTAACAAAATTGATTTGAAGTAGATACGTAGTGTTATTTTGTATATTTTGATCCTTACATAACTAAGCAAGAGCTAATAAATTGATAATGATGTTTTTAAGGTAAAATTAGCCAATTTCGTCTCAAAGTTACTTATTTTTAATGAGCGATCGCCCCAACTTTGACAAAATCAAGTCGATTGCAGAATCATTGCAGGGCATCGAGTCATCCTCGCTAAGGAAATTATGAACGTAGTCGTTCTTGTTCTGTTTGAAATACTAATTGTAATTGGACTTTCACGGCTTGTAGGACTGGGATGTCGAGCAATCAAGCAACCGTTGGTAATTGGCGAAATTGTTGCTGGTATAATGCTGGGACCATCTTTGCTTGGCTTAGTTGCTCCTAGTTTAGCCTCCACTTTATTCCCAACTGAGACAGTCCCCTATCTATTCGTGCTATCGCAGATTGGACTAATCTTTTTTATGTTTCTGATTGGGCTAGAGCTAAATCCTAAATACCTGAGCGGACAACTGGAAGTAGCAATTTTAACTTCTCATGTCAGTATATTAGTGCCATTTTCTCTAGGTAGTCTGCTGGCAATATTGCTGTATCCGCAGTTGTCCAATGGCAGCGTATCGTTTACCGCCTTTGCGCTATTTTTGGGAGCGGCGATGTCAATTACTGCCTTTCCGGTACTGGCAAGGATTATTACCGAAAACAACTTGCAGGGTACGCGCCTGGGAACTTTGGCGCTAACTTGTGCGGCGGTAGATGATGTCACGGCGTGGTGCTTGCTTGCCCTAGCGATCGCTGTTGCGCGCACTAGTAGCGTTGTTGGTGCGATTCCTACCATCATTGAGTCTTTGGTCTATATTGGCTTTATGGTTACTGTGGGACGGTGGTTTTTAAAGCGCGTCGCCAGTCATTACCAGCGTGTAGGTAAGCTTAACCAGTTACTCTTAGCAGGAATTTATGCTGGTGTTGTTGCTTCAGCCCTAGTAACTGAATTAATTGGTATTCACTTTATTTTTGGGGCGTTTCTCTTGGGGGCGGTGATGCCCAAAGATGAAGGCTTAGTTAGAGAAATAGCCGAGAAAACTGAAGATTTTGTCTTGATTTTTCTATTACCAGTATTTTTTGCTTACAGTGGTTTACGTACTCAAATAGGCTTGCTCAATCGTCCTGAACTGTGGCTGTTGTGTGGGGCTGTTGTCGCAGTAGCAATTATTGGCAAATACTTTGGTACGTATGCAGCCGCCCGTGTGAGTGGAATTGAAAAACGCGAAGCTTCTGCCTTGGGTTGGTTGATGAATACGCGCGGTTTGACAGAGCTAATCGTGCTGAATATTGGCTTGAGCTTGGGGGTGATATCGCCTCTACTATTTACAATGCTAGTGATTATGGCGCTAGTAACGACATTTATGACGTCGCCTTTATTGGAATGGACTTATCCCAAGCGGCTAATTAGGCTAGATGTGATAGAAAAAGAAACAGAAATAGGGATTGCAGAAGTTGCCGAACCTACTTACCGCGTACTAGTTCCAGTCGCTAATTTGAGTACTCAAAAAGGACTGATTCAATTAGCAGCAGCGATCGCCCTCAACAACGTGCAATCAAGTGTAGTGCATCCCTTGAGTTTGGTGGAATTAGAAGAAGATTACGCTTTCCAAAGTCTGCCAGCAGAGGCAGACAGGTTAATGGCAGATCGGCGATCGCAACTAGAAGAGTTAATTCAAACTTTAGAACCAGCAGATATTCGCGATCGCATTCAACCTATTGTCCGCGTGACTAATGATGTAGCGCGCGAAACATCACAAATTGCTACGCTCAAAAAAGCTGACTTGATATTAGTTGGCTGGCATCGTCCAGCTTTTAGTACCAATCGTTTAGGCGGGCGTGTAGGGCAGTTTCTAAGCATAGTTCCTGTAGACGTAGCAGTTTATGTAGATCGAGGACAGGAGTTATTAGAGAAGCTATTAGTGCCTTACTCTGGCAATATTCATGACGACTTAGCATTGGAACTTGCTTTAAGATTATTAGTCAGTTCTGATAGCCGCAGCCTGACAATTTTGCGGGTAGTGCAAGCAGGTGAAACTAATAGTGAATTGAGCTATGAGTTGAGTGCTGTGATGCAGAACTTATCGCGGAAAATGCGCGATCGCATTGACGTACAAATTCAGGAAGCAGCAGAACCTATACAAGCAGCAGTTGAAGCCTCCGCGCGCGTCGATTTGACAATTGCTGGAACTAGCCGCGCTTGGGGGATAGAGCGCCAAACTTTGGGTCGATACACCGATCAGTTAGCCAATCAATGTCGTTCTTCCTTGTTGATAACTCGTCGCTACAGTCAAGTAACATCTCATCTTTCTGTACTTGCACCAAAAGAGCGAACAAATATTAGCGGTGACCAAGGAATTCAAGCATGAGCAGTCATTTTAGTTTCAAATCCTTAAGTTTTTATGCGATCGCCATTGGCTCGGTATTGCTATTATTCAACGTTGTTACAACTTACGGCGAAAGCAGGCTCAAAGCGCCTAGCTCAATTGGCGGGCGTTACCGTTTAGCCTTTGCTAGCAACCTACCTGGTTGTGCAAAACCCGAACCCTTGCTGTTGCAGATCGATCAATCTGGTGTTTATGCAAACGGAGTTATATTACCTGCATCAACTACTACTGAAAATCCCATGTCTATCGAAGAAAGACTAACTCTTACAGGCTTGTTCCAAGATAAGCAGCTAAATCTTTCAGGTACGGTTCCCCAATCAGTTCTCTGCAATCAGTCGTCCGCATCGGGAACAAAAGCGATCGCTATTACTAGCCGTATTGAGGCAGACAAAATGGTTGGCGAAATAGCTCAGGGCGCGCCACCACAAAAAACCCAGTTTACCGCCCAAAAACAAGCAGATACAGCCGCAAACAAGAAAGCCGCTAGCCATTGACCGCAATATATCCTATAAGGTAATTACTTTTGACTTTTGACTTTTGACTTTTTAAAACTGATCTGTATTTGTCGGTACGTTTACTGCTCCTGGTTGATTGATAAAGAAGTTTTGCGCGTCTTCGTTTTGATAGATACAGCTAATTGCTGGAGAACTTCCTAAATCTCCGGTATAGCCAAAAGTATTGAGCTTTTGCCTGCAATCGCGCACTTGATCGTCTGTAAGCAAATTACGTTGCTCCAAAACTGCCCAGCCACTTTGGCGTAAGACGCAACCAGGACGCATACTCGGTTGCGCTACATAAACTTTGAAAGGTCTGAGGGTAACAAATATGCGCGTATCCATTACCATTGCGCTAGCGCCGTAGTTAACGCATATTTCTGGGTTAGGAGCCGCTTGATCGATTTGAATACTAGAACTAACATTATTTGGGGTCGAACCGCCAACGTCAGAAGTAAAAGCCGTGCCAATACCGACTCCCAAAACAAATACTCCACCCAAAATTGCGATTGTGGCGTAGTTGAAAGCTGGGGATTTGAAGCCAGATGATTTGGATTCAGGAGGATTATACCTAGTAGATTTACGTTTCATTGTCGTTTAATCAATTGCAACCAATTAAGTAGAAAGGTTTACTTGTCCCTATCCTATTATGACGGACAATATTATTGCCTAAGTGGGGTGACAGCATACGCGATCTTATGTATCGCCTACTTAAAAGATAGATGTTAGCGATCGCCCTAGCTTGATACATTTAGGTAAATGCTCATAATCTGTCAAATTTAAACCTAGTGAACACACAAACGCGATCGCCTTCTTTAGTCAAAACTAGCAAGTCTTCTCAATGGCGCACTTTACTCGCCGACAGTCTGACTATATTTTGGGGTGATTGGTTGGATCTGCGCGTCCGTATTATTCAAATAGCCTCTTCAGGGTTAATTTCTCCGCTGATCTACATTCTGGCTTTTGGTTTGGGGTTGGGTAGTTCTTTGCCCAAGCCTGCGGTAGGTGAAAACTATTTAGAATTTATTTTGCCAGGGATGGTAGCGCTATCGTCAATGACTATTAGCTTTGGTGGAACGACATTTTCAATTTGTGGCGATCGCTTATTTACCAAAAGCTTTGAAGAGTTGCTACTAGTACCCATTCACCCGTTAGCTTTGCACGTCGGCAAAATGCTTGCTGGAATTGTGCGCGGAATGATGACCTCTGGTTCAGTAATTTTAGTTGCCATTCTATTTACAGGGAAAGTTTGGAGTTTTGTTAATCCTTTGTTTTTGTTGCTATTAGTGCTAAATTGTGCTGTATTTTCAGCTTTAGGGGTAATTGTCGGGTTGAACGTGCGATCGCTAGAAAGTGTAGGTTTGTACAATAACTTTGTGATTGTCCCGATGTCATTTTTGGGAGCAACATTTTTCGATCCGGCTACTTTACCAATGGCTTTACGAGTAATTGTTTACCTATTACCACTAACTTATACAGCAATTGGCTTAAGAGCGGCTGCATACTTACCTTTATCAGAGTTTCCCTGGTATAGCATACCGATATTGTTGTTAGTTGCGATCGCTCTTTCCGTATTAGGCGCGCGTCAATTTGCTAGCCAGCAAGATTAAGCTTCTGGTTCTATCCCCAAAGCTCTTAGTTGCGCTGCTAGTCGTTCTGCGCGTTGCGATTCCATATTTGCCCGTTGAGACTCCACATTTGCCCGTTCCGCACCTGCTAATAGTAAATTACCTTGAGCATCCCACCAACGCAGCCAGGGTAATTCTATGTTGTAATAACGTCCTTGCCAAATTCCTAATTCTACTCCTAGTTGATGAATTGGGTAATGTCCGCGATCGTTTGTTGCTAGCAGTTGATAGGAGTTTTCAATTAAGTGATAGACTTCAACAGCAGCTTTTTCAACTTCGTAGATGCCATAGTATGGAACTCTAATTGCCTGCTCGTACACCCAAAACTTGCCTGTAATTGGCGTTCTATCTCGTTCTGCTGCGCCATCACCCCTGGCAAATTCTAAAACAATTAATGGTGCAACATACTCTTGCCACAATACATAAGAACGGCGCATTTGACCGTTAAGTGTCGGTGGAACGGAAGGGACATAAAACCAATCTGGTGCTTCTGCACCTTTTTCTAGTGGTTCTGTTAATCGCCAGTAAATGCCACAATCTTGACCAATACAATATTGACCATCTGGATGTATTTGTTGCAGTATTGGTTCAATTGAATCACTCAGCAGCACGCTTTGAGGATGTTCTTGAAAGTTTTTCACAAATGTACCGTCTGACTCTGGCAATTGCGTATGGTCAGGTAGGGTTAATGCTTGCGTTTGGATGATTCCTGTCATAGTAGCATCCTCAAAGTAAGTTTAAGTTTATTTTAGCTACTGGTGCGATCGCTCTTTCAGTTGAGGGCATATCTGCAAACTCAAAAGGGACACTAGATGCATAGCAGAAAAAAAGTTTTCTATGCCGCTACATTAATTTCACCTCTAAGCAATAGCCTTTTGAGTTTGCGATCTTCGTATTTGCAGTTAGAAATTGAAAGTAGTTCTGATTGCGCCAATCACAACATCTTCGTTATCTTGATTGAAGTTAGGTGCTGTAATCCAAATTACCCCTGGCGTAATGGAAATATTTTCTGTCACCTGGAACTGATAAAACCCTTCAATATGTAGTGAAGTGTCTTCATCTTCCGCGAGTTCCGCGTTTATATCTGGGTTTGTGGAACTAACGCTAGAATCAGTAACTTTTGGTTCCATCCCCACGACAAAGCCTAGCAAGTTTCCTTCTTTGCCTAAGTCTGGGAAAGCTAACGTTACAGCATAATTCCAGACATTAATATCGCCGCGATCAAATAATCCTCCAGCCGTAGAAAGCAATTGAGTATTGGTATAACCAACCCAACCACCTAACACAAAGCGATCGCTCAATTGCCATGATAATTCCACTCCATAGGAATTACTGCTAGTCGGCACATCTACTGCGGCTAAACCCAAATCCTCAAAAAAGGTGTCGTCAAAGCGCCCAAAGGTATTGCGACTGCTACCAGTCCCCGTATCATCAGCGTTGTAAGAATTGATGTAAGTTAAGCCAATATTCAGGCGATCGCTAGGCTTAATTGTTAGCTGCGCTATTCCACTATAAGGACCATTAAACAATCCGTTTCCTGCTGTCGGATCGTTGGCTTCGCCTGCCAAATATCCCAAGCTCAATTCTAAATTATCACCAAACTGCTTGCGCAAGCCCAAACCCGCACCATCAGCTAAGTAATAAATTGGGTTGCGCGTACCAAAACTAGACAGCGCGCCAGAACCACCGTCACCATCTAAAACGTTAACAGTATCAGTAAAATCATCTGCTGCACCACCAGTCGCCGCCAGAAAAACCTCTGTACTTTCGCCAATGGGGAAAGCATAAGCTAAAACTTCTAACCCAATTTCATTATTATCATCTTGGGTAAAAGCAAGTTCGCCTTCTGTCGTGCCTGTAACGTCCGAAAATCCGGTAAAATTACCCGTAGAAAGCCTTGCTAATAACGTATCTCGTCCTGTAAAGCTGCTGATAAATTCCAGCCGCGTGCGCTGTCCGAGAACTGTTGAAGAGGTATCAAGGTCATTACCTGCTTCATCTTGTCCAGCAACGACTCCCGCCAGCCCAGCTACAACTTCGCCACTAAGTTTTGTAGTAGTAGAAAATTGATTTGCTTCTAATTCTGCTGTCGCTACTTCTAGAGAATCAACCCTACCGCGCAGGCTGGCTAATTCTGTCGCAAATTCTTCTTGCAGCCGTTGCAGAGTAGCTAAATCTTCTTTACTGACTAGATCGCTTGTTGCTGTAGCAATCAATTCGTTTACTCTATCCAAACAAGCATTCAATCCAGCCGCAAATTCGTACCTTGTCAAAGCCCGATTGCCGCGATAAGTCCCGTCAGGATACCCTGCAATACAACCATAACGCTCTACTAGCGATTGCAGCGCTTGAAATGCCCAATCTGTAGGTTGAACGTCTGATAGCTGCGAAACAGATGTCACCTGCGCCATCGTATTTGGTTGTTCCTGCGCGTAAGCACTATGCGAAACTACCATCGCGCCCAACATTACTGGACTTGCCAGCAACAAACTCCATAAACTTCTATACATTTAATTTGCTCCTCACTACCACACTTGCGAAAACCGTCTACGACTTAGCTATGAATTAGGATTTTGTTATCAACAACTGCTGATGTCTAAAACAGTAGGTTTCATAGCTGATTTCGCATTTTTATTAGAAATAATTGGCAATTTACCATACTACACCTGGTTTCAGTCACAAAAATTTAGCTTCTTTGTGAGATTGATTCTCATTCTATACAATAGAATAATAGTCATCCCAATTAGATGTACTACTAGAAGTAATTTAATGAAATGCAAAATAGAACGAGCAGGCAAGGAAATTTAGCTCTAATGGTATTGCTGCTGTCAACGTTGGTTGGCTGCAACACTCAATCCTATTCCCAAGGGCAGCAAAATTCTCCACCAGCAGCATCAGCACCCCAACCTAAAGTAGTAACAACGTTTTTACCGATGTATTGGTTTACCAAAGCGGTGACGGGGGACAAAGCCCAAGTAGAAGTTTTAATTCCACCAGGAACAGAAGTTCACGACTACCAAGCAACACCAGCAAATGCTAGCGCGATCGCCCAGGCGGATATATTAGTAAAAAATGGCATTGGTTTTGAGGAATTTTTAGAGGGAACTGTAGCCAATGCCAAAAACAATCAGCTAAAAGAGATTGATGCTAGTGCTGGGATAAAACCTTTAGACAACGCCACTCCAGACGAACACATGGCTGGAAATCCTCACGTATGGTTAGATCCAGTATTAGCAAAACAGCAAGTAGCAAATATTCGAGATGGTTTAATTGCAGCTAATCCTGAGAATAAAGCAACTTATCAAACTAATGCTACAGCTTATATTCAACAATTAGAGGCGTTAGACAAAGAATTTCAGCAACGTTTGCAAAAGTATCCTAATTGTACGTTTGTTACTTTCCACGATGCTTATCCTTATTTAGCAAATCGCTATCAACTTAAGCAAGTTGCAGTTGTAGAACTTCCTGAAGATCAGCTATCGCCAGCTGATATACAAACAGCTATTAACGCCGTAAAAAAATACAACGTTAAAGCATTATTTGGCGAACCAGGAGTTGACAACAAATTACTCACTGCGCTTTCTAAAGACTTGAATATAACTTTACAGCCCCTAGATTCATTAGAGTCTGGCAGTCTCGATCCGCAGCATTACTTTGTAGCGATGAGGGCTAATTTGCAAACATTAGAGTCAGCTTGTAAATAATTATATGTACTCTCAAATACCAATATTAAAAGTAGAAAACTTAACAGCTTATCAAGGCAATCACCTGGCTGTAAGAGATGTTTCGTTTACAATACATTCAGGAACAAATACAGCAATAGTTGGACCTAATGGCGCAGGAAAAAGTACGCTCGTACAAGCAATTTTAAACTTAATTGGGCGTTCTTATGGCAATATTGAAATTTTTGGTCGTCAAATTAAACGCCTAAAATTTCTTCGGCATCAAATAGGCTATATGCCCCAAAATTTTATTTTTGATCGCAGTTTTCCTATTTGCGTTCGAGAATTAGTAGGAATGGGATGGGTAAAAAATCGTCGAATTGGATTTATACAGTATCGTCAGGAAAAACAAGCCGCTATTACCCAAGCTTTGCGACGAGTTGGTGGATATCATCTCCAAAATCGGGCAATTGGCACTCTTAGCGGCGGCGAATTAAAACGGGTACTATTAGCTTACTGCTTAGTAATGCCCAGACAGCTTTTAATATTAGATGAAGCTTTTGCAGGTGTAGACGTACAAGGCGCAGCAGATTTTTATAGCTTGCTAGACGAATTAAAGCAGGAAGAAAACTGGACAATATTACAAGTTTCTCACGATCTTGATATGGTTAGCCGTCATTGCGATCGCGTTATTTGCTTCAATCAAACAGTAATATCCCACAACACGCCAGATACAGCACTATTACCGCAAAATTTACTAGCTACTTACAACCCCACCGTCAACACATCTTGGCTGCAAAATTCCTTAAATGGCAAAGCAAATCTTAGATAGATAAAACTTAGCCTTCGCCTGGTTTTCTCGTAATTTCAATCGTAATTTTGCCCTCAAAGTCAGGAATTGGTGCAGCAGGTTTGCTTAAACGCACTTTAACCTGTACGATGCCCTCATTTTCTAGGATAGAGTCAGCGATCGCAGTTGCCAAACGTTCCACCAAAGAAAATTTAGCAGTCTTAACTAGCTGCTTGACGTTGCTGATAATGCTGCGGTAATCGATAGTATCGGCAATTTCGTCGCTTTTACCTGCAACTGACAAATCCAGCCACAGCGTCAAATCTACCTCAAACCATTGTCCTAATACTTGTTCCTCAGCTAAATAACCTGTATATCCGTAGCTGCGAATCCCAGTTAATTGAATCGAGTCCATAATCTTCCTCAAAGGCAAGCAAGCGGCAAACTAAAATAGTAAGGCTTACTTCATCACACTGTTATAGGTAAATCCCTTAGTCGGGATTAACATGATTGATTATAGAAATACTAATTTACTTTTTGCTTCTGTACTCACTGAGACACTAAAGCGCTTAGGATTGACTTGCGCCATAATTTGTCCTGGATCGCGTTCTACACCTCTTGCGATCGCCTTCGCCAGGCAAGAAGGGATAGAAGCCATCCCCGTCCTCGACGAACGGAGTGCCGCCTTCTTTGCCCTGGGAATAGCCCGTAAATCGAAGCTTCCGGTAGCGCTGGTATGTACTTCTGGTACAGCGGGGGCAAATTTTTATCCAGCCATCATCGAAGCTAAAGAAAGTAGAGTACCGCTATTAGTTTTAACTTGCGATCGCCCGCCTGAACTTAGAGATTGTCATTCTGGGCAAACAATCGATCAAGTAAAATTATTTGGTACTTATCCCAATTGGCAAACTGAGTTAGCTTTACCTGTCGCAGACATGCGCATGTTGGCGTATTTACGGCAGACAATTGTTCATGCTTGGGAAACGTCGCTTTATCCGGTTGCTGGGGTAGTACATTTAAACGTTCCTTTCCGCGATCCTCTAGCGCCGCTTCCTGATGGCAACGAGCTTAATTTACCACTTACAGCAGACTTTTTTGCTGGGATAAGCGATCGCTTAATAGAGAGTACAAATATTACTGCTGCTACATTTCCCGAACAATGGCAAACATGCGATCGCGGGATTATTATTGCTGGTATTGCGCAACCACAGATAGCACGAGATTATGTAAGTGCGATCGCTCATCTATCAAAATTACTCAAGTTTCCTGTACTAGCAGAAGGATTATCCCCAGTTAGAAATTATGCCGAGCTTAATCCTTATCTTATTTCTACCTACGATTTAATTTTCCGAAATCGCCAATTAGCCCAAAAACTTACTCCAGAAGTTGTCATTCAAGTTGGTGAACTACCCACTAGCAAAGAACTACGTACTTGGCTAGATTCTACGCAATCTCCAAGGTGGATTATCGATTCTAGCAACCATAACTTAGATCCATTGCATGGGATTACAACTCACCTAAAAGTATCGATAGAACAGCTAGCTAACTTATACTCATATCAGCCAAAGACATATAATTCATATTTACAATTGTGGTGTGACTTTGAAGCTAAAGTTAGAGCAGAAGTTGACAATGCAATGTTAAAAATAGAGCGAATATTTGAGTGCAAAACTGCTTGGTTAATATCAAAGCTTCTTCCTCTAAATACACCAATTTTTATTGCAAATAGTATGTCAGTAAGGGATGTAGAGTTTTTTTGGCAGCCTAATAACTCCAACGTGCAACCATTTTTCAATCGTGGTGCAAATGGGATAGATGGCACTTTGTCAACAGCTTTAGGTATAGCTCATCGCCAGCAAAGTAGCGTAATGCTAACAGGGGATTTAGCTTTACTGCACGATACTAACGGATTTTTACTCAATAATAAGTTTATAGGTCATTTAACAATTATTTTGATTAATAATAACGGTGGCGGTATTTTTGAAATGCTACCTATATCTAAATTTGAACCACCATTTGAAGAGTATTTTGCTACCCCTCAAAATATTGACTTTGCTAAACTTTGTGCGACATATAACATAAAACATGAAATAATTTCTAATTGGCAGCAACTAGCACAAAGATTAAACCCATTACCGACAACAGGAATCCGCGTACTAGAATTGCAGACAAATCGTAAAATTGATGCTAAATGGAGGCAAGAAAATTTAGGTAAATTTGCAGCAGATATAATTTAAGATTTACCAAAAATCATTATATGTTGACTAGGTAGAAAGCTTTTAGTTTCTAGCCACTGTAAACCAACTGCTGACATCTCTTTGATTGCTTGCTTTTGCGTCATCTTGTGCAATGCTTTAATCGCAATAAAGGGATTTTCTCGCCGATACTCAACTAATACTGCTCGTCCATTAGGTTTGAGTGCTTTGACAATTTTATCCATAACTTCGTAAGGATGCGATAGCTCATGATAAGCATCTACCATTATTGCTAAATCAATACTATTTTCCGGCAAATTAGGATTGTCAATATTACCTAAAATTGGCTCTACATTAGTAATATTATTTTCTTGCTTAAGAAATTCAATAATATCTAACATTTCTGGCTGAATATCTACAGCCAACACCTTTCCTAAAGGAAATTTTTTTGCTATTCTAAAGCTAAGATAGCCAGTCCCCGCGCCTATATCGGCTACAACATCATTAGGTTGCAAATTCAGCGCATCAACAAGCTTTTGCGGTTGTTCCTCAACTTCCCGTGATGGACGTTCTAACCAAAGAGCTTCTGTATGCCCCATTACCTTAGCTATCTCTCGACCTTGATAAAACTTACCAATTCCATCAGGGCTGTGTAAAGCTTTGGTTTGGTAGATAGCATTTGTATCAGTTGTTGCTGCTACTACTCCACAAGCACTTAGGAGCAGACAACTAAAAAAAATGCACGTAATCAGGGCAAATTGCTTGAATATATTGCTCAAATTACTACCAACCTTTTTGAGCTTGTTCTAATACATAGGCTGATACATCTACAATTTGCTGCTCAGTTAGCCGATCTTTATAAGCTGGCATAGCATTTTTGCCATTTGTGACTAATTGAGAAATCGCCTCAACAGAATCCATCCCATATTTTTTCAGCGCTTTTTCCTTGAGATTCTTACCGCGCCTGACTATATTACCGCCATTGAGATGACAACCCGCACAGTTGTTAGTGAAAAGCGTAGCTGTATCAGTAGTTGGTACAGCCAAAGCTGGAAATGCGATCGCACTGCAAAAAATTGCGATCGCTAAAAGTAAAAT
>QQTW01002588.1_pt1 | contig 13196 bp, 12 predicted proteins | sample 1904831 | NCBI WGS metagenome assembly QQTW01 (sample SAMN09435610, study PRJNA476489) | Subsurface metagenome, whole genome shotgun sequencing project. | reverse complement strand
ATTAATTGCCTCTTTCATGGCATTAATATATTCCCATGTCTTTTGAGGGTCTCTTTGGTTAATTTCTTTTAGTGCCTCACAAAACAGGTCATTAACTTGAGCATTGTAGGACGATTCATCAATTCTTCCTCCAGCCTGCTGGATAAGCCGATCTACTCCTGTAGAAGAACTCCTTGGTACATAGCCTGAGCCACCACTACCACCCATCAACTTCCTCCATCAACTTCAATACCTAATAGTTTGACCAAAGATAATACTTTCATTATGAGGTTTTGATTTATTGAAAATTCGCTGACAGATCTTGTCCTACAAAACCTTTTCATTCCTCTGTTTAAGTTTTCAAAATACTCAAGGTTAGAGAGCCAACGAGTAATTAACAGATCGTCTTCGGTAATACTCCATTCCTCCCTTAGCAAAGTTGCAGTGGAATGATATGCTACCAATCCATCTTCAATGGTGTATCGTAGCCAGGCTAGTCCATCAAAAATATCAGCACCACACAAAAAATAAGCAATCATAACAGAAGGATCTAGGCAACCAAAAATATGGACAGGTATTTCTACTCCCGCATTTAACAGAGCAGTACGAATCTGAAGAAGATTGCGGCACCTATCAAAAAGCGAATTACCTAACTCCTTCTCGGTAATTCCCAGAATCGAGAACGAATCGATTAGCGGAATATTATTAATCAAACTATCTACGCCAATTAAGTTCGTGCCTTGCACTTCCGGCTTGTAAAGGAAATTAGTTGCATAGTTAGGAAACTTCTGAAACAACTCCTTCGCAAAACCGACTTGAATCTTGATAGCTTGAGGAGCTGCATAGTCGTAATTAACAACTACCAATTGGGACAAAGGTTGCAGCCTTCCTAAAACAGCTTCGTAGTTGTCTCTTGACCATCCACGAGAAGAACGTTCATCTATATATGCTTCAGCAAAATCAGGAACTGGTTTTGCCTCATAACCACCGCTATCGATGAAAAGAACGTCTGAGGCATATATTTCGTCTTCAAATATGCTGCTGTAGTAGATGTCGAAAGCACTAACTAGAGAGGCTTTGCTCAGATACCGCTTTGTATCGCTGTGGATGTTCCCAATAAAAGGAAAACCACGACTTGAAAAGGAAGGCACAATAATGGGCGTAGATTCATTAATTACAGATATTTGCCTCAATTTACAAACATCGCGCACTTTCATCATCTAGTACCTTTCTATCTATACAGGAGAGACATTCTCCACACGGAGTGTCGCTATTACGCTCACAGCTGTAGGTTAAATTGACTGGAACACTCAGGGCTTTACAGAGTTCTAAAATGTCTCCCTTTGTAAATTCTAGAAATGGGGCTTCGACTCGGACAGAACCGTTGAAGTATCCATCCAAAAGCTTTTGGAGATCATCTCCAAAAGCATTGGAGCAATCATAGTATGGAGTACCCGCATGAATTCCTATTGCAAATCTAGCGGACTTAGCCGCGAAAATACTAACGGCAGACAGCAATAATATCGCGTTACGGCAGTAGTACTCGCCTTGATCACTAGCTATTGAAAGACCCAGACTAATTGTTGTCACAGGGATTTTATAATAGGAGGAAACTTGCTGTACCGCACGTTGTTCTCCTCTAAAACTAGGCTGCCCATATTTAAAATGAACACCTTTCACAGCAATGTCACGTGAAAGGTAGAAAGCAACCAAAGCTGTTGAGTCTATTCCTCCACTTAACAAGACATTAACTTCAGGTAGCTTCTGCATAAAGCTCCTACCCCTTATCTGAAGGATCTAAATAGGCCCAAAGGTAGCGAAGCTGTAGCCAGCCGCCACGCCTTGCTTGAAAGCTTTGTCCAGTAAAGGTTTCACGAAAAAAAACGCAAACACATCCATTTTCGAGGAATAAAATCTCTACAAGCCTTGTGCAGCAACGATTTCAAGGATTGAAGGAGTGCTGCTTGCTGCGAATGTCATAAATTTTTCTGAAACTCTTTCCTAGAGGGGTTTTCCAGCTTTACATGGCGGCTGGTTACAGCTTCGCTACCTTTGGGCCTAGTTGTTGTCAGCTGCTTCCAGAGTTGGGCTAGTTGTGGCAGCAGCCGTTTGACCCAGGTTGATTTTGACGACTTTGTTACGAGCTTCTTGGACCTTAGGCAATGTCAGTGTCAGGATGCCATCAGTGAAGTCAGCCTGTACCTGGTTGTTTTGGATGTGCTCCGGTAATTTAATGACACGATGGAACTTCCCGTAGCGAAACTCCGAGTGGAAAAAGCCTTGCTCCTCAGAGCGTTGCTGTTTTCGGCGCTCACCAGCCAGGGAAACAGCTTCCCGTGTCACCTGAATATCGAGACCCTGACTATCAATTCCAGGAAGTTGTGCTTTTAATATGAGCTGGTCGCCCACATCTTCTAGTTCAACCGCAGGCATCCAATTTGGATTGAACTCACCACTATGACCTGCTAGTTGCTCAAATACTTGGTCAAGCTGACGACGAACGGTTTCAATTTCACGACTTGGTTGCCAGTAGCGAATCATCATAGGTTTAGTGCCTCTACGATTATTTTGAAACTATTGAGAACGTCGCGGTATGGCACCGCCTGAATGCTTACAGTCTTAATAATGCCTTTTCCCTAATCTGAGTAACAGTCCAGAAAACCGTACACAGCGGGGCGGATTTTTGACACTGCTATTGGTGGTGAACGCGCTCGTTGTCGTACTCCGTGTCGGGTTGGAGCGCCAGCGCGGCTTCTATTGGGCAGATGCAGAACATCGGGGGAAAGTGCGCGAGTACAAGCTTATTGCCGGAATTCTGCATTCAATTGCCATTACTAAGCCGCAAGTATCTAGCCCAGTAGTAAAGAAACTCGCCTGCTGGCTCTTCAAAGTTGACTTTGAAATTAAGACGACTTTCTTAGGGAGCGTAATAAATTAGTATGATTTGTAGTATGTATTTTGAAATAGAGAGCTTAATGAGAATGGGCAACGAAAATCCAGGGATGTAAGCGCTTAATTCTCAATAACAGGGTCATTCAGCAAGGTTGTACTTTAATGTAGTACAAATCATACTAATTTGTTACGCTCCCTCATTATGAAATGGTCTATTAAACAGAAGATTACAACATGGTTTTGTATTACATTAACAGTCTTGGTCGCTAATGTCATAGTTTCCTATCAAAACCTGCTTACCTTGGTAGAAAACAATTCTTGGGTATTACATACTCAACAAGTTGTTAATGAACTTGAAGGTACGCTCTTATCCGTAGTAAATGCTGAAACAGGACAGCGTGGTTATGTCATCACGGGGGAAGAATCTTACTTAGAACCTTATCAAACCGCAGTTTTAAGTATTAGCGAACCCCTTAAAAATCTTAGGCAATTGACCCAGGATAACTCCAACCAACAGCGGAGGCTTGATAGCCTTGAGCCTTTGATTGCAAAAAGGTTTTCTTTGATAAGGCAAACGATTGAGTCGCGGAGAAATCAAGGCTTGGATGCCGCATTACAAACAGTCCTCACGGGTCAGGGTAAGAAAGGTACAGACCAAATTCGCCGATTAATTGCCGAGATGCAAACAGAGGAGAATAAATTACTACAACAACGGACTCAAGAGTCAAAAGCAAGTATCCAAAGGACAATTGCTACCTTTTCTTTCGCCTCTTTGATGGCTTTTGCCCTCCTTAGTTTGGTCTACTATTTCATCAAACGCTACATCAATGAACGCCTTCGGACCGAAGCGGAAATCCGGCAGCTTAATGAAAGTCTAGAACAGCGCGTCATCTCGCGCACAGCTCAACTGGAAGAAGCCAACCAGGAACTGGAAGCATTCTCTTATTCCGTCTCCCACGATCTTCGCGCCCCGCTTCGCGCCATGCAGGGTTTTGCTCTGGCTTTGAGTGAAGACTATGGCGAGCAGTTGGACTCAGTCGCGAAGGATTACTTTCAGCGCATCGTAACCGCTGCCGAGCGCATGGACACTCTCATTAATGATTTGTTGGCTTACAGCCGCCTTAGTCGCGCTGATTTCCAGCTTCAGTCAGTGGGCCTGGCGTCAGTTATGGCTGATACACTGGCCCAACTGGAGGCAGAAATCCGGGAGCGTGACGCTCTGGTGACGGTAGCAAAAGAGCTGCCCCGTGTGATGGGCCATCGCCCGCTCCTGGTCCAGGTGGTAACGAATCTCCTGAGCAATGCCATTAAGTTTGTGCCCCCCGGCGTGCAGCCGCAGGTGCGGGTGTGGACCGAGGAGCGCTTAGAGTGGATTCGTCTGTGGGTTACAGATAACGGTATTGGCATTGACCCGGAGTACCAGAGCCGCATCTTTCGTGTCTTTGAGCGGCTACATGGGGTAGAGGTCTATCCCGGCACTGGCATAGGACTAGCCATTGTGCGCAAAGGAGTAGAGCGCATGGATGGACGTGTGGGCGTTGAGTCACAGGTTGGTAAAGGCAGCCGTTTTTGGGTAGATTTACGGAAGGTGACGGAATAACAATGAGTAATGGAAATCGCACTATTTTGTTGGTAGAGGATGATTGTAATGACGTTATCTTGATCCAGCGAGCTTTTCGTAAGGCTAACTTGGCTTGTTCACTTCAGGTAGTGGGAAACGGGCAGGCAGCTTTGGACTACTTGGTAGGGGTCAATGATTATGCAGACCGGGAGCACTATCCACTGCCAGTGCTGATGCTGTTGGATCTGAAACTTCCCCGCAAGTCAGGTTTGGAAGTTTTAGCTTGGCTAAGGCAGCAGCCGGTGCTAAAGCGCTTGCCAGTTGTGGTGTTGACTTCCTCTAGAGAAAACACCGACCTTAAACAAGCGTATGACCTGGGCGCGAACTCCTACATTGTCAAGCCTGTTGCGTTTGAAGCCCTGCTGGAGATGGTCAAAATTCTTAACTTGTACTGGCTTATTCTCAACCAGGCACCGGATGCTGAGGCAGGCTAAGCCATCATCTACTAAAGCTCAGTTTCACTTTATGAATTACTTTTTCCATCCCATTAGACAAGGGGAGGGCCACGGAGAGCCCTTGTGAGTCAACCACTACGCATCCTGCTGATTGATGACAACCCGAATGACCGCGCCTTGGCTATCCGTGAGCTCAAGCGCGAGTTTTCTGCGCTTGCTGTGGATGAGATCCTGGAGGCAGTTGGGTTTAACCAGGCACTAAAGGCAGGCCAATTTGATGTAGTGGTGACTGACTACCAGTTGGGGTGGAGCACAGGTCTTAAGATTCTTCGTGCTGTCAAAGCTTCACATCCTAATTGCCCCGTGGTCATGTTCACCAACACCGGCAGCGAGGAAATTGCGGTTGAGGCTATGAAAGCCGGACTCGATGACTACATCATCAAACTGCCTAAGTACTTCATTCGCCTGCGCGCTGCGGTACGCTCAGCGTTCATACGTTCTCAAGAGAGCCAAAGAGCAGCCCATTTAGAGAACCGCTTGCAGGAACTGCTTAATCGGTTGAATGTGGGAGTCTTTCGCTCCACCCTGGACGGAAAGCTCCTGGAAAGTAATCCAGCGTTTTTACGTCTGTTGGGAATGAATTCGCTCTCAGACACACAAAACGTTAGCCTGCCTGCGGTGTTTTTGCAGGCAGAAGACCCCTCTGTGCCAAACTCCTGGGAGGAGGCTGTGCAGTTTCGCCGAACGGATGGCAGCACCATCTGGGTATTATTGAATAAAGCCTTTAGCACTATTGGTGGTGAAAGCTTCATTGAGGGTTTGGTAGAGAATATCACCTTGCGCAAGCAGGTGGAGGAAGAGCGAGACCAGCTCCTGACCAGGGAACAGCAAGCACGGGCCGAAGCTGAGACAGCTAACCGCATCAAGGACGAGTTTCTGGCCACGCTTTCCCATGAGCTTCGGACTCCGCTTAATCCGATGCTTGGCTGGGTTCAGCTTTTGCGCCGAGGCAGACTTGATGCAGCCACCACGGCTCGCGCTCTTGAAACGATTGAGCGTAATGTTAAAACACAGGCAAAACTGATTGAAGACCTCTTGGATGTTTCCCGTATCATTGCGGGCAAGCTTTGCCTGGATGTTCGCGTAGTCCACCTGGCAACGATTGTTGAGGCTGCAATTGAGACCGTGCGCATTGCGGCTGAGGCGAAAGGCATTCGGATTGAGGCCACACTTGACCGCTTGCTAGAACTCCCTTCGGGCGACCCGAACCGCTTGCAGCAGGTGGTATGGAACCTTTTGTCCAATGCTGTCAAGTTTACGCCTGGAGAGGGGCGTATTGAGGTCCGACTTGAACGGGCGTACTCCCGTGCTCAGATATTGGTTAAGGACACGGGAATTGGCATTAGCGCTGAGTTTTTACCCTATGTGTTTGACCGCTTCCAACAAGCGAATAGTTCAACTACAAGGACGTATGGCGGGCTAGGACTCGGGTTAGCTATCGTGCGTCACCTGGTGGAACTGCATGGCGGAACGGTTCAGGCGGAGAGCCCAGGACCAGGACAGGGGGCAACGTTTATTGTGCAGCTTCCGATTGCCGCCGTAGGTCAGCAATTGAGGAGCTTGGAGCAAGAAGACTCTACCAACAGGGATGATGTAGCATTTCAAAGCGTCCCAACTCTGGAGGGCTTACGGGTGCTGGTAGTAGATGATGAGGCAGACGCCCGCGAACTCCTTATTATTGCACTGGAGCAGTACGGAGCCCAAGTGACAGCGGCTTTATCAGCAAGTGAAGCATTGGCAGTGCTCAAACAGTTGAAGCCGGATGTGCTCGTCAGTGATATCGGGATGCCTTACGAGGATGGTTACGTACTGATCCGTCAGGTAAGAGCCCTCGCTCCGGAACAAGGGGGACAGACCCCTGCCGTTGCACTTACTGCATATGCCCGTGAAGAGGAGCGCGCCCAGGCTCTGGCATCAGGTTTTCAGTTTCATGTGGCAAAGCCAGTAGAACCAAATGAGTTAGCCAGAATCGTCGCTAATCTTGCTGGCAGGACCAACTCGCTTTAGAGCACCAGGATGACACCAGCAACAAGTAATGGAACAAAAACGCTCGTTTTCCTATCTAAAGTTGCAAATAACTCTGGCTGAAAATCCTGTTGAAGTGCAAGTTGGGGCGTTTCTATTTACATTTTGCTACAGCTAGCTCAAATCTCCGTTTCAGTTGCAGCAATCGCTTCAATCTCTAACAGCCACTTTGATTCCAAGGTTTGTACAACAATCACTGTTAAGGCTGGCTGCAAGTTGCCCAGAATCTTGCGGCGAATTTGGCTGTTGCGTTCGGCTTGGTCAGCAGCAGTCAGGTAAGTTGTCACCTTAACCAGATTCTCAAACTTCATGCCGCTGGTTTTCAAGATTTCGCCAATATTGCTCCAGATAAGTTCGCACTGACTCTCAAAATCAGGTGGCACTTCTCCGCTTGATGTTTCTGGAATTTGCCCACTGATAAACAGGTATCGAGCGCCGCTTTTAACTTCAACCCCATGGCTATAACCACCCAGGGGCGGACTAACCGTCTCCGGATTGCGGATAATCGTCATCTTCCTCATCTCCGTCTCTGACTCAAGACCATCATCGCTATTACCTAACCCAGAGCTACCTTGCCCGGAACGTCCAAGCATTCATCCAAGAAGCCGCAAACCCAATGCTAACGGGTCTCCAGTCTTGTTGCAAATAATCCTGGCTGAAATCGATAATTGCAGGTTGATTGCGGTTAATCCTGGTTCAGTTGCAGTTAATCCTGGCTGAGATGTAATCTTAGTTGCAATTAATCCTGGTTTGTAAATGTCGGGTAAAGATGGTTATCCGACCTAAAAGCAGAGCGGCCCAGGCATCGGGCAACTGAACCGTTTCGGTCACAGTCGCGCGGGAATCGCTGAGGATAGAGTTGGTGCAGATCAACCAGCAGCACTGGCAACTGGACTCTCGGCTTCCTTAGGTTCCTTTGGTTTCTTCTCAAAAACCTTGATGCCAGCGTCAACCACTTCAAAACCATTGTCGGTATGTTGCCCCAGCTTGCCGCTCACGGCTCCACCCCAATCACTGAAAGCTGCCACATCAGCTTCAGCTTTACGCCAGCTCTTAGCATTGATTAGAGCCGTGAAGGTAACTCCGTTTTGGTCGGTGAGCCTTATTTCGACCTTTTTGTTAGCTGCCGGCAAGGCTTGAGGAAGTTCGTTGAACTTGAGAGTGACTTCCGATCTTGCTTCTGTCATTAATTCCTCCAATGCCTGCTCTGGTTGCTTACGATTGGCAGCTATCTAACTGTGCATCACTCATGGTCGAGTGTATCCACAGTCCAAGTAGTGGTTGTCCTAGAGACAGTATCATACAAGAGCACTTAAGGCAGTAGGGCGAATCTGTCCCCAAAAGCAACACATCTGTCCATCAGCATTGAATAGCGTGAACTGTCGCTCTTGCCCTACTAGATTGGCGACGGCAATGCAGCTGTGGACGAAGTAGCCAGCAATCCACTCACCTGCGCTCGTCAGAATTTCAACTGGCTGAAGCCGACGATTAGATGGCGGCTTTTGTAAAGCTATTGGTGGTTTTGATGGCGATGGTTCGGTGGGCAATACAAAAGCCGCACTAGCAGCAGCAGCTTGAAGTGGTGGAGTCGGATTAGATGCAACGTTGTCTTTAGAGTTTACCGCTGGCTGTGGCGGCACACTCTTGAATTCTTGATTTGGCTCAACTTCAGATTGAGTCAGTGGGTCTGGCTTTGGCGACGCGACGGCATCTTGTGGTGGGTTGCTCTCAGCAGCAGGAATTACCTGGGGTGACGCTGCCAAAGGCTCTGAGTCTATTTGGCTGGGTTGATTAGTGGCGGACTCTAGAGCCGGACCATCAGCAGTCATAACTACGCCTCTAGTCTGCTTTACCCAAGCTTCGATATGGGAGCGCAGGATAGGGGCATTCTGCCACGCTGCACGCTTGCTCTCTACTAACTCCGACAAGCTAGGTGGCGTTGGTGGTTCAAGCATTTGTGGCGGCGGCGTATAAACCTGCACACTTACGTTGGCGCTGCTACTAGTCTGCCGGGGCTTCCAACCCTGACGCAGCGCATTGTATAGAAAGCCAGTCGCTGCCAGCGGTGTTTTGGCACCATTCGCCGAGTTTTCTATGAATGTCAGTATTGCATCCTCCAGGTGTTGCGGGTTGTCCACAATTGCTTTCTGGATGCGTTCGGCGTATAAATCAGCGTTCAATTTCTCTAGCTGCTCTGAGTGCTTCCAGAGGACTTCGTGTGCTGACTCATCCAGTCCAGAGATCCGGATAGGTCTTTTTGACTCATGAACTTGGGAACGGTTTGCTTGAGCAATTTCCGCTTCTGCATTCAACGACGCGAGGAACTGCTGGGACACTTTTATCTTTACATCGTTGTCTAGCGATGAGTGGGCGGAACATTCATCTGGACTAGAAGACTCTGAGAGCTGTGAGTTAGCCGCTAATAGTCCACCGATTAGTTGAGTATCACCTTCATTTTCCTTTCCAAAGAGCTTAAGACTAGCTTCGTTTTGGTTACCTTCTCTTGGTTTAAATTTTAAATTAGTCTCCTGATTTGATTTGGAAGTATTTGGAATTTCTTTGTATATAGATGAGACTGGCAATTGTGCAGAATGCATTGTGTCAATTGTGCAGGATGCATTCTGCAATGTTGCAGAATCGACACTTTTAGGACGTTTCAGGCTTGACGGCTCGTCTGGCTCTACTGGAGAGTAGACCAGGGGGACAGAATCAGATTTGTGTCTGCCGCGTAGATTAATGCCTTTGGTAAATTGCGGTGGGTGGGGGTATTTGCGGTTGAGGTCTAGTCCCATCGGGTTCCACCCAGTTTCAAGGGCTAGGCGGTAGTAGTCCAGTGTGCTGTGCTTCGTGCGGTCGAGCGGGTTGCGGTTAAAGTCGTTGGAGACCACGTAACCTAATCGCTCTAGCTTGCGCCGGACGCGCCCCATTGTATGCTCAGACATCCAGGGGAACTGTTCGCGCCACTCCCACTCGGCGTTGTAGATCCAGTGAAAGCCATATTTGTAAACCCCTACGTCTTCCTTCTCCAACCAGTAGTGCAGCTGAGCGATAAAGATTGCTAGTCTTTCGCTCCCTAACGCCTGGGCTAACAGCGTTGGGCATCGTCTTTCGGTGTGCCAAGTTTTGTGGTCTGGGTCTAGGGGTAGATCTAGTGAGTCGGGGAAATATTTAGGGACTGCTGCTAAGGCAACGCTTGAGTGGGCGTGACGTTCTAATGCTGGTTTATTGCTGGTTGTTTCTACTACTGCGTTCACTTTTTGCCTCCATCCGGCTAATTTTGCGGCGTGGAGCGGGGTAGAGGCGTTTGCTGTTGCAGGTAGACACTGCTACCATACAACTAGCGGCTCTGCCTCCATCCGTATACCTTTAACTCAGTTCGGTGGTAAGTTTCTCACGCTTTGGTCACCTTCTGAGTTTTGGCATCCGCTACCATTCAGTCGATATTTAATTAAGTATTTCCCAGAAGGGAGTCTCGGATACTCTCCCACTCAGCGAGTTGCTGCCGTAGGAGCGTAGCCCTGGCTCCTTTTGCTTTTTTCCCCTCAAACATCCCTTGACCTACGAGTTCGTCGTTAGCTAGGGCGATGAAGTATTCCAGGGCTTTCCCAACTGAAGAGCTAGAGCCGGGCTAAGGATGGGAATTGCGCCGCGTGCCAACTGCTCTATCAGCTCAGACTTAGACAAGTCAAAGGTTGAAGCCAGTTCACTCAAACGCTTATCTCCCGTAGGAGTTAGTGCTATAGTCACTCGCTTTTTCACCTCATCATATAGTTCGGGTTGTCCGCGTTGCTTTTTCCTAGCCATTATACCATTACATAATATCTAATGTACTCCGTAGCAAGCAGTTTTCAGGATAAATGCTGAATAGCATTTAAACTCAAACTACTATTATCCCAAGATAAAGGTTGACTGCCTACTCTTGCTTGGCTCCCAAATAAATTTGAATTAGGAGACAAATCAATAATCACAGACACCGCTGTTGCCTTGAGTTTGGCTACTAATTGAGAATACTCCACAAATAAGCAGCACATCTATTGATTTGGATAAGCTATTAGAAAGTTTTGCTATGGGCCAAAGCTACGGCACATTACTCCAAAAATTGGCTTCACTTTGGAAAAACAGGCAAAACGCTTTCTAGTAGTACGTTGTAGACTTTTTCAGCCCAAGTCAGGATTTCTTAACAAGACTCGCGTGATTGCCGAGACTTCTGGCGTCAGATTCACGTCGGCAGGTGGGAGGTTTAATTCAAGACTTGATTGAACTCATCAATACAAATTACCTGACCTGTCTGCCTCTTGGTTGTCCTGACGAAACTTCTGACTGGTCTGCGTCTAGATATTCGGCTAAGAGCAGCAGGCGCGAGCGCGTTGACCAGAAGGTAGCAGAGCGCCTTGTGCGGATACAGTGGACAGACCCGCGAGAGCGCTCTAGTGATGACTGGCAGCTGCTCCGTGCTCTCCTGCCGTACTGACTGCCACCAATAGGGATGGATTCGAGCGCCGGGTCTTTTTGGAGGAGCTATTCCTTCCTGCTGACGGACAGCTCCTCTACCTCCAGCCAGAGCCGTGCATGGCTCGAATCCATCCCGGTCACTAGGACAGAAGAGCGATCGCCTTTTTTAACAATTTCTGGTTTAATGGCAATCACAACTAAATAGACGCGCCCGGACATGGTGCTACCAACACCAAGCCCGGACGACTTCCCCAAACGTTAACGGGCAACGTAAGGAGCTAGATTATGGTCTCACATGAATTGAGGGGATTAATTACTGCTACAGATCTCTGCAATGAGCTGCTGAGAATGCAGGAATTGATCAAGATGTGTGCTGAACAGGTTTTTGCCTCGCCGGCGCTGGATTCAGAAACTATCCGGGAGCGGGTAGGGTTGCTGCTCAATGCCTACCTGGATGAAGCGCCAGGACTCCAAGTTGATCTTCAGCTCACCCTAGAGCAGATGCAGCGAGAGATCCAGCAGGCCAGCAGAGACAGCGCGAATTTCAGGGGGTGAAGAATGGAGTTAACTAACTCAGAAGCTGCCTGGTTTCTCCCGCTGCCAAAAGCTCAGTTCACCATGCCAATGTTTAGCTTCGGTCAAACAGTCAGGTCACTCAGCCGGGAAACAATAGGGCAAATCATTGGTATGGAGTTCGCCCCAGATGGCAGCACACTCGCCTCTGAGGTTAGTCCTGGCTGGCACTACGTCATCGCAGTGACGGAACGCCCTAATTGGCAAAACTGGCGGGACTCTGTTGAGTCCATACCAGAAGCTAACATGACACCAATTTGACCGCCAAGATGCGGGAAGGGGGTGCCCCTTCCCAGAACCCTACGCCAAACCAGTCTTGAGCCGACAACTGTTGTAGAAGAGCGGAAAAAGTGGAGGAGATTTAACCCCAGCTTCTGGAGTTGGTTCGATATGTTCCAGAAACGTTAAAAGTGGTGATGTTGTTTGAGCCTGGAGCGCTCCCCCGGTTTTTTCCAGTCTCCTACCAAGCGCTACCAAATGGGTACCATGCGTGGTACCAAATTGGTAGGCTTGGTAGTTCAGTTCTAAAGGCTCAACCCTTTCCCTTGCTCTCGTTTCGGTTTGTGGATAGGCTCCAAATTCAAATTCAAATCATTCTTAAGCTCGTCATTCCAGTCTTTTGCTTTTGGCTGGCGGCGTACTGCCTGAATTGGTAGCTGCGCCAAGAGCGTCTGAGCCATTTTTTCACCGTCAGGATCGTTGTCCAATGCAACGAACACTGATTGGGCTGGTAGCTTCTGGAGAAACTCTAGGGGGAGCTGACCGGCTCCGTCAGTGGACAGATAGAGAGTCTTTTTGGACTTGGCGCGGTCTAACACTGCAAAAGAGATCGCATCAATGGGAGATTCTACTAACACTGCCCGTTGAATCGGGTCACCCGATTGTCCACCGCGCTCAAAGTAAAACCAACCATCTGAGCGCTTTGAACCACGGGCTAATCCTTTGAATTTATTATCTGTGCCCTCGGTGCCTCTTAGGGATGCTCCAGTGATATTCTTTCCTGATAGGTCACGGCGAATAGACACAAGATTTTGTTGGTCGTCGGCGTAAATCAAACCCTGCTGATGCAGGTTATCTACCACAGCGCTAGGTAGTCTTCTTTCACGAGTCAGGTAGCTTCTTACCTGCTGCCACAAGTCTTGCTCTTGAATAGGCGGAGTAAATTTAGGAATTGGCTCATTCTTAGCAATTTCCCTGGC
>QQTW01002587.1_pt1 | contig 13199 bp, 11 predicted proteins | sample 1904831 | NCBI WGS metagenome assembly QQTW01 (sample SAMN09435610, study PRJNA476489) | Subsurface metagenome, whole genome shotgun sequencing project. | reverse complement strand
TAGCTAGGAGCGATTACGAGATCAGGGTTAAACATCAGCGATTATACTCCTACATGTGGGTAGATTGGTTGAGGTCATTACTGTATGCATTTGTGTCCGATACACGGCTGTGGTAGCTGAGGCTCAGAGGTCCCAGGATTTTCAGATCAGAGCTTCCATGGCCGACTGATATGGAATGTTAGCCCTATGGAATCGGCGTGTTGTCGTTACCTACAATACCTTATGCACAGTACCTAAGGTATCCCAAGATCTTCTATTCCTGGCCCTTTTCTACTACCTTTCCAGCCCCCGTCCCGGAATCCTTCGCATGATTCTGCGGCCTGCAGCCAAACACCACATGTAGGAGTATAATCGCTGATGTTTAACCCTGATCTCGTAATCGCTCCTAGCTACCCGAATCCTTGCCATCACGTCCTTCGGAAGGTCGGCCCGAATGTTTCCTCGAACCCTCACAAGCGCTCCGGTAGATGTAAAAGTAGTATGACTGGCATAGAAGAGGTGTACAAACTACCCAGGCTTTCTGTCAAGAGTCAGGCTCCCTAGAAGCCCGTCAGAAACTTCGAAACATGAAATACATCTTCTACGCCCTTGGCTTTCTAGGCCTCCTCAACACTTGGGGCCGCTTAGCCATCGACGGCACCCTCTTGCACCTCTTCCACGCACTCCACGGCACCAAAGACTACATCTTACCAGGTACGACGAGCCTTCTCCAAAGAAACTTCACAGGCATCTACTGGCCCATCGACTACCTCCTCAACATCCTCATTATATTCTTCTGGGAAGCCGTCGATGGCTCGCATCCCGCGACTTCTGCAATCGGCATATATTTCCTCAGCCAATTGTTCCCCATCCTCGTGGCGTTTTACACCGAGTATTTTCGACGGAGGCAGCAGCAGGCATTAGGCCCGAGTCTAATCAGGTAGCCCCCCCCCCTCCCTTTTCCGCCAGTGTACTCGTAGATGTCGCGCCATATCACCATGAACGGGTTGCTAATCATTTTTGGAACCACAATCCCACAGACCCACAATCTGGCTCCTCTCCTTCCAATTCTTTGCTCTCGGCTGCACAGGCTTCATCTGGGCTCTCATATACACCTCTTCTTCTTCTTCTTCTTCTTCGCCAACCGCAGCCGCCTCCGTATCACCCAAAACGTTGCGAAATGCCTCTATGCTGGGGAACCCACGAATGGTCATGAATTTACTTCCCGCTCTTGTGATAGGCTATGTATTCCCCGCGATCCTGATGGCGTTACCATCACCCCAGATCGTGAGCAACGCGTTTCAGCAGCGAGTACTCGTACTGTGGAACCTTTTCCCTCTCTCCCTGTTTCTCCTCCTCAAGATCCTCGGCACCATCACCTCCTCCCTCTATCCCTTGGGGAGTCCGCGTGGCGCAGTCTCGCCGCAGGAGCATCTGCGGAGTATTAGGATTGTGAATTCCATCGCAATGGTTATGAGTGCCGTGGTCCATGTCGGGATCGTAACCCTTTCCATCTCCACGGTGATATTTCCCGTTATGTTCAACGAGGCGTATATCGCCGATTTTAGTCCCCGGGCTTTGTTTGCACCGCCCGTGGCTATTGGAGGGGGTGAGACGGTGGGGGATGGGGTGAGAGGCTTTTTTCTGTGGGATCAAATTGCTGGGTATCCTGTTATGATGCTGGTGATGATGATGCAGTTGCGCGCAGCTGCGGATTCTCTGGGAGTGGGGATTAGCTGGATGAAAATGGTTGGGATGGCGATGGGGGTTAGTTGTGTTGCGGGTCCGGGGAGTGCGTGTTTGGCGCTGAGTTGGTTGAGAGATGAGATGCTGTTTGGTTCTGGTGAGGAGGGGAGGGGAGAGGAGAAATGAGGCTCTGACTGGATGGCGAAAGGAAGTTGCAGGTGGGGAAGGGAGAGAGGGGGTTTCGCCACGATGGAGAGTACTGGAATGTGTTGAGAAAAATAACATGGACTTTCGATCTGTTCGTTGCGGTTTTTTGGTCCACAGAGCCTTATCAAGATGTTGGCACTACCATATTATGCTTTTGACAAGCACACTCTCTATCAATCCATGACCGTAGATGCAACGACAAGGGACTGTCTGGTCTCTACCACCAACCCTTTCTCCGTCACCGCTATCCGTCCATTGCTTACAAACACATTGTTCTCCAAGTCCTTCAACGCCGGATCTGCAACTAGAAAAGTATGCGAGCCAGCTTCTCGCTCGTCAGCCTATTCTGCCTCGACATCAATCGAGGTTGCCAAGGACTCACTAGCATTCCCGAACGGGACGGTCGCCATATCAGGGTCCATATTGAATATCTTGGAAACCTCGGGCGGCATCTTGATCACGCCGGTGTATCGGAAATCAATCGCATGGCCTTGTTCTGTTCTTGTTCCCGAGAAGCAACAGTCAATTGGTGGGTCGTGCTATCGAGAAGGTCTCTCCTTGAGTAGGGGGTTCAGGGGCTGTGCGAACCTTGCCATTCCCCTCAGGTCGATCCGGGCGTGATTCCCGTCCGGATCAAAGGACAGCCAGTCGGCTCCGAAATTGACATTTGCTTTGAAAGCGGGCTCGAAGCCAGGTACGCTTTCAATAGTCCCTGTAGGAGTACCCTACATGCAAAATTGGTCCAATGTGGGACTACCATGCCAGTAGATGATCGAGACTCACATAGTGGGACAGCTTGGACCCATTATGAATAGTCCCTGTTCGACCGGTTGTAAGAAGCAGCTTCAAAGTAGCCGATGGCGAAATGGCTGACTTACCCAAGTCATGCACGTCTCCAATGTCTACCTTGGTGATGATCGCTGGCTTGAGGGTTGGGAACCCGGAAAGCTCCACAGACATTACGTTGACTGAATGCAAAAACGGTATATCCCAAGCGCACGACTTGCGGTGTAGTGATTGAGGTGAAGCGATAGTTGAGTATGGAGTGTCGGCTACCGTATATTGTAGAATTGATGCTGGCGGTTCTTACGGTCCGAGCTCACCGATACCATCAGCACTCCGGTCCGAAGTATTTGAGTGCTCACGACTGGAGTAGCTGCTTCTTGTTTAATCATCTGGACCAGATCGATACAGATTCTCAATGCAATGATCGATAATTGATCAAAGGAACCATCGCCTAGCTCCCTCTATGTGGAGGGTTGGCTTCGTTTCTCCATGGCCTCACTCGCGGGTCGTGTCGTTCTGATTACAGGCGCTGGGTCAGGTATTGGGCGAGCTACTGCGACTCTACTTGCCAGTCATTCTGTCCTGCTCTCCCTTGCCGATGTCAACGCGACAGCTCTGAAAGCCGTCCAAGACGAGCTCCAACAACTTTACCCATCGTGCCCCGTCCTCACAGCTACAGTCGACGTGCGCTCGCAAGAAGCTTGCTCTTCATGGGTTGGGAATAGCGTTAAACATTTCGGTCAGCCGATAACGGGTGCAGTCAACTTGGCTGGGGCTTTCGGACCAAGCATCGCCCAGGACCGCGGCGCAATCCGACACATCACTGATGCCGAATTTGAATTTGTTATGGCCGTCAATGTCAAGGGAACTGTCAATTGCCTCCGTGCTGAGCTACCACTTATGTTGGAAGGCTCGAATGGTCGTGGCGGTGGGGCCATTGTGAATGCCGCTAGCATCGCTGGCCTTGTGGGTGTTGAAGGCAATGGACCGTACGTGGCGAGCAAGCATGCGATTGTTGGAATCACACGCACAGCCTCGAAAGAGGAAGGTTCGAGAGCAATAAGGGTCAATGCGATCGCCCCGTAAGCCCGTTCTAGTTGCCTGTGTACATGGATGTATTGCTGATGAATTGGTCATTGTAGGGGGATCATATCAACTCCCATGATCAAGCAGATTGAAGAAGCAAAGGGCAGTACTGATCTCTTTGGAGCGGGAGATCCGGGTGCTCTTGGCCGTAAGGGCGATGCAGAAGAGGTGGCCCATGTAATTGCATTTTTGCTCAGTCCTGAAAGTAGTTTCGTTAACGGTGTCGTGCTTCCAGTCGATGGCGGTTGGATGTGTTGAGATGATGACATTCGGACACTACAGGTAGCATGACAACTGCAGATGTGCGACTGATATGGTATTAGTGCTACAATGGACGGAAGCCGACGTGGCGCTCGAACAAGGAATGATGAGCATGATTGCCTGTTGACTTTCAGCTTTGAGAAAACCACCCGCTGGGTGTTTAAACGTAAGGTAACTAAAGGTAGGTTACCAGGAATAGGATCACTAACCCTAAGCCCTGACCCTCCCACCCTCGGAGTTAATAACCGGAGCGCAAAACCAGGGCATGCTCCGACTACGAACTTCTTCTTAGAGCATCCAATCCCCGGTCCCCTCGGAGCCTTGGACCTTCAGCTTTACATCCGATCAGATTCGTACCTTACTCTGGATTCTCTCTTGAGAGACAACACGTGATATGAGCGAGACTACAGTGCATGGTAACACCTTCGATCATGACTCGAACGTCGGCAATGATAGGCTTGGAGAACCTGCCAGATCCTTTCGGGCATGCACCAACTGTGTACGAGCCAAAGCAAAGTGCACCCCTGGTATGAATGTAGGCGACAGATGTAGAAGGTAAGGGTCTCTCTATGGTCTTGTACCTCACTTGCACATCATAGTCCGACAGGTGTGCGCATGGTCAAAAGGATTGTCAGCCCTCACCTCCTGTACGCCAACGCCGAACCGGGACAAGGAATCCTGCAAACAAGGTAGGGAAGCTCGAAAAGAAGCTAGACGGACTTGTCGCTTTGCTTCAGGCTACCGCTTCGAGCTCTGCAGTCAACGGTAACAACAGCCTCTCGACGATTGGTCCATCAGCGGCTGGAAATCTCCGGGATGAGCATTACCACTCAGACCAATCTATCCGGACTGGGGATGGCTTGCTGGGTCCTGCAATCACTCCAGCAGCAACTCCTGCCTCTAATCTAGCATCGTCTCTAGTTCATCCGGCCTTGGAGCCAAGCCCCGGAGAAGCAGAAACGTACTTGAACAGCTTTCGCACAGACTTCATTAGATATTTCCCTTTCGTCGTAATAGAACCTTTGGTCAGCGCTCAACAACTCCGTCAGACAAGTCCCTTCCTCTGGTTGTCCATCATGACTGTGGCTTCGACCTGCTCCAGTCAACAAATTGTCCTGTCAAGGGAGGTCAGGGAGTTGTTCGGACGGGAAGCATACGTTCAAGGGACCAGAAACATGGATCTGCTCTTGGCATGCCTTGTTTACGCCACGTGGTAGGCGATCTTTTATCTATCATCTTGTGCACATTGAATATACCAATGGCCGAGCTCATTGGCTCTTTCTGGTTATTAGGGATCGCCGTTACCATCTCGACACACCCATTCTCACTAGCCTAGCTCAGTTTGCAATAGCGATCCTGTACGACCTCGGCCTGGACAAGCCCAATGCAAGCGATTCGGGTCTCTTGCTAGAGTATGACCTCAAAGGACTCCCGAGGCCTTCTCAAACAATGTCCCCAACGCCGCAAGAACGAAGGGCACTGCTTGGCTGTTTCTATTTGAGCTCGGTGTAGGTACTAAACATTAACTTGCTTTGCTAGCGCTTGCTGATAGATGTAAGGCCTTCGTTTGCACGCAAGGGCCAGTCCTTGGCTTGGACAGCATATTGCACCGAATGTCTGGTTGTGATTGAACAGCAGAAGGAATGCGCATCCGACGAGCTGCTGACTCGACTCGTTCGATCGCGTCTTATAGCCGAGAGGGTCGTTGACATACCATGGCCTAGTATGGTCGATGACGGCCATCTCACAAGACCATCAGCTAAGTCGTATCTCAAGTCACTGCAAGCACAGCTGCGTACGCTAAAGTCTAGCACACTCAATGAAGGAGCAGATCAGAGTGAGTTCTCGCTCGGACACCGGTGTTCTGTCTCTTTGAGGACGTGTTCGGTTCACTGCATCGAACAATAGTCTCTAATGTTGGTTGCAGGAGTCTTACTGCTGGAAATCCACATCACAGAGTTGAGCATCTATGAGGTTGGCTTCTCTCAGGCCCAAGATGAGTTCACCGGCCCGTTCAACTTGCGCTTTGAGTGCCTGTCCGGTTGTCTCCAGGCGATCAAAAGCTGGATCGATGTATTCCTCACCATCCCACCTATCGAGTACGTGGGGTTCTCGGCATCCATATATGCCATGATGGCGCGTTGTCTCATCGATCTGTGGCGGCTGTCAACGTGCGAGTATGCCGAATGGGATCATCGCCTCGTGCGGGAGAGCCTCGATGTTTCGTTGGTGATCGAGCAAACACAGAGAAATTTCTTGCTGGTCAAGGATGCGGCAGGCCTTGATCTTGGGGGTACGCAGGATTGTGATTTCTTCGGAATCATGGCGACAAAGCTGTCATCGATGAAAGCATCATGGGATGCGATGAGCGCGTCAACAGAGTTGGCGACACCGCTGCCAGATGAGCTGGGGGAGTTTCCAATGGAGTTTCTAGATGCGTGGAACTGGTGATTTGTATAGAGCCCGGGAGAATCTCATATGCTTCAGCTTATCCTCAACGTCCTGGCTCTTGAGTAGCAAATACCCCCGTAGAATCCGAGTGGTAGATTGTGGAGGCGGATCATGTGTTCTCCGCTGGTCACGGAACGGAAGGAACGACGGTCGGCCGAGGGTCCGATTGACGTGAAGTTCATTCCGAAGTTAGAGCTCCGATTATCACATCCATATCCTTAACCTATCACTTGATCCCCTTTACCACGAGCTGACGAAGCTGAAAAGTCCTCCTTCGCCCCATCCATTCTGATGCTCCTCAATACTTAAGGTATCTTCGACTTGGAAGTTGGAGGTTGTAGCCCATCGTTACTAGCGTCAACGCTAAGGTAACGGTCAACAATGGCGTTCGATCCGGTCAAAGACATCCCAGACCTCTCGTCAAAGGTCATCTTCATCACAGGAGGTATGTTCTTCCTTCCTACTATCTATCCTAGGACTTCCCCAATGAATCCATCTCATTGCTTCTCCAGGCACCTCTGGAATCGGTAAAGCTTCCGTCCTCGCTCTCGCCGCTCACAGCCCCGCCCATATATACTTCACCGGCCGCAATCCAGCATCTGGTGATGCCGTTATCGCCCAGGCACACAAGCTCCTTCACCCCTCCACTTGCCCGCCCCTCACCTTCATCCGATGCGACCTCTCCTCCTCGCGTGAGACCATTCGCGCCGCCCTCGCCGACAATTTTCGCAGCGACCGCCTCGACATCCTCATCGCAAATGCAGGCGTCATGGCCATTCCCGAGGGTCTCACAGCCGAGGGGTTTGAGATTCAATTCGGAACCAACTATCTTGGACACGCGATCCTACTCCAGCTTCTGCGGCCGCTGATGCTCCGTACCGCACAGAATACGTCTGCTGGAAAAGGGGGAAAGGATGTACGCTTCGTGGCCGTGAGTTCATTCGGCCACACCATGGCTCCGCCGCAGGGGATTGAATTCGAGAAACTCAAATCTCCCGATGCGGGCAATAAATGGGAGCGCTATGGGCAGAGCAAGCTCGCCGACATCCTGCTTGCCGTGGGTATGACAAAGCGGCATCCGGAGATCATGAGCGTGTCTGTGCATCCGGGACTCGTGAGGACAGAATTAGGGGGCAGAGCGGAGCGATCACCTATGCTGATGGCCATGGAGCTGTTACGCTGGACGCCCTTGTACAAGAGTCCAGAGAAAGGGGCCTACAATCTCCTATGGGCTGCGACTACCGCCAAGGGCAACCTGCAAGGTGGCAAGTACTATGAACCGGTGGGCAAGACGCCCGGGAAACCAAATAGCTATTCGGGAATGACGGAATTGTGTCGCGACGAGGGCCTGGCGGACAAGCTCTGGAAGTGGACGGAGCAGGAGCTGGAGGGGCTGGAGCCGCTCTGAGGTAGTGAGGCAGTCTGATGGTGTGGTGGTGTGGTAGTGTAGTAGTGTGGCATATGAGAACTCGAATCATTTCGGGCTTGTCAATTCCTTTACTGACTCGTAAAGACAAGACCCCTCATTTCCCCTCTCCCCACCACCACCCCTCTCCCCGGACCGACTCGTCATCCTCCCCAATTGAAGCCAAGATCTATTTCCCCTCACCAAGAAGAGAAGCGCCCCCATTTACAGATCCTCCTGTTCATCCTCCTCTCCTCCTCTGCCCCTTCCTTCTTCGTACTCGGCAGGTTAATCGTTAGCGTCGCAGGATTTATTTGCTTATAAACCCTCGCTTGCGCTTACAAATTACAACTGTTGTAGCGCAGGTAGTTAGGTACCTCCTAGGTAGACTGATCCTTTAGCTATTGTTGGTTAGCCCGACGGTAGAAGACACCACTAAGTACCTAGGGTTCCAGGCCTCACGCTGTAGGGCCCTGAAGCCCCACATGCAGTATTTCGTCCGAAGTGCCAAGCTCAGGTACTACCAACGGCGTAATCACCCTAGTAAGCCACGTTTTTTCGGACCTCCTCCCGTCTCCGATCCAGGGGGTGGGGCCCGTGTCTGACAGCCGTAGCGCAAACCCTAACGGGATCCACACCAACCCCACTAAGGTAGTAGCTTAAGTTAACATTGGAGTGGTCAATGCATAAGGTACTTATTTTCGATCTCGGGTCGTATTAGAAAGCATAAACTGGGATTTATAGTGATTGTATTAAGGTGTGTAGGCGCGCTTTAGACAGCTTCGGGTCTATGCTTTTGGTGGTATGTATGGTGGAGAGTTGAGGTTGGGGTTGGGTTGGGGTTGGGGGCGTTTACGGGTTCGGGATGTTAAAGCTGATGTGTGGGTGGGTGGGGGTGATTGGTGGTGTGATTGAGACGGAACGGAGCGGAGAGACGGAGTATCATGCTGTTTGGAGGGGTAGATGGTGGGTGAGGAATCGAATCATGACGATATGGGTGGGATTGGAGTAAGTAGTACTTCCAGACAGGTCTGTCTAATGTTGCCTGTTTTATTCTATCCCCATCTATGAATCTCCGTCTATGGATCTTCGTGTAACCGGGGCGGTCAATGTCTTTTATTCCATGTCATACTTCTGAGCCGCCAACGTTAATCTGCTCTTGCATCGCTTTACCAACATCGTAACCGGCGTGGAAGTCCTGCGCCACCTCAGCCGTGCGCTTCCGCATCTCCGCTTCACATTCGCTCAACAGTTGCGCATACTCGCCCATGCTGGTATCGTCGAGCTTCTCCAACATCATCCTCCACGCCTGCCAATGCTTCTCTTCCGCCATCTCCTGCATTTCTCGCACGCGCGCCTCCAGAGTCTCCAGCAGGGCGGTGCTGTCCGTCGGGACTTTGGGCAATCCGGGTACTTTCTTTAGCCAGGCGAGATACTCGGCTACAGCGGACGAGATGCCAGCAATCTCCGCCTGCGTGATGAAGATGGTGGAAGAAAAGGCCTGGAGCTGCGCAAGCACCTGTTGAGCACTAGAGTTCCCGTTGCCCTGCTCGCACATCTCCTGAGTTGGGTTCGAGCAAGAGGATGATACCGAAATTGAATTGAGCGCGCGGATCTCCCGCAAGCTAGGGATATTGGCGCCTCCAGCGCGGCGGATGTGGAAGCTCTCCGTATGCGGATCGTCTGGTAAGGTCAGGTTGTCCACACGGAAGTCGGATAGGTCGTTGCCTGCTGTGACGGACCCGGTATTGAAATAGTCAATGTCTAAGCTAGGGAGGGCGTCGATGGATTTCCCGTTGCGGTTCATGAAGGAGAATTGGCCTAGGGTGCTTGCAGGTGACGGTATTGGCGCTGAATAAGGTGCACCGTCCATATGAGCTGTATTGATCGACTGGGCTGCGATAGACCGTTGCTGCTCACGGCTGCTTGGTGGGCCATAGGACCTTTGCTTCACAAAATACGACTCGGCTGAGTCTTTGCACCAAAGAACATTAGCCATGATGGGGAATAATTTTCCCAATAGCTTACCTATACGATCTCGCAGATTTTCCACTGTCTGGGCCAGCTCGGCCTTGGTAGGCTTGTAGGTAGGACTGTAGACACAAGACTCGCCTTGCCGGCGGCATTTGTCGCATACGGGCTGAGTTCCATCGCAGCGCACTTTACGGTCCCGACATAGATTGCACGCTTTATGGCGAGACGGGCTCATCATGACCAGGTCCGGATTTGTTCTCCCACTTCTGAATACTGGGGGAAATCGCCGAATGTATTCATTCTGAGAGCTATCTACGCCGCGATTCCAGCCCTTGAAGCAACCATCTGATCCTTGGAAAAAGGTCCAAAGTGAGTGCTCACTCGAGTCGAGGCTGACCGTGGCGTCTGACACACATATATGGACCCACATGCTAGTACGCTAAGCGCCTGGTGGGTCTCTAATTGGTCATTGGACAGGCGGGAGCATCCATCCGTAATTTTCATGCCGCGTTGTTTTGAGGCCGAGGACCCTAGCGCTGTCTTCTACCACTGGGCTAACCACAGACAGGTAGAAGATCAGACCTAGGAGGTACCTAAAATATCTGCCCTACATTGTTATTAAGATTGCCTTTTTCGTGGGGGCTCAATGCTGTGACTGCGATTGGTGTGACAGTGTGGTGTGTTCCTCTAACATGTTGCATCCAGGCTTTTGTGATTATTTCGACGGAGCTGACTGGGCCTGGATAGACAGCGGACGAATCGGACTGAAAAAGTCGGGGGGCCGCAAATAAGGCAAATGTTGTCTTTCACTGCGATATCGGAGTCACGGAGGCATCGGATCGCTCCGACGCTCCGATCAGCTTCGCTTGCGGTAAGGCACTGTGGAAATGTAACCGTATGCAAGCCGAGCTTAGCCAGGCCCGAGCTGATCCAAGCTCAGGGATCATACATAAGATCTAATTCATGTCAGCGAGACACGTCAGAGCGAGACGCTCCATCAATCTCCCGAATTTGTTCGGCGATACAACATATGCACAAGCCCACAATCGGACTTGACAATGATCAACATTCCACTCAATCCTCTGGACCACCTACCACCCCATAACTACACTGCTTCGGTTCTCTATCTCTCCCTCAAGCATGGCGTAAGCACGGAGGATGCTTTCCTTCTTCTGCAGGAGGGCTTGCATCGCACCTTCCTTCAGCTGCCTTGGCTCAGTGGCACGGTCTGCGAGCAATCTGCCCATACGCCGGCTTGGCGTCCTGGCCAATTGGAGATCCGCTATCAGCCTGTGGATGTCAAAGACCCATGGCCATACCAGCTCAGGTTCAACCAATTGCCAACGCACCTCAGCTATGACGATCTCAAAGAGTCGGCCTTTCCCACCGACACTTTTGACGATAGTGATCTGACCTGGGCTCCATTCATGCCTGATATCAAGCGTGGATGCGAAGTGTTTGTAGCTCAGGCAAATTTCCTCCCTGGAGGAGTTATTCTAGTCGGCGGTCTGCACCATACGGCAGGTGATGGAAACGCTTCATTCATGGTAATCAACCGCTGGGCGGATCATTGCAAGGCCTTGCAGGGTCAGGGAAACCCACCAACAGAGCCATTGCCTAGATACTCTGACCATAGCCTCCACGATCGGATATGGGCCGAAGAAGGGACGGGTACACCATGGCCCCAGATTGATCCGGAAGTGTGGCGGCTGACTGGACTGGAACATGCTGATGCGGATTTACTCGCTGGTTCTCCAGTAGCCCAGCCATTGCCAAAGCCTTCTGATCATGAGTCACGGCAAGATCCCGAGGCCTCCGGAGTTGATAATCAGCAGCGGAACATGAGGTCAGCCATCTTCTACATCTCACCGTCGAATTTCACCACGTTACAGAAAGAATGTGTGAAGGAAGTCGGTCTCGCGGCTCAAATCTCGGGCACTCATGCCATTTGTGGGCTCGTCTGGCGCTGTCTCATGAAAGCTAGAGCCACAGTGATGGCAGGCCAGCAAAGTATTCAACTGACTACCAGAAGCGAAGAGGTGGCACGGATGGATGTTCTTCTGGATGGGCGATCCGGCTTCTCCAATTCCCTGCCACAGATGTATCTTGGCAATCATACGTTTCATCTTCAGTCGTCAATGGTCCTCTCCGCACTGACGTCGCCCAGTACGAGCATCCCGTCTGTTGCCGGCATGGTTTGCGACAACATGAGAAGCCGGGTTGATTCGGCCAAGTTGCAAGACATGTACACTCTGTTGAGAGACATGCCTAGTTACGATGCGCTGCAGCGTCGGAAATGGCAACCGCAGATGAAGAGCGTCTCGGGCTCAAGGATGATGATTACCTCGATGCTCATGGTTCCGAGCGATCGAGTGAGCTTTGGAGATGGCGTATTTGGGAGTCGGGGGAAGCCTGATGGGGCACGTGTCTTGATGGGAGCCTTTAATCGATCCGGTACTCGCTTATGTTTCCTGCTGCCAAGACTGACGAATGGGGGTGTCGAGTTTATAGTTAATCTGTCGTCTGAAGAGATGGATGCCCTATTAGAGGACGAGGAGTTTGAAAGATACGCGATGTTCCTTGCATAAGGGTCCAAAGATAGGGACCCTTTACCGATAATTCATACGCTAGAACTGGGATAATGACCACTGTTGCTCTTGACTGACCCCACGTCCAACTTCCAAATGGCCTATCGTGTTGTATCGGGATATAGATAAGGATGACGCTTCCATGCAGGGCCCGGGCTAGGTCTAGCAGCGTCTGCATGTCGTCGATCTGAACGGGTGAAGATTTGTTCGTCCGCTCCGATCCGTAATGAGCTGCGACGGACCGAAGCTGGACCTCAAGCGGGTGAGAGGAGAGGAGATTTGCCTAGCACACCCTTACTTTGTTGTTACAGAAACCAAGTCTTGCTAAAATATGGGATCCCAGGCCAGCAACGAGAAGCGGAAAGAAACCTCAACCTCTTCGCCCAATATAGAGATGGTTATGGCATCAAACGACACCTCGGATGAGGACATTAGTTCCAGTATACCAACAGAGGGGAACGAGTATCTTACAGGGTACAAGCTCCTAGCAATTATGGTTGCCATCACTTTAGTTGGTTTCCTTATGTTACTCGACAGCTCTATTATTGCTACGGTCAGTTTTGGCACACTCATCTCGGTCTGTGATAATGTAGTCAGTCATGCTGATCAGAGAGAGTATAGGCTATCCCAAGGATTACTTCTCAATTTCAGTCTCTGGATGATGTCGGCTGGTACGGAACAGCGTATTTTGTGGGCAAGTGAGTTCTTGCTGCCTCTAAACCCGAAGTTTGTACGCAGACCATCTTTTAACGGATGCTCCAGTATGTGTACATTTT
>QQTW01002586.1_pt1 | contig 13200 bp, 15 predicted proteins | sample 1904831 | NCBI WGS metagenome assembly QQTW01 (sample SAMN09435610, study PRJNA476489) | Subsurface metagenome, whole genome shotgun sequencing project. | reverse complement strand
CTCGAAAATTTATGGAGACGACTCGAACAGAAATTACTCAGAATATTTGGGTTGCTGCTTGCTGTTGATCTCAGCTTAACGGGAAACAACTATGCTGACTCTAACTTCAACGATTGAAATTACCCCAACAGGGGGAGCATTGGGAGCCTTTGTCACTGGGTTTGATGCCAGTCAGCCAACTACGCCAGAAATGATTTTACGGCTGAAGCAGGCTTTACATGACTATCACATCTTGATCTTCAAGCATCAAACCCTATCCGAAGAGCAACTTTTAGTGTTTGCTACTTACTTCGGCTCAATCTTCGTGCCACCATCAGATGTCCCTGTGCTGGGTTCAAAATCCGGCGGAAAGCCGCCATTAGTAGTAACAATTGCTAATGCAGCTCCAGAGTACAGGCAAGGGGAGAGCTTTCTCGAAAACCGGGAGCTTTTACCCCATTCTGACCACCAGTGGACACCGTACCCTTCCAGTGGTTCATTGCTATACGCCATTGATGTCCCAGAAGAGGGCGGAGACACCCAGTGGCTTAATTTAGTCAGGGCTTATGCAGAATTGGATGAAGCGACAAAAGAACAGATTGCCAACTTGAAGCTAATCACACATAATCCATTCTTACGTGACTTGGGTAGTACCTCAGCCACTTACCGTTTAAACCATAACAATCAGTCTTATACTCCTGTGTTTCCTCATCCCCTTGTTCGCACTCATCCTGAGAGCGGCAAAAAGATTCTCTACCTGAATTGCTCCGAAGAGGTGGAAGTGGTTGACATAGATGCTTCAACAGGAGCGCAGTTGATCGAGCAATTGCGGCAGCACATTAAACAGCCCCGTTTCGCTTATAACCATCAGTGGTCAGTCGGGGATCTAGTTTACTGGGATAATCAATCGACATTGCATTACCGTGCAGCTTTTGACAAGAATGCTCGACGTGTCCTGAAACGGGTTAGTCTTGCGGGTAGTCGTCCTTTCTGAACCTGCGAAGCACCGACAAACACAAGGCGTTCTTTTCTAACCTCACGTTTTCAGGCTTAGGTTCTCTCACCCATCTGAATGTATGGTAATGCCTAATTTCTTAATCATCGGTGCCGCAAAAGCAGGAACAACCTCACTTTATGAATATCTTAAACAGCATCCGCAAATCTGGATGAGTCAGGTTAAAGAACCAAACTTTTTTGCTTTTGAGGGTGACATATTAAACTCTTGTGGACCAGGCGATCAGGACTACATCAACAGTTTCTCAATTACTAAGATTGAAGATTATCTCAACCTGTTTCAAGGAGTCGAAAATCAGGTAGCTGTTGGCGAGGCGTCCCCCTTGTACATTTACAGTTCCAAAGCTGCTCAGCGCATCCAGCACTATATACCTGAAGCCAAGCTAATTGCTATTTTACGCAATCCGGTTGAAAGAGCTTACTCCCAGTTTTTAATGTTTGTCCGAGATGGTCGCGAACCGCTGCCTGATTTTGCAGAAGCACTTGAGCAAGAAGAAACCCGGATGCGTAATAACTGGGAGTGGGCATGGCAATATACCCGTATAGGATTTTACTATATCCAGTTACAGCGATATCTGGACAGGTTTGACCGCAGTCAAATTAGAGTTTATCTTTTCGAGGAATTCAGCACTAAACCTGCTGATATATTACGAGATATTTTCCAATTTCTTGGTGTAGATGACTCATTTGTACCAAATATGTCTATCAGGCATAACGTATCAGATTCCCAAAACCCTACTAAGCTAATGCTCAGCCTGGAAGTACGGAGACGACTGGTTGAACTATATCAAGAAGATATATTTAGGCTCCAGGAACTGCTCCAGCGAGATCTTTCACAGTGGCTATTGAAATACTAAGCATTTGTACTTTCATTCCAGAATGGTGTGATTAGAAGCAAACACACCGAGATTCTCGCTTAGGAGTAGGCTATAGTGGCAAAGGTGTGCATAAACCTGCCTGTTTTTACGCTGTGGGAGTGCCATACTAGTATTAGAGTACACAAATTGCACCTATGAAGCGCGCACGCCTGATCATGAACCCAATATCAGGCGACGATCAGCCAAATCCGATGAAACTGCCTGACATCGTAGCTGCGATGGAAGCAGAAGATATTCGAGCTGACCTCGCATTTACTAAACCGGATTCGTCACCTGCTCTCATCGCAGAACAGGCAGTTGAGGAAGGCTACGACATGGTCGTTGTCGGTGGTGGTGATGGAACCGTGAGTGAAGTTGCTAAAGGGTTAATCCACGCACCAATTCCACTCGGCATTGTGCCCATTGGCACTTACAACAATATTGCTCGCAGCCTCAACCTGCCGACTGATACGGCTGAAGCCTGCCAGGTACTAGCGTATGGTCAAATCAAAAGTATTGATGTAGGCCAGGCCAACGATGAACATTACTTCTTTGAGGCGGCAGGTGTCGGGCTAGATGCAGCCCTCTTTCCGTTGGGGGAAGAAATCAAAGGTGGACGCTGGGGCCGTATGCTCCAAGTGGCTCAACTCGCAATGGGCTACGAACCGCAACGGCTGAATATCCAGTTGGACCGCCCGATCGCTGAGGCGAGACTGTCACCTACCACATGGCGGCGATTTGTGCAACGGCGGAGAACACGCACCCGGAATGAGTTGCGCATAAAAGCGTTGCTGGTAGTGATCGCTAACGGGCCATATTATGGTACTGGTTTTACTGTAGCTCCAGATGCGATCATAGATGATGGTTTGCTGACAATCGGCATCTTCCGCGACTTCAGTAAATGGGAACTGCTTCGTCACTTCTGGTCGATCAGTAAAGGTCAGTATCGTCACAGCTCCAAGATCGAGACTTACTCCGTTGCAGAAGTACGATTAACATCAAACTCGAAGCTACCGGTCCATATCGATGGTCATCCGATCGGAGAGTTGCCAGTTAAGCTCAAGACCATCAAGCACGCGCTCAAAGTCATTGTTCCGACAGATTCTGAGCCAACCTACAAGCGCAAGGATGACCCAAACCCTCCGGTAGCCTTGCCTGTTGCTAAGGTTGATCAAGCTGGGACAGAATAAACTTAGAGTACGCTCCGGTTATAAATTTATTCAAATCCCAATCATTAATATGTTGCGTTTAACTCAGATTATCCAGAACTTATACATTCGCTTTGAAGGCTTGCTTTATCAGCTGTTTGGCTTTTTACGTCAGCTCTTTGGCTGGCTTAGTCAGCGCTTTAATTTTTTCCTAAAACTTTTTGGGTTTACAGAGTCTCAATATTTTTTAGAAGATTCGCAACAAGGCACAAATTCAGCAGCTAAAACTGAATCTGACATGGCTGCGTCACCTCCTCAAGCACCATCAGACGCTAGTGCAACTCGCCGCCGCCCTGATGCCAGTATGGACTACTTCCGGAAGCTGGCTCAGCCGAAAAAATTCTCGAAATAGTTTAGCATTATGACGCTAAAGACAAAATGAGAAAAGGCTCAAGCATCTATGCCTGAGCCTTTTTTACTGGAAAAGTGTGGCCTAATAGCGGCTAGAGAAGCTGTTGTTTCTCCGGTTACCACCAAATGACGAACCTCTATCTTCGCGAGGCTTCGCCTTATTAACTTTTAAAGAGCGACCCATCCATTCCGCACCATCGAGTGCATCAATAGCAGCCGTTTCTTCCTCATCTGTACCCATTTCCACAAATCCAAAGCCGCGTAGACGGCCTGTTTCACGGTCAGTAGGTAGCTGGACTCGCTTTACAGAACCATATTCTGCAAAAGCACTGGTGAGGTCTTCTTGTGTGACCTCGTAGGAAAGATTACCTACGTAAATTGACATACGTTGTCTCCAAAATTATCGGGTGTAGAGATTTAGATTTCGGAGAGAAGCCTGTCAAGACTAAAAGGGAAAAGCCTATCAATTCTAAAAACAAACGCTGCAACCGAATTTGATTCTCATCCACTATACTAACACAGCATTAGGTTCTTAGGTGAAAATAGGAGGTCATCTGACTGGCTGTCCCCTACAGGACTTCTAGCAACTAGGAATTCTGATTTATTGCCTTAGAGAAGTACAGGTCATAGAATCCTGCCAGAGCTTGAAGAGGAAGAACTCAATGCAGTCGCTCATGGCAGCAACAAAGACACCCTCTGCATTCTCCCCATTTGTTGCTAGCCAAGTTCCCCGCAGGCTGACTTCGATGTACTCGGCATCACAAACCCCGAGTGTGATCCCCAAGGGGTAAGCCGTCTCTATCGACGCGTCATTTCTCTCCAACTCGACTACCGCCTGTAAAAGTGGCAGTCCTGGTAAATCGGCAGGTAGTAAAAACGAGGCTGTGCTGGCTTCGACCAAAAGTTTTTGCCCGGCTCGCAGCGACAGCATGACTCGAGAAAGTACCCACTCCTCTAAAGGCTGAGCCAGAAGCTCCAAGTAGAAGTCAGTTTCGGTGTAAGTTAATTTCAGCATTGCCCGGATATCTCCTCCTATTCCAGGTGTACTTGCTGTTCGCGCCAGAACTTTTCGGGGCTCGGCAAGTCACAACGGCACTTCTTATCCAAAAACCCCCGCTTCTCTTTTAGAAGCGGGGGCTGGAAAACGACTTTAAAGTCTTCTAGTCCTGTACTGGTACAGCATTGTGCCTATACCTCCCGCTTCGTTTGTCTAGCTCCATAAAAAACCAATACTCCACCACCATAACCACTGTCCAACCGCATAAGTATTTGGTCGGCAGTGGATTAGAGATGAAGCCTAGACGTTTCACAGAAAATTTCACTTGCTCAGGAGCAATTTGAACATTACTTTAAACATACTACACTTGTATTACTAACCTGTCCAGATTCAGGAGAAAAACGATGCATACACTCAGTCGCACAACTACTACAGAAATGGAAGTCACCAGCATCCGCCTAGAGCGTGAACTGAAAGATAAACTCAAGGAATTGTCTGGTCACCAGGGGTATCAAGCTCTAATCCGAGACATCCTCTGGAACTATGTGCAGCAAAAATCCGGCGACTACAAACCCCAATTTTCGCCAGCTGATATCCGAGCGAGTATCGCCGCTACAGCCCAGCAAGAAGAACGTTGCGTACTTACAGGGCAATTAATTCGACCGCAAGAATCTATGTTTTTGGGACTCACAACTAACGGCGACTTGGTTCCCTTAACTGTCGAGAGTTTAGAAAGATAGCTAAAAAGAGGTAGGGGGGCAGGGGGAGAACCCCATGTATGAATCCACTAGGGGCTTCACCAAATGACTGGGAAAATGCGCAATTTCCCCCTGCTCCCTTGCTTAAGAAAGACTCGCCACAATCAGCGAATTTACTGATTCTGTACAGTTAAAAGCAGGATACTCTGAAGCAAGAGATCTTTACTGGTTTTAGAGTAAATAGTCCTCGGTGTTTCTAACTTCAGTGCTTGCTTGATGAAACTTTTCTTGTCGCGTCACCACATCCAAATACACTCTTATTGAGGCAGGACTAACCCGTCAGAGCATGCAGGATCAGAAAGCTCTAGCCCAATTGGAACAACAAGTTAACCAAATTCTCTCGAATAGCTCTGATTCGGAAACGGTACTACAGCTTATCTCGCAGGCGTTAGGAGAGGCTTTCGGCGTAGACTGCTGCTTGGTTATGGTTACGGCGGAGAACCAGACTACAGAGCAGATTGGCTATTGGCATTTTGAGAGCATTTTTATGGAGGTGCCGCAACAGCAAATGCTCACGAGTCAGGGGCAACTGGCGGCGGGCAAGCGAGCGGATTCTGAAATACTAGTCATTGACGACATTAAGGGTTTTGAAACCACTCGTTTAATCGGATGGCGACATTTACCGGCAGCGGTAGGGGCTGTTTTGGAAATTCCCACGTGCTTTCAGGGCAAGATAAATGGAGTAATTAGTCTGATTCGGTCTCAGCCCTATCATTGGAGCAAATCAGAAAAAAAACGCGCTCTAGCTGTGTCAGCTTCAGTCGCGATCGCTATCTCCCAAGTTGTACAAACCAGGTTGCTCGACTCTCTACAGCAGCAATTAAACACCTCAGCTCAGTACCAAGCCTTAATCAACCAATTGATGATGGCGGGTCGTCACTCAACTGAATTGAATCAAATTCTCGACCTGGCGATCGCTGCCACAGCTCAAACTCTTCAGGTTGAGCGTGGCCTGCTCCTAATGTTAAAATACGCAGATCCATTGTTCAAGACCCGTTCTAGAGCAAACATTCCCAAAGCAAAAGTCACAGTTGTTTGTGAGTGGCACAATGGCTACTGCCTTGAAGTACGAGAAAGTCAGGGCAGCGCTCAGCTGCCGACTCATAGCGTTAGCACTGTGTTAGATCAGTCCTTTTGGTTATCAGAGTGTCGTTTGTGTCAGCAGGCACTCACAAACTCTCCTCTACCAGTTGTGATTGCTGGACAAGAAGATCTGCCAGTAATGAACCTAGCCACGGACGTTCCACCGCTTTTCAATCTCGCCCATTTCCCTGCCCTGCTGATTGTACCCTTGGAGAGTCAAGGTACAGTATTGGGATTCTTAACTTTACAGCACTCCTGCCCTCGCCCCTGGAAATCAGAGGAATTAGCGCTGCTTGAAATGGTCAGTGCTCAGGTGAGTACTGCAATTATTCAGACTCAGACGCTACGACAGGTGCAATCTTTAGTAGAAGAACGCACGGCTCAGCTGCAAGGCAGTCTGGAAGTTCAGGCTAAATTGTATGAAAAAACGCGCCAGCAAATTGACCAGCTACGTCAACTCAATCAGTTGAAGGATGAGTTCCTCAGCACTGTGAATCATGAGTTACGCACGCCCCTGACAAGCATGAGCTTGGCGATTCGTATGTTACGTCAACAGGCACTGTCGACAGAGCGTCGGGCCAAGTATTTGGATATTCTAGACCAGCAGTGTACTAAGGAAATCAAATTAATCAATGACTTACTCACGCTCCAGGAACTAGAGTCTAATCAAGCTCGTCTCAAACTGGAAACCATCGATCTCAAGACTAGAATCCACGATTTAGCTCAGTCCTTTGAGGAGCAATGGGCAGATAAGGGATTAACTATTACTATTGATTTACCAGAGGCGTCATTGCTTCTGCAAACCGATTCCAAGAGTCTTGAGCGCATCTTCCAAGAGCTTTTAACCAATGCTGGCAAGTACTCCGCTCCAGATACCATCGTCCTCTTGAGAGTTACTCACCAAGCTCAACAGGTCAATCACATTGTTTTTAGCCTGACTAACATTGGTTCTGGTATCTCCCCCAAGGACGTTACCCATATCTTCGATAAGTTCCGTCGCGGTCAAGGGGTTACTCAACAGGCAATTCAAGGCACTGGTCTGGGACTAGCTCTGGTAAAGTGCTTAGTACAGCATTTGAATGGCACTATCACTGTTGCCAGTAGCCCAGTCGAGCCTTCTTCCTCTTGGGAAACCTGCTTCACGCTCACCCTACCCCAGCTTTTCGCCCCTTGTTAAACCCCTAAATCCCCGTGAGCAAACAATACGATCCCAATAAACTAGCACTTGATTTACCGACCGAAACTGATGATATCGGCGCAGAAACCAGCTTTGCAGATCAAGCATCTCCTGTTCAGGCTGTGGAAGTGCAAACTGTGTCAGTAGCAGAGCGACAGCGACAAATCTCCGCTAAAGTGCAAATTCCTCACTCAGTCGAGCAAGTCTGGCAAGTCCTGACAGACTATGTAGCACTAGCTGAATTCATTCCCAACCTTTCTAAGAGTCGTCTGCTTGAGCATCCGACAGGCGGCATTCGCCTTGAGCAAGTAGGCACTCAACGTTTGCTAAGCTTCAACTTTAGTGCGCGTGTGGTTTTAGACTTGGAGGAAAAGTTCCCCCATGAAATTAGTTTCAAGATGGTCGAGGGGGACTTTAAAACGTTTTCTGGCAGTTGGTGCTTGGAACCTTATTCACTCTCTAACCAAAACGGCACCAACCTCTCATATACCTTGTACGTTTGGCCCAAACGCACTATGCCCATAGGAATCATCGAGCGCCGTCTTTGCAGCGACCTGCGGTTCAATCTCTTGGCAATTCGCCAGCGAGTGGATGAATTGTCGGCACTCTTAGATTAGCCTTTATACCCCCAGGGGAATTCGAATCCCCGTCGCCTCCGTGAAAGGGAGGTGTCCTAGGCCTCTAGACGATGGGGGCGTCTGAGTCACATCTCTACTAATCTAACGGTTTTCCCCGCTTTTGTCAACACCCTAACCAGAAAATTCCAAAACAGTCAGCGAGGGGAGTGGGGGAGTGGCTCCCCCTACCTTCTTCTGTTTCACCTCATGCCAGCTCAGACGAGTTACGTAAGCGCATTAACTGGCGTCGCATTTGCGGAGAAGCGTCCAGTTCAGAAACTTCCTGGGTCTTGACGCATGCTTGTAGGGGTTCCATATACTCATCCGCTCCAGTCGTAAACGCTTCAATCAGAAAATCTAGCAACTCCTCGCGATCGCTCAAAGCGCATTTTTCCTCAATCAACCGGAACTTAAGATGAATTTCGCATTCATAAACCTTTACTTCTTCTACTTTATTAGGTTGATGTGATGCTGCGTTAAATTTCATATCTTCAAACAATCCTTAGTTATGTAGTAAGTAGAGAGTGATAATATGTCTCAACTAGAACTTTTTTGAGCTATTTCATCCGTTCTGTCATCTGGTATCATCTTAATCGCTGATTTAGCTCAATTCAAACTTGTCTAACAGTGCTTTAATATCCCCTGACGGTTGGTTAATTAAGGATATGACTACTATTATTAATCTTTTAAAATTGAATAAGGTAAAGTTCGCGTAAGGAAATTGTGAGTCTTTTCCAGGTTTTTTCTGCTTCTGTTTCAACTTCCAAGTTACATTTGTTACAGCGATTGTGTTGATTGCCGGATTGATAAGCGAGGAATTCCAAATCTATAGGTTCACGGGAAGTACAATTGTAGAAGTTCAAATTTCACTCTTAAGACTTTGGATATTGCGCATGGGCAAAATCATTCGTGGTGCAATTTTTGTTCTTGATGACAACATAGATACCGATCAGATTATTCCAGCTGAGTACCTCACCTTAGTCCCCTCCAAAGCTGACGAGTACTACAAGCTAGGTAGTTATGCTCTAGTTGGCTTGCCAGATCGCTATGGCAAATTCATCCTACCTGGAGAAACAAAGACTTCTTACCCGATCATTGTCGCTGGGGAAAACTTCGGTTGCGGTTCTTCACGGGAACATGCCCCCATTGCGCTGGGAGCTTCAGGTGTGAAAGCAGTGATTGCCCAGTCCTATGCCCGGATCTTTTTCCGCAATTGTGCGGCAACAGGTGAACTTTACCCCTGGGAGTCGGTTGAGCGGTTATGCGAGCAGTTTCAAAGTGGTCAAGAAGTGTCGATAGATTTTGAACAAAATCAAATCATCAATCACACACTTGGTAAGGTGTACGACCTTAAGCCCATAGGAGACGTAGGACCGGTTATTGACGCTGGCGGTATTTTTGCCTACGCCCGCCAGACAGGCATGATTGCTAGCTAAGCGCTTAGAGCGTGCGGGTGTAGGGAGTTATAATCCTTTTCTTACACCCGACACCCCGTTCAGGGATTAAAATGGGCTCATTGTGATTAATCCAGTCAAATCATCTACTTATGGAAGAGCTACTACTTAAGTCCACAACCCGCCATATACGTATTTTTTCCGCTGAAGTTAATAGCGAGGGCGAACTGGTTCCCAGCGAGCAGGTACTAACGCTAGATATTGATCCAGACAATGAATTCAACTGGAATGAAGACGCTCTCCAAAAGGTCTATCACAAGTTTGATGAACTGGTAGAGTCATACAGTGGATCTGATTTAGTAGACTACAACTTACGCCGCATTGGCTCAGAGTTGGAGAATTTTGTGCGCTCACTTCTGCAAAGCGGTCAAATCAGTTACAACCTAACTGGGCGTGTAGTTAATTACAGCATGGGGGTCTCGCAAGTCGCAACGAAGTGAAAAGTAAATAAAGACGCCATCCACAGGCTGAGCGGCTCAGACACCACAATCCAAAGTAGATAGCAGAACAAATATAAGGGAAGCTTTTGTTGAGTGGCTTCCCCTATATGCTAGAGCTATAACTGTGCGATATATGTGTGTACTAAGGGAGAATTGTTTGAGTTTATTACCAAATTCGATTTCCGTCTTCGTCAACTCGCGCTTGACGGATAACATCAGAGATTTCATCGGCATCTTTAACGTGGTGTAGAGCCTTCTCCTCCCCATCTGGTTCTGTCACTACAAAGTAGGTGGGAACCACAATCTGGTCACCCGTGATGTCGGGTGAGTCTACAGCAACCTGCTTAGCCTTTTCCTCAACGCTTGCATGCTTATCAACAATTCTATCTCCAGGATTTGCTGTTAACTTCTGTTCATTGACATCTTGCTTTTCCTCGGCGGTTATAGCCTCGGGAGTCATTGGTTGATTTATTTCGGTTTTGTTATCCATAAAAGTCCTGAATGTTTGAAACTGCTAGTTTTTTGACTATACTAGAAAATTAAAGGCACTTGTGCATCTTTCTAATGGGGTAATAGATTGTTGCAAAACGCACAGAAGCCACTAACAGTATCTTTCGTCCACCTATGCATGTATTGAAGCCCTAATCAGGTTGAGGAGGATGTCAAGACTAGAATAGCTGACCGCTGCGAAAAATATGCCAAATGACGCGGCAACGCTTCAATGCCCAAATGACCTTTGTCAGGCTCCCAATTACCAAACAGACAAGTTTTGCCAGAGGTGCGGTACGCCTCTACTCAAACGCTACCTTTGGGGTGTGGGAGAGAGCGTCTCAGCTTACAAACTTGGAGACGTTGTAGCCGAGCGCTATCTGCTAAAAAGTGACCAGATTTTTTTGGATATAAAACCCGGCTTGCCATCAGAAACGCCAGCCGCAGAAATTTCAAATGCGATTAAACCATATTTGAGATTGGTTCCCTATCGGTTACATATACCTCAGGTGTACGCGTTGGTTTCATTTGAGCAAGGAGCCGCCCCAGAAATCTTGTTCTTAGAACAAGCTCCAATTTATCCAGATGCCATGCCAGTCGAAGGGCAGTTGATGCCAGAATTGACGAGTGCCTGGAAAGACGCCACGTCAATGCGCCAACTGAACTGGCTATGGCAGATGGCTCAGCTATGGCAGCCTTTGAGCCATGAAGGCGTCGCGTCTAGCTTGCTCAACCCCCAGCTGTTAAGAGTGGAAAGGTCGTTAGTAAGATTGTTGCAGTTGCAAGTGGATCACTATGGTCCCCCAGCACTGCCCGAATTAGGTCAATTCTGGTCACAGTTGGCTGCTCTCGCACGACCAAGCATCGCTGAGTTCCTTGAACAACTGTGCCTTTGTTTGCAACAAGGGGAGGTGCAAACAGCAGATCAGCTGGTTGCCGTACTCGATCAGGGACTCGCTGAAGTAGGGCGATCGCAAGTACGCACCTTAAGGATTGCTACCTACACTGACAAAGGACCCAGCCGCCAACGCAATGAAGATGCCTGTTACCCCCTGAGTGGTATCACTATCACTAAACCGCCTGGCCCAGATGCCCTTACCATTATCTGCGACGGTATCGGGGGTCACGAGGGGGGCAGTGTCGCCTCTAATCTGGCGATTGAAACGCTCCAGCAGCAGGTTCAACAAATGCTACTGGACGACCCCGATTTAAGTACCACAACCCTAATTGACGAATTAGAACACTCCGTCTGTACCGTTAATGACAGGATTAGCCAGCGCAACGATAGCGAAAATCGGTATAGCCGTCAACGGATGGGAACAACCCTGGTTATGGCTTTGGGGCTCGCTCACGAAGTTTATATTGCCCATGTAGGTGACAGTCGTGCCTACTTGATTACGCCTAGTGGCTGTCATCAGGTCACACTAGACGACGATGTTGCTTCTCGCGAAGTGAGGCTGGGATACGCCCTCTACCGGGATGCCCTGCAACAAACGTCCTCTGGTTCTCTAGTACAAGCCTTGGGCATGAGTTCCTCAGCATCTCTACAGCCTACAGTCCAGCGGTTTGTGCTTGACGAAGACTGTGTTTTCCTCCTCTGTTCTGATGGTTTGAGCGACTATGAGCGTGTGGAGCAGTGCTGGGAGACAGAAATTCTACCTATTCTTGACGGCAAGCTTGATTTAGCTACGGCTGGCGCGCGACTCATTGATATTGCCAACACTCAAAATGGACACGACAATGTCACGGTCGGTCTCGTCTACTGTCAGGTTAACTCCTGCGAGCCAGAGTCAACGTTAACCCCATTGAGCGTCCAGCCGATTACCGTTTCACCTGACTACGCTGCTCCAGCAGATGAAGTTGCGATAGCGGACACCAACCAGTCGGAATTCGCTGCTCCTTCCATACTGCAAAGTCATTTGCTCCCGTCTCAGCCTTCACAAGAAAAGCGTTTCTTTGTGCCGGTATTAATAATCATTTTACTTGTGATTCTGAGTGGTTTGGCATATTGGTTCATGCTGCGTCAGGGAGCAGTTAATCGGCTTTCTCCAGAGAACGGTATTGAGCAAAAGACTCGTTGATCTTTTTGGCAAAAGCTAAACTATTAGGGCTAAACCATAACAAGCGGTTACGGAAATGGTGGATAAGCTAGTGTAGCTACTCATACCAGCATTTTTTATAAACGCACACTAGGAATTGTGCACAATGGCAAAAAAACTCAATGCAGAAGATACTAACTACACCCAAGCGCAAGCCCAAATAGAGCTATTAGAGGCGCTTTTAGAGGCTGACGATTCTCTTTATCCTTGGAATACTGCCGATCCAGAGTCAGAAGCCTATTTTGCTGCCCGAGAACAGGATCTTTTGCTTGATGATTGGTTTGAAAAAATGGAGAGTCCGCAAACTTTTTTAACCCAGTTAGACCAAATTTGGTGCGCCACTACACCCCCTGCGGATGCAGAGGCAGGGGGGACTCGGGGTCCCCTTTGGGGAGATCGGGGCCCCCACGGAGTAGAGCCAGGGCCGTGCGGGGGTTTCCCCCGTTGAGGCGACTGGCGTGGGATTAGGGGCGAGGGGGGGCAAGAGGGGAAATTGCCCTAACTAATCGGATAAATTGTTCTGTGGACGCAAAGAATGGCTACTTGTTATTGGCATTCGCATCCCGAACTGCTGCGAAGAAAAGGAACCCCCCCAATGGAATGCTGATCGCCAGAATAACTGCAGTGAATAGGCTACCCAGTTGGGGTTCTCCAGAAGCGAGTTCAAAAATTGAACC
>QQTW01002585.1_pt1 | contig 13201 bp, 11 predicted proteins | sample 1904831 | NCBI WGS metagenome assembly QQTW01 (sample SAMN09435610, study PRJNA476489) | Subsurface metagenome, whole genome shotgun sequencing project. | reverse complement strand
TATCAAAGATGGTAAAGTTTGACTTCAGCAAAACACTACCGATGTTGATGTAGGGCAAGAACTGGTTGATATGGGCAAGCTTATATGAATAAATATTTATCGCAGTGGAAACTATACCGCGATCTTTTAAATCGGCAACCCTTAGCCGATGAAAATTGGCTTAATTAGATTCATATACAAATATATTTCAGCTACACTCAAGAAAAACTATTAATTTAGGCAGTGCGACTTCTCGTGCAATCTCAAAAGCCGCAAAAAATTGATTTGAATACTGACTACCCTTGTCCCTGTCGCCGACAAGGGCGGTTAATTCCAATTGTCCTGACCGATGCGATGGGATGCGATCGCTGTCAGAAAATATTTGTAGTGGAAGAAAATGGCTACGCTTTAGAGCAACTATCCACTACTTACCCCCATAAACCAACTTGGCGGTGGGTGGGAAATCGGTGGATAACGGCTCAATCGCACCTAAAGCAAAGTTACTTACCTATAGCCCTAGGGACTATAGTCATCTTACTATTTGTGTGGCTGCCCTCAGCCTTGCAAGTACCGAGCGGAGCAAACTTCTTAATCTGGGCGATCGGAGCCTTAATTGTGGCTATAATACCAGCATTTATCCATTGGCTGACTTACAGGCGTTAATAAATGACAGATAATGTAGCTGCAAATATTGAGCCTGCGATCGCAGTAGAACGCGCCTACCGAGCTTCTTTAAAATTAAGCATTACTAAGGGAGGCGATCGCAGTAACGCTGTTTCCGCCATGGCTCAAGCACTCAAAAGCTCAGTCAATGACATTTTAGAAGCCAACACCCTAGACCTGGAAGCTAGTCGCGAAATGGCAGTACCAGAGCTAATCTTGGATTGGCTCAAGCTCACACCAGAGCGTTTGCAAGCAACAATAGAAATTTTGGAGCGGTTGGGAAAGTTGCCCGATCCTTTGCGACGGGTAAGAAATGCGGATTATCAACTCCAAGACTCCCAAACTTATTGTCAGTTGATGCCTTTGGGAGTCATAGCGCTAATTTATGAAGCATTTCCAGAATTAGGCGCGATCGCGGCGGGGTTATGTATTAAAACAGGCAATAGTTTGATTCTCCGAGGCGGTAGCGAAGCGAGTCATTCTAATGAAGCGATTTCTAGGGCGCTGAAGTCCGCTTTAGACGAGACAGATTTGCCTGCGGGTAGCGTGCATTTACTGGGGACGGAGGGGGGGAGTGCGGTAGTTAGAGATTTAATAACTCAAGATCGGTACTTAAACTTGGTTATTCCCTACGGTCGTCCGAGTATGGTACAGCAAGTAATGCGGCAATCAACGGTTCCCGTATTAAAAACGGCTATGGGCAATTGTCATTTATATTGGGCGGTATCGGGCAGTTTGGAAATGGTGCGATCGATGATTTTAGATAGCCATCAAAGCCAACCCGACCCAGTAAATGCAATCGAAAAAGTATTGATTCATCGCTCTAGCCAACCGTCTTCTTTGGTAACTTTATGGAATAGTTTGAAAGAAAAAGGTTTTGAAGTTAGAGGCGACGAGGAACTTAGTCAAGCCTTTGCAGACCTAAAATTAGCGGAAGATGAGGAATGGGATCGCGCTTATTTAAAGAAAATTGTTGCTTTTAGGGTTGTAGATAATTTGGAAAGTGCGATCGCGTTCATTAATTTGCATAGTAGCGGTCATGCAGATTGCATTGTTACGGAGTCTTATCAAGAAAGCCGCTATTTTGCTTTGGGAGTCAGTAGCGCTTCTACCTACATTAATACTTCTCCTCGTTTTTCGCGCAATCCATCCCAGGGCGATTCGGTGTTTTTGGGAATGTCCAATCAAAAAGGTCAAAGGCGCGGTTTGATTAGTTTGGAAACTTTAACTACGCTCAAGCATATTGTTCAAGGTAACGGTAAATTTTAAGGGATCTAGTGTTTTGGTATAACGGCGGCTTAGTTGCAAGTAATACGCTAGAAGTAGCAATTGACGATCCAGGGCTACTTTATGGGGCAACAGTGTTTACAACCATGCGGGTGTATCAGCACTCCCTAGACTCCCGACTGACTAATTGGGCGGGACATTGCGATCGCTTATCTGCTAGTTTGCAAGCTTTTGATTGGCAATCACCAGATTGGGCGCGAGTTAGACAAGGGGCAACTGCGATGCTGCAATATTTTCCTGTTCTCCGCCTTACTTTGTTTCCCAATGGGCGCGAATGGATTACTGGGAGAGATTTACCTCCAAACTTAACGCAAGAGCAAAAATATGGCAGAACAGCTTATATTGTAAAATTAGCCCGGAGCCTTGCTACTCATAAAACCGGAAATTATTTGAGTGCGTGGTTGGCGCAAAATTTGGCTAAAAAACATTCGGCGCAAGAAGCAATTTTGATTGATGCTCGTAGCAAAGAGTGGCTAGAGACTAGCACTGGAAACCTGTGGGGATGGCAAAACAATTGTTGGTGGACACCACCATTAGAAGCGGGAATTTTGCCGGGAATTGTGCGGAGTCAATTAATTCACTGGTTGCAGGAACAAAACTTAGAAGTAAAACAAGAACCTTGGCAAAGTGAGTTGGTGTCGGGTTTTGAGGCAATTGCTTATAGCAATAGTGTCGTTCAAGTTATGCCAATAAGTGCGATCGCATCGAAATCAACTCAAAAGCACTACGACGTTCAACATCCAGGTTTGAAGCTGCTCCAAGGGTTGTTTGTAAATTAAAAAAGCTCTTGATGCTCGGCGATCCCGTAACATGGCAACTGCTGTAATTCTAAGGTAGATTAAGAATAGTTAACATTTAACTTATAAATACCTTCGTAAGTTAATTAAGGTTAGGAGGAAAGACCTCGGTGAATAAACGCTGGAGAAATGCGGGGCTGTACGTTCTGCTAGGCATTGTAGTTTTAGCATTGGGAACGGCATTTTTTGAAAAACAACCCCAAAGCCGAGAGACATGGCGATATAGTCAATTTATTCAAGAAGTTCAACAAGGTAAGGTCGAGCGCGTAAATATCAGTGCCGATCGCACTAGAGCGCAAGTAACTCCTCAAGATGGTGAAAAGAAAGTAGTAAATTTACTTAACGATCCCGACTTGATCGATATATTAAGTAAAAATAACGTTGATATAGTAGTTTCACCTCAAGCTGACGATAGCACTTTGTTTAGAGTCCTCAGCAGTATCTTTGTTCCAGTGCTGCTATTAGTTGGCTTATTTTTCTTGCTCCGGCGCGCTCAAAGCGGCCCTGGAAGTCAAGCAATGAATTTTGGCAAATCAAAAGCTAGAGTCCAAATGGAGCCGCAAACCCAAATAACTTTTGGTGATGTAGCAGGCATCGATCAGGCAAAACTAGAGCTAAACGAAGTTGTAGATTTCCTGAAAAATGCCGACCGTTTTACGGCCGTAGGCGCAAAAATTCCTAAAGGCGTACTTTTAGTTGGGCCTCCCGGAACTGGTAAAACCCTCCTAGCGCGGGCGGTAGCTGGAGAAGCCGGAGTTCCTTTCTTCTCGATCTCTGGTTCGGAATTTGTCGAAATGTTTGTAGGTGTGGGTGCATCTCGCGTCCGCGACTTGTTTGAACAAGCCAAAGCCAACGCTCCATGTATCGTATTTATTGATGAAATCGATGCCGTAGGTCGCCAACGGGGTGCAGGCTTAGGCGGTGGCAACGATGAAAGAGAACAGACTCTCAACCAGTTGCTTACCGAGATGGATGGTTTTGAAGGCAATACTGGAATTATTCTAATTGCTGCTACTAACCGCCCAGATGTACTAGATTCTGCCTTACTCCGTCCAGGTCGTTTCGATCGCCAAGTTGTAGTAGATCGCCCTGACTACGCAGGACGTGCGGAAATTTTGAAAGTTCACGCTCGCGGCAAAACTCTAGCAAAAGATGTTGACCTAGATCGAATTGCTCGCCGGACTCCTGGGTTTACGGGTGCGGATTTGTCTAACTTGCTCAATGAAGCAGCAATTTTGGCAGCGCGGCGCAGTTTGACCGAAATCTCTATGGATGAAGTCAATGATGCGATTGATCGCGTCTTGGCGGGCCCTGAGAAGAAAGACCGGGTAATGAGCGAAAAGCGCAAAACTTTGGTAGCTTACCACGAAGCAGGTCACGCTCTAGTAGGTGCGTTGATGCCAGACTACGACCCCGTACAGAAAATTAGCATTATTCCTCGCGGTCGTGCGGGTGGTTTGACTTGGTTTACTCCTAGTGAAGACCGTATGGATACGGGCTTATACAGCCGCTCTTACCTAGAAAATCAAATGGCTGTAGCTTTAGGTGGTCGGATCACTGAAGAATTAATCTTTGGTGAAGAAGAAGTTACAACAGGCGCGTCTAATGACTTGCAACAAGTAGCAAGAGTAGCTCGTCAAATGGTAACTCGATTTGGCATGAGCGATCGCTTAGGACAAGTTGCTTTAGGTCGTCAGCAAGGCAATATGTTCCTCGGTCGCGATATTGTCGCCGAGCGCGATTTTTCTGAAGAAACCGCCGCCGCCATTGATGACGAAGTTCGTAAGCTCGTAGATATAGCTTACCGTAGAGCCAAAGAAGTGCTAGTAAATAACCGTCACATTCTCGATACTTTAGCTAATATGCTAATTGAAAAAGAGACTGTAGATGCTGATGAACTGCAAGAGTTGTTAGCCTCCAGCGATGTAAAAACTGCATCGTTGGCGTAGGTAACAGATAGTAAAAGCAGGGTAATTCTAAAACTAGAATTACCCTGCTTTTTTAATGGGATTAAGAGCGTGATAGTTGCAATTGTTAGTTTTGCGATGGCTTCATTGAGCAGCGATCCACCCATTCTTGATAAGTTTGCTGACGCTCCACATCGTCTACAACAATTTGAATTCTAATTTTTTTGCATCCTTGACGGCGTTCGAGAGCGATCGCATTTAGCAACAAACTTGCTATTTTGGCAGAGGTAAATTCGCCTGCTACAATCATTTCATTGCCTGTGGCTACGATTGCTTGAGCCGTATTTGTTTGACTTGTAGCTAATTCAACTCCTTGAAGTTCGCTTTGTCCTAAATCAATTTCTGCAAGTTGGATTGTTTCTTCTCCTACTTGTTCAACAATCAATTTTTCTCGTCGGACTGGAACTTGTATCATTTCTGTTTCAATTTCTTTTCTAACTACTACCTCGCCAATTTTCTGCTTGTTGACATCTACTATTAACCGTTCTTCTAGTAAAGGAATACTCGCCGCCGCAGCTACTGCTGCTGCTCCCGAACCTAAACCTAAATTTATGTCGTTTGTTTCTTCTGTTGTTTCTGGCTGCTGACTAGCATCTTGCTTGCTTTCTGTTGCTGTTATTTCTGCAAGTTGGCTTAAGTCTTCAGTTTCTTCCGCTATTTCTGAAGTAGCAAGCAAATCCATTTCACTGGTGTCTTCACCCATGGACATCATTCCGGGAGTATTGAATAATTCTGTGTCTTCACCCATAGACATCATTTCGGGAGAACTTAACAAGTCCATTTCACTGGTGTCTTCACCCATGGACATCGTTTCGGGAGTGCTAAGAATGTCTGTGTTATCTCCCATGGACATCATTTCGGGAGTATTGAACAAGTCGGTTTCACCCATAGACATCATTTCGGGAGTGTTGAACAAGTCCATTTCACTGGTGTCTTCACCCATAGACATCATTTCGGGAGAACTTAGCAAGTCCATCTCGCTGGTGTCTTCACCTATGGACATCATTTCGGGAGTGCTAAGAATGTCTGTGTTATCTCCCATGGACATCATTTCGGGAGTATTGAACAAGTCGGTTTCACCCATAGACATCATTTCGGGAGTATTGAACAAGTCCATTTCGCTTGTTTCTTCACCTATAGACATCATTTCGGGAGAATTAAATAATTCCGTGTTTTCACCCATAGACATCATTTCGGGAGTATTGAACAAGTCCATTTCGCTTGTTTCTTCACCTATGGACATCATTTCGGGAGAATTAAATAAGTCTATTTCATTCATAGACATCATTTCAGGAGTGTTAAATAATTCTGTTGTTTCTGCGGTTATTTCGAGAGTGTTAAATATTTCTGTATCTTCTCCCATAGACATCATTTCAGGAGTGTTAAATAATTCTGGATTAGTTTCTTCTAGCATTCCAGAATTGGCAAATAGGCTCATTAAATCATCATCAGACGATTGGTTAGGTAAATTTTGCGATTCAAATAAAGATTCAGTATTTTTATCATCTTGCTGATTTGAGTCGTCTTGTGTATTAGAAGACTCAGTATTTGATTGATTGGTATCTTCATATTCAGAAAAATTATGCTCTGAACTATTCATATTTATTACTACCTATTGATTTTCTATGTTTATTTTTTAGGCTGTTCAATAAGAACAAATGATAACTTCAGGAAAGCAAATTGACAATTATTAAGATGGTACTCTATCTGCAAAAGTGCAGGCAGGGCATAATTTATACCCTGCCTGCATCATTTTAGCCAGAAGGCCGTTATACAATGGCTTATTCTAGACTGGAAAAGTTGCTAATCTAGCTTAGATGCGATCGCGTCTTTCATCAACCGGAATTCCACTAGTATTGATATCTAATTCTTCACGACGCAATGTCTCTTGCGCTTCAACGGTTTCGCTTTCTACTTCTTTTCTAACCTTAATTTCTTCTCTGACAAATGCTTCTTTATGAATGTCAGCAGTTTCTTCATAGATTTCCATGTGAGCGACTTCTCCTTCACGGAAAGTTGCCTCACCTGGGTTTACGGCTACTCCTGCATTCGTTGGAGTAACTCGTTCAATAATAACGCGCTCTTTTTCGATGGGTACGGCAACTTGTGCGGTTTCAGTTTCGATATGCTTGCCTACCGTAACATCTCCTGCCTTAACGCGCTTTTTATTAGCAATTAGGCGTTCTTGATACAGTTTGAGAGTTTGGTTGTTACTGGCATTAACATCAAACAATTCTGGCTCATGTTGGTAATTGTAGGTTTCGCGACTATAACTTGGAGTTGCACTAGCACCAGTCATACTAGCAGTAGAAGCAACATCTAAAGGTGCAGAAGCTTCTAAGGGCATACCACTATCTACTGGTGCAACCCGATCGGTAACAGCGCTTGTAGAGGCTCCCACGGCGGGGGTACGATATACGTCTCTGACGCTTTCCTCGTAGTCGTAATCTAAAGCTAGGCGATCGCTAAATTCTGGTAAGTTCTCAGCTTGCTCTCTCGTCATGCCAATTGCATAAACGCGATCGCTATTTTGATCGATTTGGGAGCGTCCAACGGGTAATAAAACTTGTTTGCCAAAAATCCAAAAACCTAAATCAACTACTAAATAGCGGAACTGTCCGTCTTCATCAACCAAAATATCGTGAACAGTACCAATTTTTTCATCTGCTTGGGTGTAAACTCCCATGCCTTTGAGATCGGAGTCACCTAAACTATCGCGGTAATCTGGATCGTAATCTGAAATTTTTACTAATGCCATAATAATAAAACCTCAATTTTTTTCATCTCGTTACTTAACCAATCTATATAATTCACTATTGTTTTTTCATCTTCCTAATGAATGACTTAGTTTCAGATGATTAATAACAAAAGATAGATATTTGGACAGTAATAAAAATTAATAGTTGTAACTATTAAAAAATGTATAGGGTGACATTAGTATAAAAAGATTCCCCGGCTTATATGTAAAGAATCTAGCATTTCTAAACTGTTTAGAAATGCTAGATTATCAGTTTGTTAAAGGTGCTTAACTAGCTTGGGTATCAATGTCCAAATGACCATTAGTATCAATATCTAGTTCTTCGCGGCGCAAGGTTTCTTGAGCTTTAATGGTGTCTACGTCTACTTCTTTTTTAATTGTTACTTCTTCTCTAACAAATGCTTCCTTATGAACATCGGCGGTTTCCTCATAAACTTTCATTCTGACGATTTCCCCTTCTTGAAAACTTGCATCACTTGCAGTTGCATTTCTGTTTGTCGGGGTAATACGTTCGATAACGATTCGATCTTTTTCCAACGGTAGGGAAACACTAGCAGTTTTAGTTTCAACGTGCTTGGCGAGAACCACCTCTCCTGTTTGTTGGCGTTTTTTATTAGTAACTAGCCTTTCTTCATACAATTTAAGAGTTTGATGATTGTCAGGATCTAAATTGTACAAAGATGGATCTTGTTGGTAATCGTAAGCATGGCGATCGCCTCTGGTACTACGTTCTACATAATCATTTTTGGTACTAAGATCGCTTGCTTCAATTGGGGAAGAAGTTGAGGGAGACGGGACTAAAGTTATTGTAGGTTCTTCTAGAGACTTCATGACTGGAGAATGATAAATTTGTTTTACCTGCTCCTCATGGTTGGGATCGGGGATTTTATTGTCGTGATATTCGGGTAAATCTTCTATTTGCTTTTTGTTAACAATACCAATAGCATTTATACGTTTTGCTTTTGCATCAATATGGCATTTACCCACAGGTAATAAAACTTTTTTGCCAAAAATCCAAAAGCCTGTATCAATTACAAAATAACGAAAGCGTCCTTGTTCGTCAACTAACGCATTTTCTATACTGCCAATTTTATCGTCAGATTTTCCCGCGTACACATCAAGCCCTTTAATATCTTCACCATCAAACAATTCTTCTTTGTAATTGGGGTGAAATTCATCTAACTTATAGAGCGTCATATTTTTTTACTAATAGTATAATTTTCGAGTAGAACAGCAAAATAGCAAGTCTTGCTGTTCTATTCAGGAAGAAATTAGCTAGTTGCTAAAAATTAAATGCTGTCATTTATACTTGGTGCATCTGAAGTCATCTTGGGATTACCTTCTGTGTTAATATCTAGCTCTTCTCGGCGGATTGTTTCTTGTGCTTCTACCGTGTCTTTGTCAACAATTTTTGTTACTCGGACTTCTTCGCGCACAAAAGTCTCTTTGTGGAATTCTGGTTTTTCTTCGTACAACTCTATACGGGCTACTTCACCAGATTGAAAATCAAATTCACTGGGAGAGACAACTTGACCTATGTTAGAAGGTGTTACTCGTTCGATAATTACTCTTTCTTTTTCGATTGGTATAGAAACTCTCGCTGTTTCAGTTTCAATATGCTTACCAACTGCTACCTCTCCAGTTTTGATCCGATTTTTGTTAGCAATCAATCTTTCTTCGTATAACTTAAAAGTTTGATGATTTTGTTCGCTTAAGTCGTACAAAGAAGGCTCTTGCTGATAATCGTAAGTGTCGCGGTTAACATATTGGGGTGCGGAAGTAGAGTTTTGACTGCGATAAACTCCACGAACTTGCTCCTCGTAATCGTAATCGACTACAATGTTTTTGTTGTAGGCAGGCAAGTGTTCTACCTGTTGCTTACTTAAACCGTCTACATAAACGCGCTGGGCATTGTAATCAATTCGAGAAAGCCCGATTGGTAATAATATTTGTTTGCTTGAATTTTCTATGCCTGTATCAATGACTAAATACCTAAATCGACCTTCAGGATCCACTAAAGCATCGGCTACTTTACCAATAGGATTACCACTTTCGGTATAGAGATCCATTGCTTTAACATCTTCACCATTGAAGGTTTGGCGGTAGTTTGGATCGAAGTCTTCAAGCTTGTAAAGTGGCATGGTTTTGTTTGATACAGAAGTTTACCTACTTAATTAGATTAAGAATATATCAAACCAATTTCATCCTTCTGATGGCTGACCTAACTCGCTCTTTAGACTGAATAAAAGCGATCGCCCACAAATAAAAATTATTTTTTAGTTTAGGTATTTTAACTAATGAAAATATCTAGTCAAAATTGGTTGGCTTTGTTGCAAAAAAATAAAGCAATTGCCGTTATCCGCTCAGAGCGAAAAGATTTAGCGCTGCAAATGGCTTTTGCTGTAGCTAGTGGAGGAATAAAATTAATTGAAATTACCTGGAATTGCGATCGCCCATCCGAAACAATTTCCCAATTGCGTAACGAGTTGCCAGGTTGTACGATTGGTGCGGGAACACTGTTAAACCTAGAACATCAAAAAAATGCGATCGCATCGGGAGCGCAATTTTTATTTACACCCCACACCGATACAGCAATGATTGCAGCATCGGGAGACATCCCAATTATACCGGGAGCGCTGTCACCCACAGAAATTGTCACCGCTTGGAATGCTGGCGCAAGTTGTGTAAAAGTGTTTCCAGTGCAAGCAATGGGGGGAACAAGTTATATTAAAAACCTGCAAGCACCCCTTGGACATATACCGCTAATTCCCACGGGAGGAGTGACGGTAGATAATGCTAAAGAGTTTTTAAGTGCGGGTGCGATCGCAATTGGACTTTCTAGCGAGTTATTTCCCCAGGAATTAGTAGCTGTGGAAGATTGGGAGAAAGTCGCCCTTCGCTGTCAAAATTTGCTGCAACAGCTATAAAATATCATTTTTGCCGCCGAGACTAAATAAGACCGATTCATGAGTTATTACAGCACCACACAGAATACATTTAAGCCTAACTACCTTACCAAGTTACAAGCTAAAATCTTGGCTTGTCCCTATTTAGCCGTTAACAATCTCAACCGCGACTTTGTAGCGACTAAGGGGTTTTCTGTGGTGTTTCAAAGATCGCACATTAACGAAGTTGAGCGTTGCTTTCCATTTTTTAAAAACTATCTCAGCGTAGCTTTGCAAGAAGACTGTAACGCCTTTTATCTTAATCCTTTAGTGTTAAACCAGGGTTCGCGCGTCGATCCGCATATAGATCGGAGTTTGCGATCGTATTGCAAAACTATCGAACCCCCAGCGATGGTAAGTGTCTTGTACGTGCAAGTTCCAGCAGAGATAGAAGGTGGCGAATTAGTATTGCGTCACGGGAAAAAACAAGTTGGCTGTATAAAACCGCAATACAATACATTGGTGCTGTTTCAAGGAGATTTGACTCATTCAGTTAACGAAGTAAAGAGCGCAGTTTCCAATCGTTTAAGTTTAGTTTGCGAACAGTATAATCTTGTAGAGCGAGAACTTGAGCAGATTCCTGAATTTACTATTGAGTCAAGAAAATTAAAATAGACTAACTCAACTGGGTAACTAATCGATCTTCTAATAAGGTTTGATTTGTCAGCAAGTCTTCAACTGTCATTCTTAAAAAGCGCTGCGAGTCAACGTAGAATAAAACCCGAATGCGATCGCTTCCGGGAAATCCTGGCGGCGTTAATTGAGCAATGGTTGCTGCATCATCTTTATCATTTAACGGCTGTACTTGAATCTGGCTGTCTTTTTGGCGACGAGTAATTAATCTTTCGCCATCATAATAAACCTCCGTTGCGCCCGTTTCGCTCCCCAATTCACCAATAATTAATTCAATACTTGGCTGATTTTCCACTGAAGCACCTAATACTAACTCTACAGGATCTTGCATCGGGTAAGGTTGCCCGGTTTTAATTAAAGGATGCCAATTGTGGCGATTGTTGCGCCTATCCCAATACCGGACACCGTAACTGTGATAGAGAAAGTCTTTTACTTCCACGCCTTGAGTTAGTTGCAACGCGCCAGATGCGATCGCTTCAAAGGGTTTTTGGTTACTTATTAAAGCTGAATCGAAGTATTTTTGCACCCAATTTTGGACTACAGGCATTTGCGAAGTACCGCCAACTAATAGCACTGCATTGATATCGGCTATTTCTAAACCTTGTCGCCGTGCTTGATACAATAGCTGCGTCATACAGTCGTCTAGTTGCTCAAAAAACTGATGTTCTTTGAGGATAGTTTCTAAAGTATCGCGGTTTAAATTTAATTCGTAGCTGTCTAAGGTTTCATCATCAAAATAAACTTCGTTTGCTTGGGTTTGGGAAGATAATTGAATTTTTACCCGCTCCGCCAGGCGCGCAGTGAGCGATGTAGCGGCTAATCCTTGGGTTGTAGCAAAATATTCAACTAACCAGTTATCAATGTCTGTACCGCCCAAATTTTGCCCAGCTTTGGCTAGGACGCGGGCGATTTTTAACTTTTGCCCAGATTTTTCGGCTAAGGATTTTTGCCCAAATTTGAGTAAAAAACCCAAAGGCGTTTTACCCGCTTGAATGCTTGGATCTATTCGTACCAAAGATAAATCTAAAGTACCGCCGCCAAAATCAATAACTAGCAAATTTTCTTTATCTGCCATACCATAACCCAAAGCGGCGGCGGTAGGCTCATCGAGCATTCTAACTTGCTCTATAGGCAAAGTCTGACAGACTTCCCCTAGCCACTGACGGTAAGATTCAAAGCTATCTACAGGTACGGTTAAAACTAACGATTCTACGCTTCCGAGTTGAGAAATTAGATTAGTTAAAAACCATGTCCCTACTTGCTCAAAAGTAATAACTTGTCCATCTAATTCGGGTAAAAATCCCTGAATATTTGCACCTATACCGCGTTTGAAGCTGCGAAAAAATCTCGGATCGTTTTTGCTATCGTAACCGCGATCGCGCACTTGTTGCCCGATTAATACTTTACCTTCGGCAGCATTTTCGACATACACGAGGCTAGGAATTAAGGGCGGATTAGCGCCTATTTGTTGAGATAAGCCAGGAATGCTGAGAGTTTCTGATTCTCCAGTGACGGGATTAATGCGAGTTACACAAGTGTTACTTGTACCAAAGTCAATTGCAAGCATAGATAGCGGTAAGGCTGAATTAAAAATTATTCTCCCACAAGCCATTCGGCTTCTACACGAGAAATCGCTGCTTCTTTAGCTTTAGCTTCGATTTCGATCCAAGGTGCTTGGCGGTATACGCTGGGCATATCAGTTATAAAATCGCTATGAGTGCGATCGCTAAAACTATTTTGTCCGTTAGAAATATGTACTAATTGCCAATCTGGATTATTCCAAGTTTCCCTTGCTGCATAAAACATTTCGGCTACAGAGGGATCTTCATAAGTTGTCAAACCTTCGTGGCAAATGTGATGATGGGCATCAAATACCATCGGTACGCCGGATCTATTGCATACTTCTAGGATTTCTGTAGAACTATAAGAGTATTCGTCATTTTCAAAGGTTAAGCGATCGCGGATAGGAGCGGGTAGTTGTGCTAATACTTCAACTAACCTATCTATGCGTTGCGATTTACCGCCGTGGATATTCATTAATGCCCAAGGATTTCGCGGAAGCCCTAGTAAATCAAAGACTTTTGCGTGTCCTTCTAAGATTTTGATGCTATTTGCCAATACTTGCTCAGAATCGGAGCTTAAAACTACAAATTGATCGGGATGAGATACTAA
>QQTW01002584.1_pt1 | contig 13204 bp, 9 predicted proteins | sample 1904831 | NCBI WGS metagenome assembly QQTW01 (sample SAMN09435610, study PRJNA476489) | Subsurface metagenome, whole genome shotgun sequencing project. | reverse complement strand
GCATGAATTTGACAACTTTCATGACTGTGTAGATGCCGCCTTTAAACACTGCCCTAACGTGTTTCCGTAGCGCTATACTTACTGCCCTCATCGATGCTGGCGGATATTTTGTGCGGGAGAGTTTACAGACAATCAGTACACCATTGAAGGTAGTAGCTTACATGATCGCATCCATACATTAGGAGAAGGACATCGGGAAGAAATCTGGCAAATTCGGGCAGTTTGGTTGAAATCCGAGCAATATCGCCTCATCGGTAAAGCCGATTTAATCGAAGAAAATAACGGCTGTTGGTATCCCATTGAGTACAAACGCGGACATCGGGGTGAATGGGATAACGACGAGTTGCAAGTCTGCGCTCAAGCTCTGTGTTTGGAGGAAATGACAGGAAAAACTGTAGCTGTAGGATACTTGTACTACACCCACTCCCATCAACGCCAGAGCGTACCAATAACCCCTCAACTACGCAATAGTGCGATCGCAACTATCAAATTGGTGCAAACTTTATTGCAAACGGGAACAATGCCCAAAGCTATTTACACCAAACGTTGTCAAGGATGCAGCCTTTACCCTCAATGTTTACCTCAAGCCGCAGATAAAGTAAAGCGCTATCAAGAAGCCGATAGCCAGAGTTTTTAAATAATGTAAGGAGATGACCAATGGGAACAGTTTACGTTACCGAACAAGATAGTTTTATAGGCAAAATAGACGAGCGGCTAAGTATTAAAGCCAATAAAGAAACGTTATTAGACGTACCTTTAATTAAGATAGATGGCGTAGTTGTCATCGGTCGGGCTACTGTTTCGCCCGCAGCTATTTCTGAATTATTAGAGCGCCACATTCCTTTAAGTTTTCTCACAATCACCGGGCGCTATTTAGGGCGTTTAGAGCCAGAAGTAACTAAAAATATCTTTGTCAGGAAAGCTCAATGGCAAGCTATAGGTGAATCACCCCAAGCAATACATGGGGTACGGGGTTTTGTGCGAGGAAAGCTGAAAAACTATCGTAGTACGTTGTTACGCCGACAAAGAGAAGGTAACGAAATTGATTTGCAAACTAATATAACTCGCCTCGAACAAGCGATCGCACCTATTGAAAAGACAACTGCTATTGATTCGTTGCGGGGCTTGGAGGGTGCGGGGAGTGCGGCTTATTTTGGTTGTTTTGACCAGTTAATTAAAGGTTCGGAATTTGAATTTAAAAATAGAAACCGTCGCCCGCCAACTGATCCGGTTAATGCTTTACTCAGCTTAGGTTACTCTTTGCTGCGCCATGATGTTCAAGGTGCAATAAATATTGTTGGCTTTGATCCTTATTTAGGATACTTGCACGTCGAGCGTTACGGTCGTCCCTCACTAGCTTTAGATTTGATGGAGGAGTTTCGTCCTTTGGTAGTCGATGCCGTGGTTCTAGCAGCGTTGAATAAGCACAGTCTTGTGCCTACTGATTTTAGTACAGAACCTTTAAGTAGTGCCGTGTCTTTAACTAAAGAAGCTTTGCGGACATTTTTACGGCTTTACGAACTCAAAAAGCAGTCAAAGTTTAAGCATCCAGTTTTGCAAAAACAATGTACCTACCGGGAAGCCTTTGAAATTCAGGCAAGATTATTTGCAAAGTATTTAATGGGAGAAATAGAAAAATATCCACCTTTAATTTTGAAGTAGAAGTTTTGAGTTTTTACAGGTAAATATACAAAAGTTATGAATGTTTTGATTACTTATGACATATCTGAGGATAAGCGACGGACTAAAATATTCAACATTTTGAAATCTTACGGTCAATGGGTGCAGTTGAGCGTATTTGAGTGTCCAAGCTTGACAGATACGCAATATGCTAAATTGCGATCGCGTTTGAGTAAGTTGATTCAACCAAATTCCGACAGTATCCGCTTTTATTTTCTTTGTGGTGCTTGTCAAGTTAAAGTAGAGCGCCTTGGTGGAGAACAACCCCGTGACGAAACTATATTTTTTGCTTCCAGCGCGGAGGGGTAGTTGTTTCAATTGAGATGGAGTTAAAAATCGCTGAAAGTCTTTATTCTATAGTGGTTTGATAGCTAAAAAGTGGGGACGTGCGATCGCGCAGTGTATTCTAACATCTGATAGTAAGGTTTTCAGGCGATCTCTCTTATAGAGATTAACAATCTTTGCATTTTTGAATGGTATACTGAGCTAGTGCCGCGCAACTGTACCTTGAAAACTAAATACAGTAGATTTTTCAGTTGCCCGCTATTTCAATTACTACAAATCCCTATCAGGGATTGAAACAGAGCGACTGCTAACAACGCTCTTGAAATTGGTATTTCAATTACTACAAATCCCTATCAGGGATTGAAACAAACTCCCGAAGATACGATATCAACCCCGCCGAAATTTCAATTACTACAAATCCCTATCAGGGATTGAAACGAAAGTGACTATACCTACGTAGCGGAAGATGATGATTTCAATTACTACAAATCCCTATCAGGGATTGAAACACCACCCGAACGACTAAGACTATATAACTAACAAATTTCAATTACTACAAATCCCTATCAGGGATTGAAACATAAGCCGGTGAATCTTTAGCCGCTTGCAATAAATTTCAATTACTACAAATCCCTATCAGGGATTGAAACACGTAATCCTTTTTCAATCTCGATTACTTCCTTGAATTTCAATTACTACAAATCCCTATCAGGGATTGAAACCGGTTTGTGGAGGAGTTCGGGCATAATGACAAGGGCGAGAATTTCAATTACTACAAATCCCTATCAGGGATTGAAACCCTTCTATCAACTACAAGGCAATCAAGATGTTCAATTTCAATTACTACAAATCCCTATCAGGGATTGAAACGGGAGTTAACTAAACGTGACATTGGATTTGCCAAATTTCAATTACTACAAATCCCTATCAGGGATTGAAACAAGAACGATGGATTTGCTCAAGATACTATAATCGATTTCAATTACTACAAATCCCTATCAGGGATTGAAACCTATATAATGATTAGCTACGTGCAACCCAAAAAATTTCAATTACTACAAATCCCTATCAGGGATTGAAACGCCCACTAAAGATCCCATGGCGCCGATTACATCAGATTTCAATTACTACAAATCCCTATCAGGGATTGAAACCCATTCTTGTTTACTTCTATGCCTAGAAAGCAGTATTTCAATTACTACAAATCCCTATCAGGGATTGAAACTCAATAGATTTATTTAAACTTTCTATCTCCGCTTATTTCAATTACTACAAATCCCTATCAGGGATTGAAACACGATTTCCAGCTTGGGAAGACGAAAGTTGGGACGGATTTCAATTACTACAAATCCCTATCAGGGATTGAAACTTCAACTCACCATACCGGGGTTGACAAACCTGTTAATTTCAATTACTACAAATCCCTATCAGGGATTGAAACTTTTAATATAGACTAAGTACAGAATTGCAAAGCTTAGAATTTCAATTACTACAAATCCCTATCAGGGATTGAAACCCATCGGGGTCTCTGTTGGCGCAAATACTGCTGCTATTTCAATTACTACAAATCCCTATCAGGGATTGAAACAGTAATAATTATTTCTTTAATGGTGGAAGCAGTGATATTTCAATTACTACAAATCCCTATCAGGGATTGAAACATAGAAAGGGGAATTGGCAAGGAGAAATAGTATTAGATTTCAATTACTACAAATCCCTATCAGGGATTGAAACGATTAATAGCAATTGCTGCTACTTTGATAGATCCATTTCAATTACTACAAATCCCTATCAGGGATTGAAACTTTTTGGTATTATTATGCCCCCTATTCGGTCGTATAGATTTCAATTACTACAAATCCCTATCAGGGATTGAAACTTCGCTTGATGGATGAAACGAGTGAAACTATTAGATTTCAATTACTACAAATCCCTATCAGGGATTGAAACGTACTACTTTTGTACCTAAACTTCTAGTGGTAAATTTCAATTACTACAAATCCCTATCAGGGATTGAAACTTATTTAGGGTAAATGTAAGAGGCATCTTTGCTTATTTCAATTACTACAAATCCCTATCAGGGATTGAAACGGAGCAAGAGCGCGACATACTTAGGGAAAAATCTATTTCAATTACTACAAATCCCTATCAGGGATTGAAACATGAATAAGCGCAATAATCTAAACTTGGGTAATCATTTCAATTACTACAAATCCCTATCAGGGATTGAAACTTGATAGCTTCTAACTCCTACTGAATTTTTCTCACATTTCAATTACTACAAATCCCTATCAGGGATTGAAACATTTAAGTTCAAAACAAAAAGCAGATTTGGTCAATTTCAATTACTACAAATCCCTATCAGGGATTGAAACATTCTGATGCCATCCCATCAAACGGATTATCCTGAATTTCAATTACTACAAATCCCTATCAGGGATTGAAACAGGCGATGATTTGATGTTTGATGCCTTAAGCACAAATTTCAATTACTACAAATCCCTATCAGGGATTGAAACGTGCAGCAATTGCGGGTGAATTAGCACTACTTAGGATTTCAATTACTACAAATCCCTATCAGGGATTGAAACATCCCGGCTATTGCTGCATAGAATGCAATCCGAATTTCAATTACTACAAATCCCTATCAGGGATTGAAACGAAGGCAACTTCTATCCTATTACGCCATTTATGGATTTCAATTACTACAAATCCCTATCAGGGATTGAAACAGAGCGCTTGCCAGTGAAGCCAGGGCGATCGCTAATTTCAATTACTACAAATCCCTATCAGGGATTGAAACACGGGCGCGTAATCTTCTACAACCGCGCCTCTATATTTCAATTACTACAAATCCCTATCAGGGATTGAAACCTGCGAAATAGGCGTTGAGGCGAGTATCCAATATATTTCAATTACTACAAATCCCTATCAGGGATTGAAACCAACGATAAAGTTCTTTTCCCTTCTGAAAATAAATTTCAATTACTACAAATCCCTATCAGGGATTGAAACTCAATTATTTGAGAGAGTCCCGTAATCTCCCTGTTGATTTCAATTACTACAAATCCCTATCAGGGATTGAAACTTACCACCACCACCACCACCACCACCAGAGCTGCATTTCAATTACTACAAATCCCTATCAGGGATTGAAACAGCTATAAATTGCTGCAATCGTTGACCGATTATATTTCAATTACTACAAATCCCTATCAGGGATTGAAACAGCATTCCGTAGCCTATATCTTTCATCTGTGCGGTTATATTTCAATTACTACAAATCCCTATCAGGGATTGAAACAAAAAGAGAAGGAGGGTAGCTTTACTATCCTTAGATTTCAATTACTACAAATCCCTATCAGGGATTGAAACAAAAATATCTAATCCCTTTGAAGGTGCTAAGTGCATTTCAATTACTACAAATCCCTATCAGGGATTGAAACCGTAACCCCGCCGTACAGCAAGCCGCCGTCACCGCATTTCAATTACTACAAATCCCTATCAGGGATTGAAACCTGGTACTAATATGGCTCCTGTAAGAAGCTATCGCATTTCAATTACTACAAATCCCTATCAGGGATTGAAACTTTCTGGGTGATCCTATAAGAAGGTACTATGCAGATTTCAATTAATACAAATCCCTATCAGGGATTGAAACCGTGATACATACGTACTACAGCAAGAATTACAGATTTCAATTACTACAAATCCCTATCAGGGATTGAAACTTTATTACGCGAAAGATCAATGCTAATTGAGGAGATTTCAATTACTACAAATCCCTATCAGGGATTGAAACTAATCATTCATCAAATACCAGTAATAAAGTTCATTAAATTTCAATTACTACAAATCCCTATCAGGGATTGAAACCTACTATATCTACTGAGAAGAACTTACTTTTAAATTTCAATTACTACAAATCCCTATCAGGGATTGAAACTTGGGTTTTGTAAATCTTAGTACTCCCCGCCCCAAAATTTCAATTACTACAAATCCCTATCAGGGATTGAAACTAAATCCCACCAAACGGGCTTGTTTGCAGGAGACAAATTTCAATTACTACAAATCCCTATCAGGGATTGAAACCGAGAAGACGGCGCGTACTACTGCCATCGCTGTACATTTCAATTACTACAAATCCCTATCAGGGATTGAAACGACAAAATCTAGATCATCACAGCGCTTAATTATATTTCAATTACTACAAATCCCTATCAGGGATTGAAACTCATAAGGTGCTTTATGATTCCTTCCACCTTTAATTTCAATTACTACAAATCCCTATCAGGGATTGAAACTTAAAATCAAACAGTATTCCCGCCCACCAGAGAAATTTCAATTACTACAAATCCCTATCAGGGATTGAAACGGTACCTAACCAGCCTATCTTGAATAAAACCCGTATTTCAATTACTACAAATCCCTATCAGGGATTGAAACTGTATCTAAATGGATTCCTAGGTCAGACCGTGTGCTATTTCAATTACTACAAATCCCTATCAGGGATTGAAACTCATTTTGAGCTAGGCAAGACCGCTAATGGTACGATTTCAATTACTACAAATCCCTATCAGGGATTGAAACCCTTGGCAGCCATCAGAAGATAAAAGGGTATGAGATTTCAATTACTACAAATCCCTATCAGGGATTGAAACCAAACCCTCTTAGTGCAGGAGTTGGAGGGCGAATTTCAATTACTACAAATCCCTATCAGGGATTGAAACTAGATAATCCCTAAGTCTGATTCCTGTATTGAGGCAAATTTCAATTACTACAAATCCCTATCAGGGATTGAAACCATGTTGATTGGGACGCTGAAGAGTTGACCGGGAATTTCAATTACTACAAATCCCTATCAGGGATTGAAACTTCCTGAAATTGCGCTTATCCGCACGCCTTCTGGATTTCAATTACTACAAATCCCTATCAGGGATTAAAACTTAAAGGGGGACAGTGCGTTTGTATTGCTTATACAAATTTCAATTACTACAAATCCCTATCAGGGATTGAAACGCAGGACGAGGGACTGATAGGAGAAGATAACTGATTTCAATTACTACAAATCCCTATCAGGGATTGAAACGAAACTAAGCACAGCCCACCGCGACTGTATAGCCATTTCAATTACTACAAATCCCTATCAGGGATTGAAACACTATCAAGTCACTATGGCAAAAAGTGAGTTAGCATTTCAATTACTACAAATCCCTATCAGGGATTGAAACTCCACAAACTTTTTGGATTGATGACACAATTTCTGATATTTCAATTACTACAAATCCCTATCAGGGATTGAAACTTGTTGATTTATTAACTCCCCCAAAAATGATATAATTTCAATTACTACAAATCCCTATCAGGGATTGAAACTTCATCTTCAACCTTTAAGGGGGCAAGGATCTAGGATTTCAATTACTACAAATCCCTATCAGGGATTGAAACTGGGCAAAGTTTCCTCATCTTCCTCAAATAGTACATTTCAATTACTACAAATCCCTATCAGGGATTGAAACTAACTTTTCTGAGCGCTAGTGTACTTGCCTCTTGATTTCAATTACTACAAATCCCTATCAGGGATTGAAACGCCAATTTCTGAAAGCTTGAATGAGTCAAGAGCGATTTCAATTACTACAAATCCCTATCAGGGATTGAAACAAAAACTACTCCGCCTACAGGTGGAACAACAAACCCATTTCAATTACTACAAATCCCTATCAGGGATTGAAACGCCACCCCGACTTTAAACCTCCCCTCCTTGTGATTTCAATTACTACAAATCCCTATCAGGGATTGAAACCAGCATCTAATCAAGCATATTGCCACAGGCACGGATTTCAATTACTACAAATCCCTATCAGGGATTGAAACCAAACACTAACAGCTTTCTATAATTTTAAAAAAGCCAAATTTCAATTACTACAAATCCCTATCAGGGTTTGAAACAACGCGCTTAACCGTAGCCTGCAATGACCCGTGGTTGATTTCAATTACTACAAATCCCTATCAGGGATTGAAACGTAAAAAAGCGAGTGAGGAAAGAAATACACCGCACTCGATTTCAATTACTACAAATCCCTATCAGGGATTGAAACGTTGAGGTGAATGATTACTCTTAGGCGTTCTCCCATTTCAATTACTACAAATCCCTATCAGGGATTGAAACAAAAGATTTGCCACATCAAGCAGACGGCAGTTACAATTTCAATTACTACAAATCCCTATCAGGGATTGAAACAGATGGGCTACTTTTATATCCAATCTTCATAGTTACATTTCAATTACTACAAATCCCTATCAGGGATTGAAACTTGCTAGTAACTCAAGGGTATGCTCCCGAACTTGATTTCAATTACTACGAATCCCTATCAGGGATTGAAACAGCGAAAAATGCCATGACCATCCTGAATTGCCTTTAAATTTCAATTACTACAAATCCCTATCAGGGATTGAAACAGCAAAGAGCGACATCAGGCTTAAGGACTTGCCGAATTTCAATTACTACAAATCCCTATCAGGGATTGAAACAGATATTTGAGGCATACGAGTATAATTAGCTATATTTCAATTACTACAAATCCCTATCAGGGATTGAAACGCCTCATTAGTTGTTGGCGGCAAGGGGGCGGCAGAAGTAGCATTTCAATTACTACAAATCCCTATCAGGGATTGAAACAGATGACATTGCTGACACTTGCGGAACTTTTTTATTGAATTTCAATTACTACAAATCCCTATCAGGGATTGAAACTCACCAAATTGGCACGAGGAAGATGCCCGCTAGATTTCAATTACTACAAATCCCTATCAGGGATTGAAACTACAATTCCTTTGGCAATGTCCCTCAATCTTTGGATTTCAATTACTACAAACCCCTATCAGGGATTGAAACCGCTAATTAGTCACCGCGCGATCATGATATAGAAACTGAATTTCAATTACTAGGGCGTATCTGCAAACTCAAAAGGGACACTAGATATAGCGCAAAAAAGTGAGAAGATGAGGATTCTAATATCGGAAAACTAACTGGAGTAACTTTCCATGCCATTACATCGTGGCGACCTAAAGGATGCGAATAGGGCAAAAACTTTACCCCTTGCTGCCAAAAAAAGCGCGTACTGGGCGACCTGCGGCTGACCATCGAGGGATTATCAATGGCATTTTATGGATTCACCGCACGGGTGCGCCGTGGGACGATTTGCCTACTCGTTATGGGTCACGTGGTACGGTATCGAGCCGCTTTTATCGTTGGCGCTCTCAAGGTATCTGGCAGGAAATTTTAAATCGCTTGCAGCAGACCGCCGATGCCGCGAATCAAATCGACTGGGAGGTACATTTTATCGACAGTACCATCGTCCGCGCTCACCAACACGCAGCGGGAGCAAAAAGGGGGAACTCAATCCAGGACAACAATCGCTCAGTATCGACCTTTGCCAGCAGCAAGAGGCACTTGGACGCTCGAAAGGCGGCAACAGGTACCAAAATCCATATCCAAGCCGAAGCCATGGGCAAACCAATGCAGTTTGTCTTAACGCCAGGACAATCCAGTGACGTCAAAGGATTTGACCTTCTTAAGACTGTACTGAAGATTAAGCGCCTTGGGCGGGGGAAACTGAAGCAACGTCCTCGTTACTTAGTAGGCGATAAGGGATATGACGCACAGAGGATTCGTCGTACTTTACGTCGTCAGCACACCACACCAGTTATCCCCAAACGCAAAAATGCTAAACACAAACCTCGCTTCAATCGTGGACTGTACCGAGAGCGGAACCGCATTGAACGCTTAATCAATCGGCTAAAGCAGTTTCGCCGGGTCGCTACCCGTTATGAAAAACGAGCCGATAACTACCTAGCAATGCTGATGATTGCGGCGCTTCTCATCTGGTTAAAATAGCTCATTACGCTATATCCAGACTTTGCAGATACACCCTAGTCCACCAAATAAATACATAAGTATCTATCAAAACTTTCATCCATCTTCACCTAGCCAAAACTCATCAGGTAAAGCCTCGTTAAAATCGTCACTCATCCAGATATTTTCCATTATGCAATCCTGGAGTACGTGGAGAATTATTCTGACTGGACACTTGAGTAATTCTAGCTTTCTTAGATTGGATAAAATCAAGAACAGCAGCTAATAGCGGCTCTGGGGATGAGTCTAATTCGCGGATGATTGTTTCTATCGTAATCATGTTCAAAACCTCATGATTTATCCTTACCGATAGTTAGTTCGTATTGGTCTGGAGTTGCTGTATTAACCGTGATGTAAAGCGGGTAGTTTTCTTGAGGGATAAGAGTCGGTAACTTTAGGGGAACGCGAGTTTTAGCTTTTAGCTTTGATATGGTCGAAGTAAAGAGTTGGCGAGGTATGTATGGGCTGAGCTACTGCTTGAGCAAGCTGCGTTGCTTGTACTATCGCCCCATTAGCTTGAACTTGGGTAGCAGTAGTATAGACAAGCAAAATCAAGCAGACAACAAATAAAATTTTACTGCGGTTCATAGTTCTTCCAATTGGGGTCAATGCGTTCTAGTAAAACTCGTGCAGAATTACGCGGGATACCAAGAGCTTCTAAATCTTTGAGAATCAACCAGCCACCACCGCCGCCAATTACTTGCCAATTGCCTTGCTTTTTTTACTTAAAACTGCCACTCCACCACCATGTTCGCCAATTATCGTTGTTGCTAAAGCGTAGGGATTAACAATAGCTATCTGTCTAACTTGTAAAGGTGCAACATTTGCACCATTGCTATTGTTACGTCGGTCGTCTTCTAACACTGCTTTAGTAATTAGCTGTTTATCTGGCGCAGAACGAGCTTGAGCAATTACAGTTGTTGGACTTACTGCTGTTACTGAGACGTTATCAGCTACAACTATTGTTGTAGCGATCGCTATAGCAGTTGCTATGCCTAAAACTATCTTGATGCTTGTCTTCATAATCAAAAACTACCTGTAGAGTAGGAATTATTTTGTAACACGATAGATTTTACTGGGAACACCGTAGAAACCACCAAAATCTGTGTTCGATTTCCAGATAAAACTAGCTTTACTAGAAGAATTGGACAAAACTTGCGTACAACCATTGTTTTGACATATACCAATGTGTTGTCTGCTGCCTGCTGCCAATGCTAAATCTCCTGGCGCAGCTTGAGAACGAGATATTTGTTGCCCACGACCAGATTCTAAATTGTCGTCTCAGTCTGGACTGTACTCAACATATAAGCTACTTGTGCTGGGTCAGTAGCGCCGTATTTCTTCGCTGCTGCTAGGACTAGAGGCACAGTCTTACTAGCATAACGACGCATTCCTTCAGGGGCAGCAGAGATAGCTTTGTTGACCGCATCTCCGGCTACCCCAGTTACACAGTTATCAACATAATTGTTTTCTGATTGTGGCTCATATTGTTGTTGAATTTGAGCAACTTGGTCAGTGTACTTGGAAGGGATATCTACTTTGGGCTTGACAGTAGAAGCCACCAGTACAAATCCTTTTTCTTTGGTATTGAGGAAAGGGAAAGGTATTGGACCAATAAAATAAGGGCTACAACTTTTCCCGACAAGGGGAATTTTTGCACAAGCTCTCAGATAAAGGCTAAATTTGGCTCTACCTGTTGATTCATCAGTGCTGGTCAGCGCAATCTTACCAAAGTCTGCACCGAAAACTGCTATACCTGCTACCCCCCAACCACCGTTGAGGTTTTTCAAGGGACCGTAACCTTCTTTAACTTTCATCCCCTTGGAGCCACCTACTACCCACCGTTTGCCATGTAAGGATTTGAGCGCATCGCCTACTTTATCATTTGCTTTATTAGGATTGATGGAATCTGTCAGTTCTATGTATGGGCATGGTTTGCCAGCGCTGCAAGGAACGGGAGTAGTGCGATCGCTTTTGTCTTTGACTGCTCCACTGATATACAAATCAGGCGGAACTTGACTATCACCATGTTCTGCTGCACCCCAAACAACATCTACCTTGCCACCTTTGATTGCGCCATTACTAACCAGAGCATAAAATAGTGAACAGTCTATGCGGCTACATAAGCAACGTGTCTCTCGTGAAAGAAGTTTTGCACAATCTTTGGTTGGCGTTGTGTAAGCTGATAGACATTTAACTTGTAAGAACGTTATCTCCTTTATTAGGGAGATTTCTATTCCAATTAATTACTAACTCACCATCATTTAATAACCTGTGTAGCAGCTCTTTAATTTGAGTTACAGACTGAAGTAACCGATGTGCAATAAACTCCTTACATGAATGCCACACTAACTCAATTTGCCTTGAAATCTGGGCTATATGCTGGTAAAAAACAAAGTTGAATATTGGGTAGTGCTTGATCAATTTTATTAATGATGTCTTGGCATTTATGATAACTGGCATTGTCCAAAATTACTAAAAATCTTGGACCTATCCGTTCATGAAGCTCAGAATAATTCCCTTGACTGGCCCATTCTTGTTTAACAAATTCATTCAGCTTGACTAATTGCTCAAAAAAGCTATCTCCATTACCTTGATCCATCAAAAAACCTAAGCGGGATCTGTGATGATAACGTAATCCTCCCATAACATTTACTCGACGCAAGGCTTCTTTGTCCTGTAACTTTTCCTCTGTTACCTCGACGTGTCCAGCATTTACGGCGTAGCACTCCTATGCCTGTTGCCTGTCTCGTCCCAAAACCATACTTGGAAAAGCTCTGGTGCTACTATTCCTGCTTTCAAATAAGTCTCGTCTTTCTCTCGAAATACCGCTCGTTCTGTTTTATCTTGCCGATCTTCTAAGCTATATTTCGCCCAGATATAAACATACTTTTTGTTGCAATTTTTTTGTTTGCTCCTCTTTGAGCAATCCTTCCGCAGGCATCGTCCTTGTCCTTTGAAGATTTCAAACTTTTATTTTATTCTATTTAGAAGTCTATTAGTTTACTACTTGCTAAAGTTGTTAGATAAACGTAAGTTCGACGGAATCTGTCAAAAACAGTTCATTAGGCGGAGTAAGTGATTAACAGCACTACCTTTAGTTAAACGCGCGCCAGGCAGGTTACAGTCTGGCTTAGCTACCACAGGTTACAGTCTGGCTTAGCTACCAATAGGTGCAAGATGTCAGCCTCTAACTAGCGCGGCGACGCACTAGCAAAATATAGAAGAAACACAAGCTCTCGAATATTCTAAGTCCAATAAATCTTACACTTGAGTAGTACCATGACAGCAAAAACCGTCTTAACAATGGTGCTGTTTCCGCTC
>QQTW01002583.1_pt1 | contig 13204 bp, 18 predicted proteins | sample 1904831 | NCBI WGS metagenome assembly QQTW01 (sample SAMN09435610, study PRJNA476489) | Subsurface metagenome, whole genome shotgun sequencing project. | reverse complement strand
CAGCAGTTTTGCTTTGTGCTGAATTGTTGCAACGGTAGCTCTCCTGCCCTAACACAACAGCGACTATCAATGGTGTCCAGCCAGATGGATCCCGAGCCTCGAGGTCCGCACCTTGAGTTACCAACAACTGAACGAGGTCGATATACCCCTTTAGGACTGCGACGTGGAGCGGTGATATCCCGGCATGTCCTCGAGCCTCGATATGTGCGCCCTGTGAGAGTAAGAATGCAGCAATGTCAACGGAATTGGTCGCCGCGGCAATGTGGAGAGGCGTCTCTCCTTGAACATCCCTGGCTTCGGTGTCTGCTCCTCGGTCGCAGAGAAGCTTTGTGATATCGTAGGAACCCTGCCTGGCTGCCTCATGAAGAGGTGTGTTACAGAGCCGGGACTTGGCATTGATATTTGCACCTTCAGAGAGCAAGAGTGCGGCGAGACTCATGGATCCGCTTGCTACTGCATTATGCAGAGGTGTGTCCATTAGACGGTCCTTGGCGTCAACATCAGATCCTTCAGCTATCAAGACTTCCGATACCTCGACATGCCCCCGTAGCACGGCCTCGTGGAGAGCTGTACGGCCAAAGGAGAAGGTTGCATCAAAGTCGGCCCCTCGGTGCAATAGGAGCCTAGCGAAGTTGCATGCGTTGAATTTGGCGGCGAACAATAGGGCTTCTTTGAGTATCTCAGCATCGATCAAGCCAGGTTCCAGCAATCGGATCGAGAGCATATCAAGATCAACGCAGGCTGCGAGACTTAAGGCTGATCGTGACGCCATAGCATCCGATTCCGACTTCCACGCTGCCTGGGTTTCCGCGTCGTCCCATTCCATATGCTTCACTCTTGCCTTGAAGCGTGCACACAGGTCACATAGTTTGTCGACGATCCGCGTTAAGAAATCTTTATCGTATGTACCTCCGTCGTCTACGTCTGCCACAGCGAAGATAAGGCAGTCAACGAGGGTCTGCTCTGCTGCGAATGGGTTTCCATAGCTAATGTAATTGGAAGCCAAGTCTTCGCTCGACTTTCCGTGCCATGCGAACAGAGCTGTGGATGGACTTGTTCGGTACGCTGATGTTCGAACGAAATGTAGTTGTCCACGTAGGAAAAGCGAGTCCTGTGGCAGCCCATCTTGGACGTATCTAGATACTCGGTGATCAATCTCTTCGCACAGGTCAATCAGCCGGTCGCGGATATCCCACTCATAATCCTGGAGGTTCAGCTCCTGCACATGTCTGAGATCGCCAACTTCGGTGATGCTGCGTGAGTATTAGGAGCTGGATTGAACCATGAGTCCTATTACGTACAGCTGGCTATCACTCTTAGCAGCCAAGGCGCTTCTCGTGTTCGAAGCATTCGGGCTGCTGGAGCTGTTCGTCCTCAAGGAACGTGATTCAGGCGAAACTGAAGGAGGACCAGGCAAGCTCTCTCCCGATGCGATTCTGCACCGTGGTGACGAGTCGCTCAAAGCCTCCTCAGTCTTCGTACGGCTCTCCGAGCAATGGTAGTTGAAGCGTTCACACCGTGAGCAGCGAGGCCCGGGCCATACCCGGTTTTCGGGCAAACACTTTGCTTTGTCCAATCTACAGCGCCGGCATTTCAGGTACGAGAGTCTTTGCTGCGTCTTGCAAGCTTTGGGCATTCTTCTTAAGACTGAATTAAAGTGATACGGACAGGCACAGAGAGGTACGCGGGCTACTGAATGAGGGAAAGACTTCGAGTAAGAAATCAGGAGGAGACTATTGTGAAAGAACAGACCTAGAAAGAGAGCTACCGTTGCAACAATTCAGCACAAAGCAAAACTGCTGGCACTAGCAACAATACTGCCACTAGCAAGAGCTCGGAAAGGTCGAGGGAGGGTGAGTGGAGGCGTATCCGTCAACTTGCAGGAATCCTTCGCCTGTCCTTTACAGGCTGCCAAGGCGTAGCCTCGTGGCATCAGCTGATACCTGCGACCTCATTGGGCAGCTATCCCACATACCGTGCATATCCGCGCTGCCGAGATGGCCTTTGACGATCTGATCCTGCACATCGCATTCCATAGTCCACCTTCGCACTCCACCTTCGCACTTGTTGCACTGGCCACTGTCCCTTTCGCACTCGGGGACCCAGAGGCATGGCCCGAGATTAAGCCCCACGGCTGCTAACGAACCTGACCGCCTGGCGCCGCCATTGGCAGCAGAGTGCTGCGATCTGCGCATGCCGCGTTCAATTCTGCCGTGATCAAGGAACGCCACCAAAGCAACTCTCATTGGTTCGCACAGTGCGAACCTCGACTTTCCGACGTTGGATGATGGCAATAGAATACCTTTCGCACTCGCACACTGCAGCATCATGACCAGGCCTGGGCAGTGCCTCTTCGTTGGCAGGTATTCTCATCAAACTTATAATCATGGTTTCCCCTGGTTGTTACCACTTCTCTCCATAGCCATTGTCTTCTCTCAATCCACCTGTTTCCCGTCCTTTACTCTCAATGCTACCCCAGTTCTCCTCCATTCCTGCTAGTATGGCCCGATCGGCCATTGGCGGCCAGCAGGAAACTCAACGTAGTGGTGTCCACCCATCAAAGACAACCGCGACTTCATATTACCAGCCCACTCATCTCCTTGTGGCCGCCCAAGGCTACGGTAACCGTGCCAATCTGTTCCGTGTGCCCTCGTATCAAGACATTCAAGCGGAACGCCTCCTCGAAGAGCAGATTCAACAGTCCATCCACCCGAATTGGCTTGCAAGGCCATTCATGAAGTACGTTGTTGGTACTGCGGACATAATCAGGGTAAGTTTGGAGGGCATAACCATCGGCCGTTGCTGAGGATCACCCAAGGTTACAAGCTCCCGCTCCGCTATACCAACGTCGGCGGAAAAAGTGTTCCTCGGTCAGTTTCGGGAAGAGTATGTTCTTCAGGGCAAAGACGTTACCCTGGAAACCCTCCGGTCAAACCTGGATCGAGAGCTCCTTCATGCGTGCGAACACGTTACCAACAATCTCCAAGGTCACGCAACTGTCGTCATACGGACCGTACTCGATAAGGTGAGGGTAGCCACGTTCTTGCTCGTGTTCTCAGCCCTCGCGTTAGTCGTTGGCATAGCACTTGCGATAGCTTTTCCCAAGGCGGAGATTGGCAGCATCATCAGTACCGCTACCATTGCTCTAGCCTGTCTCTTGCAAGCCTGCGTTGCTTGGTGCCAACGTTGAAGGGTTTTGCCGGCGATGCTCAGGTTCTGATGGCGTCAAGATAGTGGAAAGAGAGCAGGCGTTTGGATGGTGCTACACTCAGTGTCCACATAGCGAGCCAGATGGGTCTGTCCATAAAAGTCCAGATTCTTCGGAGACCTGCTGGTATGTGATTCGGATAAGCTACGCTTGTCATGTGAAAGCTGGCTTTGCACACCGGCAACATGCCATCCGTTTCTTTAAAAGCATATTCACCCCGGCTCGCGTAGAACCCATACTGAAACAGCTCATCCGCTTTGAAATTGTTGTCGTTCTAACCCTCATATCGCAGAGCCCCGCCTATGATTTGCGAACAAACCCAAAGCAGCTTCGTTGGTTCCTGAATACCCAACAGCCGTCATGAATGAGTTATCAAGTATCTCGGCATCGCCACCATGATCCAGCAATATTTCGAGAAATTTCAAGCCCCTTGCTTCCTCTTCCTCCACAAGCTGACCTGCTAGATGTAGTGGCGTCTTCCCATCCGTTCGCCTCCGGAAGTTGACCACAGCTCCGAAGTCCAACAGCATTCTTATGACATTGCATGCCTTTGAAACAGAGCCAATCATGTGAAATCCTATGGCATAATGCAAAGGCGTCCCGCTGACAGCTTCTGCCATGACTGACGCGCCTCTTTGGAGTAAACATTTGACAGCATCCGGATCGTGCACGTCCGAGGCACGATGCAGAGCTGTTTCCATATAATGCCCTCGAGCATCGACCGGGAGGCCACGGTCAAGCAACGTCTTGATACAGTCTCCATGATCACCACAAGAGGTGTGCCCATAGAGACTCGTAGCAACGCGATGCAGCGCCGTGTCGCCTTCGTCGTCTTTGGCTGTAACATCCGCACCATGTTCAAGCAACAATTCCAAGATTTCGCTATCTTGGGATCGAGCGGCCGTGTGAAGGTACAAATGTTTAGGAGGTCGAGCATTAACGTCCGCTCCTTGTTCTAGTAATGATCGAACAATATCCGGATTGTGTACGCTAATAGCATGATGTAATGGCGTTCTTTGGTCGTCGTCTTGGGCCTCGATTCGTGCACCTTTCCACAGTAGGTACACCACAAATCTTATGTCATCCTTCCCTGCAGCCGCTTGGTGGAGAGGAGTTTCCGAACTCCAGTCCTCGGCCTCAATGTCAGCTCCTGCAACAATCAGAAGCTTTACCATGTCGATATGTCGACGATCGATTGCTTCATGAAGAGCTGCAATACCGTCATGGTCCTTAATGTTGACATCTACTCCCAGACCAAGTGCGAACCGGGCAAGTTTGCAGGCGTTATGTTTAGCAGCGGTGTGTAAAGCAGATTCGGCGAATATCTCGTGGTCCATCACCCCGTCTTCTTCTAGCCGAACCCAGAGTTTATGGCTGTCGATGCGAGCGGCACGATCCAAGATGAACGACGACGACGATAAGCCTGATGAAAGATAGGTGAGGCTGAAGTCTGAGTCCAAATTTTCAATCCGCTTCTTTGAGAGACTATACAATCTGGCCAGCTGTTGCACAATTCGTACGACGTCCCACGACTTATCGTCTGTATCGAAAGGGTCTCCCGGTTCCCCCAGACGTGCAGGGTAGTCTTCTTCGGCCTCCAAAAGTGCAAGGGAGTCTTCTAAGAAGAGTTCGGCTCCGAACAGGTTACCGCTGAGCTCCCACGATTTGGCCAGGTCAATTTTCGGGCGAATCGGAGTTACCGAACTCCACGAATCACGTTCGATACGGGGTTTCCGTTGGATCCTGAGCTCCAATACTTGTGCCTTGTGTAGCTGTTCACGTACGTACAGTGACTCCTGCGTCCTGCCTTTCTCAAAGTGATTCGCAATACGGCGGTGGATATGATCTTCGAAGTCAATTGCATAATATTGGTAGTCCTCTACCAGGACTTCTGGGCTGTAAATTCCTAACCACCTTAGATCGCCGTACGCTGTAATGCTAGTCAAACTTTAGGTAATGTTCGCACCATAACCCACAGAATTTCAGTACGCACAGTTCATTATCGGTTTTTCGAGACAATGAGTCTTGTTGAGTCTCTGATAGACTTGAACTATTGGAAAGGCAAGAATTGGATGAGCTCCTGGATACTGTACTCGCTGCTTGGACTGACGTCGAAAGTTCTTCGGCCTTGGTACGATTCCCTGAACAAGAATAATTACAGCGTTCGCAGCGGTCACAGCGAGGTCCTGGCCATGGACGGTTTTTGGGAAGGCACTAAAGGTCCAGAGTCAGACTTTGCGCTGGATTAAGCCACAAACAAATGTACAACCTTTGCCTTATCCGATCTGCAACGTTGACATTTGGAATAGGCAAGTGTTCGACCTGACTTTGGTGCTCGGGGCATGCCTTGTGAGTGAGGAAGAAAATTTCAACCCCGAGGTACCGAGTTAATAGAGTATCGTGATAATAAGCTGACCTTCCGCCGGCCTGGGTATTCCGTGCTTTATGCGTGACCCGCCGAGTGTGGCAGTCCAATGAGGCTCTTGTGCCAGCAGCTACTCCAAGTGGACTAGGCACGCTGAAGATATATGGATGACCTTCAGATCCACCAGGTCCTGTGACGTTTAGTGATATAGGCCAACTTTTGTCATTCTCCTTAAGTCAATGCTCGAAAATCTGTAGAAGCTAACAACGACGTTGTGCCGAAATTAAGAAAACGGCCGAGAGTGGGGGCCAGGGAAGTTGCCTGTCTAGATGCTCTGTGAACCTGTTGACGTTGCCTAAAGAGGACCGCGGAACGCTTTATTGTAGAATCCACAGCCATAAGGTGCGAATGCTCTTATCATCACAAAAGCGGCAAGAGTGTGCGCGAGTAAGGCAAATAGCTAGTGGCCTTCTCGAGATCCGACTTGCTTGCTGGCACTGTATTTGTCGTCACAATGCATCATGCATCTGTTCCGAGAGAGTGCACAGCCGCGTGCATTCGAAGCTACAGGGACATCGCACATCGCACATCAATCGCACATCGCACTTCGCAGAGGGCAAATGGCTTCGCATCTGGAATTAGACACACACCACCGCTTACAGCAGATAATAATATATGTCATTTGCCATGACGAGAGCATCCATTTGCTACATGCTACGGAGCCAATAACCATATGCTGGTGGACGAAGAATATATCGTATCCATTTGAGCTGCCCTTTGCCATTCTCTACATGTCGCTTTTAGAGCTGCCGCCGCCCTGTTACAAGCATCCATACCAGCCCGGCTCCAACCCTCTCTCGCGGACAGCTCTAATGCCACAGCACAAGGCAGAAAACCTATTTCTAACAACGCAGAATTACAGTGACCATGCTTTGCTCTTCAAGCTACCTCTCGCTCAACGGGGTCATGAACCATACAGAGACTCGATAAGAACCCGAATTATCAAGCAAGAAATCATTCGTGCCGTTGCCCCCGGAGTAATTGCGAAGCCATTCGTCAAGACCATCGTAGGTAAGTGTTCGAAACGACTGCTGAGCTGTGCTGATTCGTTGTCCAAGATGGTCAAATCCAACCTTTCCGTACCAACGTCCCCAGCTCTTGGAGTCATAGTGGATAACTTCTGCGAGGACTTGTACTTCACTGAAATTTTCAACAACTCTGGCGGGTCCTTGGATCAACTGCAATCAGCCGTGGAAGTAGAGGACCTTCACGCCACTAACCGTATCGGCAAGGACGACTTGCGAGGCCAAGCAACCATCGTCATTCGGACGGTCCTTGACAAGACAAAGGTGGCGACGTATTTGCTCGGAGCATCTGCAACCACATTGGCCGTAGGTCTGGTGTTGGGAATCCTGTTTCCTAACACAGATCTGGGTAGCACAATCAGCACTGCAACGATAGCCCTGGCATGTCTGTTGCGAGCTTGTGTTGCATGGTGTCACAATTAAGGAGAAGGAAGAAGGAGAAGGAAGAAGAAGAAGAAGAAGAAGAAGAAGAAGAAGAAGAAGAAGAAGAAGAAGAAGAAGAAGAATCCCTGTGTTGTTATGGGTGTGAAAGTGAAGGACTGGGCTGATTCCCTTGCTTTACAGCGACACTCCGCTTCCGATATCCTTGCAGATAGGGCTGAGGTGTCGGGCAACGATTGTCGCGCAAGAGCCTCCAATGAAATACATCAAAGAACTCAGGCTCGATTGAAAGTATGGCCTTCTCCAAAGCTCGAATTGTTTGATTGTTGCCCTTCGGTAGGCCGTCTCCACAGGCGCTGGCCGAAGACATTTGCATCTTCCAGTCGATAGTCCATCCTACCGATGAGTGGATCCACCAGATCTTGACGTCTTGGTCATAATCGAGTAACGACTGAGCACCGCCCAAAGGCATCGAAGGAAGACAAGGGTCGGTGCGGAGATGTTGTCGCGTAGGGCGCTAACAGCCTTCATAGAATCACAATACGTACAAAATAGATACACTATTGATAGCAACGGACCCGGGGTCAATATAAAGGATCCTCATTCTCGAGAGCGAAGGTGTTCCGACATATGTAACGGTGTACGTCGACACCTTGGTGACGTTGGACAAGACTTTTTGTCACCTGAGAAGATACGTCAGCGCGAGTAACCCTACACGTAATTGATTGATCTGTCCCTGACTGCCAGGATCATGCAAGAAGAGGCCGATCAGGCCTATCAAGCTATAACATCCGACTAGTACTCATGACAAGAAAGAAAAGGATGCTGTCTCTAGCCGGAAAAGAGGACGGGAGTGGTTTCGCACGCCACGGCTCTAGCCATTTCGGTGCGACTAGGCGAACCGTTCCGATGTTCCGATCGACGTCAACAACCTCCCCTCAGCTGGACACCGTTCACTCCGCGAGACACCCAGCGCCTCATCGACAAGTATGGATGATTCCACAGCGGACACCTTCGTCAGTGACGATCCAGTTCCTGTTGTCGGCCTTCCAGGCGCTAAATCACCATCACCTGATCCAAGCAAGCGAAGCAGGCTGAAAGAATCGCTCTCCAATTCGAAGCTGAAGGAGAAGATTTTAGATGGAGCAAGCAGCAGGAGCGAGACGGGCTTCTCCCTGCAAGACCGCCTTCTCACCAAGTGAGCCATATCAATACGGCCCAACGTGCGGAGATGGCGGACTAAACGGTCACGCAGACTTCTGCAGCAAGTCATTCCGACGGAGGACATTGACGAAGTCCTGGACTTGCCGCCTGATAAGAGGTCTTCGAAATATATAGGTCGACCTGGCTTCAGTATACCACTGATGACCAACAATTTTCGACGCTTCAACTCCCGGTGAGTTTGAAGAGATCGGCAGCATAAGGGTGCATTGGTTCTGATGTACGAGCCAGCATTGGTATTGTCTTCGTCTTTCAGACCCGCCTAATCCGTCTGCTCACCTGGAAGAACCCAACGCATACCCTCTCCATTCTCGCCGTCTGCACCTTTGTATGCCCCAACCCCTACCTCCTGGCCGTCCTTCCTCTTGCAGCTGCCCTTCTCTTCGTCATGGTTCCAGCCTACCTTGTCCGGCACCCAGCACCACCTGCTACATTACCCCACAGCTCCTATTCCCTCAACGGCCCTCCCATAGCTCCTCCCCGCACTATCAAACCCGCCCCTGAAATGTCCAAAGACTTCTTCCGGAACATGCGCGATTTGCAGAACAGCATGGACGACTTCAGCACCCTCCATGACACCGTCCTGAAAGTCATAACTCCGCCTACCAATTTCTCCAATGAAGCTCTCTCCTCGACTGTGTTCCTCTTCCTCTTCGTTACATCCTGCGCTCTCTTCATCGCACCCCACCTCCTTCCTTGGCGGCTCATATTCTTGCTGCTCTGCTGGACATCCATCGCCCTCGGCCATCCCTCCGTCCAACAATTCGTCCTCGAGCATCGTGAAGCACATCTTCGGCCCCACGAACGCAAAGCTCGATCGCTCCTCAATTCCTGGATCGCCCGTGACATCATCCTCGACGCACCGCCCGAGACCCGCGAGGTCGAGATTTTCGAACTGCAGAAACGCAAGGGTGGTCGGAAAGGCGAATGGGAATCTTGGATGTTCAGCCCTTCTCCGTATGATCCGTTATCTCCGCAGCGGATAGCGGGGGAACGGCCGAAAGGGACGAGGTTCTTCGAGGATGTATGTGCGCCAACGGGGTGGGAGTGGGATGACAAGAAGTGGATATTAGATCTGGGCAGTCAGGAATGGGTCGAGGAGAGGATGGTGCAAAGGGTCGAGGTTGAAGTGGAAGGAGAGAGGTGGGTTACTGATTTGGTGGCCGAAGATGAGAGCAGTGGCGCGGCTTCTAAGACGACCAAGAACGTCGGTTCTGGCCGCGCGGAAGGAAACGGACAGGGCGCCTTGGGAGAGTGGCGGAGAAGGAGGTGGATCAGAATGGTCAGACGAAAAGGGGTGAAGACCTCAACCTCTTAGTCCCACCGATAGTGCTCCCTGCGCCAATAATTGAGACGCTTAGGTTTCTCGGATCTGGTTGCAAGGGAAAAGGGTATCATATGCATCTAATTAAAAACCCGTCAGACACCAACCAAACACAGCTATCCACATCCCATCTTTCATCCCACCTCGTCTACCTCTACCTCACCGCCCCTCCTCCTCCCCTCCTTCCACACCCTAACCCTCCTCCCAATATCCCCCTCACTCTGCTGCATCGGATTCAACTTCCGATCCCGCGCCATCTCCGCCACATCATCCCCATACGCCGCCACCAACCTCTCCACCCACTCCTCCTCCCTCTGACTCTGTTTCCGTGGCCTCTTCTTCGCCCCTCCCTTCGCGGCTTGCGCCATGAGTGCAGGGACCACGCCTTGCCCTTCCCTGTCTCCGTCTTGCGTTACCAGGAGGGGGAGATCATGTTGTTGTCGTTGCTGCTGCCTCCCGTTGTCGTTGGCCTCTTCGTCTGCATCACTATCAACCAAATCATCAACCAACACCCTCCCATTCCACTCCCTCCTTCCCTTTTTTCCTCCCTCTCCCTCCCCATCACCACCATCCAAGACCCTAACAATCGCACCCGTCTCCTTATCCCGTTCGATCCTCACCGTCCCCGGAACCAGAGTCGTAGGATTCAAGTTCGCAATCGCCAGCTTATCATTCCTTACTTCCAGATCCGCCTTGGTGGAAGCGACGTGTTTCTCCACACCGCCGGTGCGGGCGTTGAGTCTGCTGACGAGGCCGAGGCGGCGGTAGTTTTGGGAGAGGGTTTGGGATTGTTGCCTTTGCGCATCCCCTCAGTGTCAGTCACGGTATATATTCTTTTTGGTGGGGAGGTTAGAGAGGGGGTAAAATGGGCGAGACGAGGTGAAAGAGAAGAAGGGCACATGGCATGTGAGGGATGAGTACCAATTCGCAGCCACGATGGGATTGGACCTGAGGTTCAGTTTCTTGGATTTTGGCTTTTGCTTCACTTTCGGGTTGGAGGAGCGGTTCTTTTTCTTTTGGAGTTCGCGACCCATATTTGGGGTGAGGATTGGATGTGAATCTCAAGTAGAAGTACCTGTCACTTCCTAGATTTGTGAACGTTGAGTACGATCGATAGCGCTGAATTTGTTTCTCTATCCGACCATTAATTGGTTATCGATTAGATTAGGGCTTTCGCTGTCAATTGAAACCGTGTCGCGTGCCGCCAAGACGGACTCTTCCGGTTCCCCTGACAGGCTGACCAGCGACTTGCAGCTCGAGACAGCTTCCACAAATCTTTCGCTACATAAAGTATCACCGCCGCAAAAATGACGAGACCAATTCTCAAGCGATCGCTGCTCCTGCTTATCAGTGCTCTCTTCATTCTCCTGGCTAGTCATGTCTCCGCCGACGTGATATCGGACAAGAGCTCCTCGGCTTCACAAGTCGCGCAAATGAGCGTGCCTGAGATCGAGGAAGCTATCCTGGTATCCCCCTACTTTCAAACGTCTTCCGGATGATTAGGTCTAACATGTGATAGCAATGTCCTTTGGTCGAAGAGCTCAATCGCCACAAAGCCGCTACAAGCCCTCCAACATCAAGCCTAACATCCAAAATTTTCGCCGTCCTATTCCCTGGTAGTCCTGCAGTCAATGCCTTACTGGGGACGCTGTATATCTCCGGACCACCAAGTCAGTCCACTTTGTCACCGGAATCCGGCCGAAGATTACTGACCAGATGGGCATCTACAGACTTCCTCCTCGCCCTTTGCCCGCCCAACATCGACCCTTCTTCCCTTTCCGTCATGGTAGCCTTTGCGGTTGGTGGATTATTGGGTGACACTCTATTCCACCTTCTTCCTGAAATCTTCCTTGGGGAAGCAGACCCAAATCATGCTCGGTTCGTCCTTGTGTCACCGAACAAGAACCTTTTGCTGGGAGTCGCAATCATGGTTGGCTTCTTGACATTCGTTGCGATGGATAAGGGGCTCAGAATCGCTACTGGAGGCGAAGGTGGGCATGACCATAGCCATGGGACTGCCAATGAAACCAAGTCAACCGCCAAAGCGAGCGGCACGGATTCAAAAGCGGCGGACGGCGAGTTGAAGTCAAGGAAAAGCGGTGTGGCTACTGATCCTGTGGTCTTGATCGAGGAAAAGAAAGAGAGCAAGGAGCCTTCGCAGTCGATCAAGCTTTCCGCCTACCTCAACCTCATCTTCGGTCCTTCGGTTTTACGTCTATGCACTCTCTTCTTTGGGCTGTTAAGGCAACATGGGCTTTACATATGCCAAGTTCCTTTCCGTGCAGACGGGCCGTCGTCCTGAATTGCGTGTCTGTCTGTTAGCTAATTACGATGCATTTCCTGGCCATGGGAAAAGCTTGATTTCCTAATCTATCTCTTCAAATAACAAAACAGATTGTACTACAGAAAGAAATTGAATGAGGGATTCCTTGTTTCTGATAGACGGATCGCCTACTAGCGTATCAGCCTCACTTGGGCCGCTCGAAATCTCCTCTAGCGATAACCGACAGCTCGACCTGTAATAGAATGCTCGCATTGGGCTCAGGGTCATACTCATTCCATCCTTACTGGAAACTGCCTCGGCGCCAGCGCGTAATGCTGCAGTGCTAAAGTTTTCACTCCCACAGACCAAGAAGAGCCGGCATGTTTAAATCCCTCGAAGCCGCAATGTTGCAATACACATCACTGGCAATTTGGGACGTGTGTAACATGAACCGAGCATTTTGGTGGCACATTGCTCCATTCTTGCTCTTTCTTTTGACGGCCGACGTCACCATTTCAGCAAACTCACTGTTACTGTATCCAGGGAGAAACCAGGTTTCTTTCCCATACGGTGCTTCTGAAGCACCCACGGCAAGCAGCATCCACGCTCCCGAGCTAGGGCTGTCCAAGCGGTTGCCCAAGTATATCAATGCCTTGGGTCCTGGCTGGGTCGGACACATCGTTTATTCTGATGCAGTATACCCCTACCGTATCGGTGCACAAATCCTTGGGACTTTCTATCGGAGCATTATCCGTTCCGCAAGCGGTATCTGGCTGAGTAGTACAAGGCCAATGAACAGCTACACGATCTCTATTGGCACTATCATTCTGTGGATCTGGTCCGAGGACCCCATGGTTCGGATCCAGTGGGATTTCGTCCACAATCTTGCATCGAGGATGTTGGCCGCGACACAATTGGGATTTGTAGGGTTGTTTGATGGAAGCTTCGTGCAAGTGGCAACCGGGGTGATGGTGCACGTCAAGCTACAGATCCGAGGGAAATCTTCGCCGAATTGATTCAAGACCAAGATATGCTAGTAACAAGAACCGGTCAGCATATCTCGAGTGACAAGAGGTTTCGAGTAACGTACGCGAGCATAATCCCGGCTCCCACGGCCATGGCTGCAAATTGGGTGAGGGTTTTCCGGAGTTCCTCGCCTTTATTTGGCCCAGTCTCGAGCAACTCTGGTATGACAGCCACGGTCCCAACGTACAAGAATGTTCCAGCGGTGAATGGCAATAGCAAGTCACCCCATCCTACACCTGTGCCTGCTAGGCCCATGTCTGGAGGCGCTCCGGCAGCGGTCTCGGAGGCTTTGCCCATTTCTTGCACGGCAATACCCAAGCATGTCCCTAGG
>QQTW01002582.1_pt1 | contig 13205 bp, 10 predicted proteins | sample 1904831 | NCBI WGS metagenome assembly QQTW01 (sample SAMN09435610, study PRJNA476489) | Subsurface metagenome, whole genome shotgun sequencing project. | reverse complement strand
GCGACTCCAGCGTCTGCCTTCTCGGGAGATTGCAGGTGGTTGGATTCACGTGGGAGGAGTGAAACGGGACGATCCTGCGATCCTGTAAGAGGACCGTTTGTGTCTGGTCTTGGGTGAGATCCATATCGCAGAGCACAGCAGCGTGTCATACAGATATCGTCGGTCAGTCAGTCGAAACACCAGTTGACCCGCAGCGACGACTGAGCCGTGACCTCCACATGTCGCACAAGTTGCATTGCGCGCGCTTAGCGCTGCGAGCTTCGAAGCGAGCCTGGCGGAGAGCGGAGAAGCCGAAGCATTGTTCACACTCCAGACTGTTCAGACAGAGCACGACCAACGCACATAATTCAATGTCCCAACCATCCCTCTGTCTTTGGCCGATATCGTCACCCTTGCAGCAATATAAATCACTCTGTTTACGGGGTCCATATGGTGCATATGCTGGAAATGAGCGACTGCCGTCAGAGAGACAGATCTCGGCGGCATACGTACAATCAAGGGAAGCTACGGCGGCATCTTGCTGTGAAGCAACATCTAGAGCGCTGCTGATCAAGCAGAGCCTCCTTGTCGTCGTGAACAGGATCACAACTGCTTATCTATCGGTGTCTCATATAGGTCCGTCAGTATGGTTGAGCAGAGAGAGCCAGCCCTTGTCATGGGACTCGAGCGTCAAGCGCGTCCAGCACGCGCCTGCCCTGGCTCACGATGGAGAAACGTTCAAATGCATCACACAAGACAACACACTGAGAATCTGCAGGTAGGTTTGCATTTCATTTAGTATCGGTTCACAGCTAGTGGTCAGCCTCTTCTCGCGTCTTATAATCATTCTTCCGTATTGCAGTCACCCGTGCCATATGCGCAAACAGAGACGGGCTACGCGTGATAGTGGACTGGTCAGCGTCTTTCTCACTCTGAAGATGTTATATCATTTCTTCAAATATACCCGAATATCCACTCGGTTTCCCATTTCCTATCCTACAACGCCATAGTCTTTCTTAATCGTACGCCTTATACAAACTGTTCAGCCTGCACTACCCAGTCACAAACCATGACACGTCTTCTCCCACCGCCATCCCCGCCACCACCCCCATCTCCCCTCCTCTCCCTCCCCCCCGAGCTCCTCCTCCACATAGCACACTACCTCCCCCCTGCCGCAACCGTCGCGCTGCATCTGACCAACGCCTACCTGCACCTCCTGATCCGGCCGCGCTTCGAGCGCGCCGACCTCGACGACTGCGCCGTGCTCGCCATCCGCAGCCACTTCGAGCACGACGACAGCGACAGCGACAGCGACCGACAACCACTCCTCAAGAGTCCCAGCAAGATCAACAACACCAACACCAGCAAGAAACACGACCGCCGCCGCCGCTGCCGTCTCTGCAAATCGCTCTACCCGGCCAAGCTGTTCAGCCCGCACTGCGCGTGGCCGGGCGAGCTGCCGGCGCGGTTCTGCGCGTGGCACGCGTCGCGGCTGGCGCGTGTCGTCGCTGCTGCTGATTGCGACAGACAGAACGGTCAAGTCAAGGACAAGGCCAAGGACAAGGTCAAGGACAAGAGCCAAGGAAGTAAAGGGGGAAAGCTGGAGAACAGGTGGGTGTCGCGCATGGAAGCCATGTGCATGCACTGCGGGTCGGTGCAGGCGTGGGGCGGGTGTCGCTGCGAGTGCGAGAGCTGTGGCGTGCGGGAGGTGCGGACGTACACGCGCTTCCTGGATAATGAGAGGGAGTGTAAGACGTTTGCTTTCTTTAGGAAGGAGGGTGGGGAGTTGTGGGTTAGGGAGAGTTGTTGGTCGAATGGTTTGTTCATCCCTCTCTTGGATTGTTTGGTTTATACTATTGCTCTTACTGTGTGATTCTTGATCTAATCAGAAGATTGCCTAGGAAATTGCGGTGCGGTCTCGATTATCACCAAGCCTGTGTACATTGAGTGATCGGTGGTAGCGCAAGTGGGAGAGTCCAATCAATCGATATCTCAAAGCTTTGATGTGTCATGTCATGTCGCATCAACAGTGTCTCATCATGGTAGGTGAGAGAGTTTTCGGTCAATCAAGAATCCCCAAGAATCTCCATATTTCTCCCTATTGATCAAGGCCGTTGCTCCCCATCATGCCGCTTTTGAACGCTCAAATTCTCGTTAAACTGCTCTTCTCGCCCCGCTCCCCAACCTAAACCTCATATTTCTCCTCCCCATCTCCCTCATCCCCACTCTCCACACACTCCCGCCGAGCCAACACCTCGCCATACCCCAGCACACGCAGCGCAACCCACAGCTGCAACAACACAACAGCGACGACCATCAGCGCCGCCTGCGCGCCCAGCACCCACAGCACAAGCTCACACTCCCGGCGGTGGCTCTGCGTCGCGAGCCAGGCCTCGAACTTCTCGGTGACGTTGGACGGCACGGGGATGTTGTTGTTGTGGACGACGCAGTAGGACTCCATCAGGGGCCCCACGACCGGGACTAAGATGAGGGTCCGCGGGATGGTGCAGAGCGTGTCGAGGAGAAGGTAGTATGAGAAGGCGTTGACGTATGTGGCCGTTCCCTGCGATGTAGGTGAGTACTTGTTTCAACTATGTCTTGTGTACCACTTAGGACTTTGCTAATTGAGAAAGGATGGACAAGAAGAGAGACAAGACTCACCCAAAGTGCGCCGAGGAAGCCCAGCGTGGCCATGAGCGCGGCGAAGCCGACGTAGAAGGTGTACGGGAGTAGGAAAATCATGGTTTGGTGTGTGAGCTGGTCGAAGAACAGAGGCATGGTGAGGAAGCAGCAGGCCAAGGTCGCGACGGCGGCTAGGAGCGTGATGGTCCTGCCTGTGCTGCAGGTCCGAGAGCTTGGAGTCAGCGATGTTATCCACTTCAAATATTGAGTTTCAAGACGTTGCCTGCCTTCGGCCTGTCCGAATTGCTGGCGGCAGCGAAGGCTGGAGGAGAGGACTGAAAGATAGGAAATGTGATGAGAGTGAGTGCCACTTTTGTGTCCACCGCGTGTCCGGATAGGCATAGTGGCGGGGAATGAATAATCCGCTCAGGGGAATTGAAAATCCTCTATCAAAACTTTGTTCTTACCTGTGATGCATGATTGTGGTTGTTTTGCCTTGTGTCTTGCGGTATAGCTGCCGATGGGATCTTCGTTGTGAGAAAGTTGAAGATGTCAAGCTTTGCGTTGATTAGAAGCACAAGAGCGTCTCCGCGAACATCAATCGCCGAGCTAGCTCTGAATCAAGACGCTGCGCAGACCGGGCGAAGGTATAGAACAACTGCTCGCAGCAGAAAAATGTCAAACGACATGCTTTCGTACAGCTCGGAAAGAAAGGAAGACACGTAGCAGCGAAGAGAGTTGCGAGCTTGCGATGAGTAAATCGCTGACATGATCGTGTGAGCTGCTTATGACGCCAACGCGACTCTGCATACAACACACATCATGATGCAAACACGGAATTCTCCATGCACATGCATCAAGATTTCGATAGCTCCAGATGTCCGGAAAAAGCAAGAAGCTCGGGCCTCCGATCCTCCTCCACGCCGATCTGGCAGATCCGCAGCTCGCCGGTTGTCGGACCACTTTTGCCTCACAAAGTACGGAGTGCTCTTCATAACGTCCTGTCAATTTCCTTCCCATGCTTTTTGACCAGAAACTTAAGGGCGTTCTTATGGAACACCTTTGGCGGAGGATACTTCCGGTTCGCCTTTGATCGCGGCACTGTACAAGTAGAGCTAGACTCGATGCCCGGAAGCTGGACTGTCAGATAGCAAACTTCCACCATTAGGATCAGGTGCTCTCAGATTCTGAATTGCTCATAACACAGGTTGACGCGAGCCCCTAGCTGTAAAAGGAGACTTATCAAGTTTTCTAGATTGTGAATAGGCACGAATCGCCATGGTCGCCACCGAGGAGACGAGTACCTCCGCACTGGTCGTTGCTGCAATGAAATCAAGACTCGATAAAGTGTGCTACCGTCGTTTCCGCAGTGGTGCAAGTTCGACTGTTGAAAGGAAAGTACAAGCACAAAGGCATCCAAGCCGCGCGCTCCACTACCTCCCAATATTGCCCGGGATTCGCAAAAGCGTAGCCAACGCCAGTGTAGATATCCGGCTCACCGATGCCGAGTCAGGTGGAATTTGGTCCTGGCCCTCATCCTTGGTATGTACATATAGAGAGCTGCCGACGTTGTTCTCCTGAGCTTGAGTTGTATGACCCTGTCGCTTTTCGGGCTTGACAGCTGCCCAGGTAGTTGCCTCAGCCCAAAACATCGCATATGCCGGAGTAGGTAACGAGTGAACCGGTTTCTGTTCTTCAAAACTTTCAAATGCCGAATTAACGCCTCTAGTAGTATATGTTCTTACGTTCCAAGCATCAGAAGTATGCCTGATAATACGCATTTGTGGCGTTGTGATTCGTCATAGTGATGCGATACCCACATAATGCCTCAAACGTCCCGCCTCCCATGCTCAACGGTTAACTGAGTCGATTGAACCACATGCGCCTTCTTAGAGGGGATATCTTCCTCGGTCGCGTCACTAGGCCTGTCGCCGCGAGGCCAGAGTGTCGTGTAGCTGTTGGGCTCCCTGAGTTCGTAGTGGGTGCTCCGGCCGCGAGGACTGTCGGCAAAGGAGGTTTGCCCTTTCTTCCGAGCGTTGCGAACCAAGGCGGCCAGGTCAGGTGCATTGGCGCAGATGACGCCGAGACCAGCCTCGACGTGGGCGCCGATATGCAGGAATGAGCCTGTTCGCTTCGCTGAGATATAATCCCCATACTGCGAGAAGGCCAGATAGTACACGAGTGAGCCGGCTGTGATGACCGTGGCGATCCAGCCGAGACCGAATAATACCACTAGACCCCCTTTTGTGTTTATGTACGTCAGAAAGGTTGATAGAACCGAAGAGTATATAACTGACATTTCTTCTTGGGACTGATCTGTAGCCGCAACAGAACGCGGACCGGCAAGGCGAGAACAACGACATCGAGGACTATGATGCTGGTGAATTGCACGATGAGTAAGGCAGTCATGTCAATGCAATGTCCAGTCCAGTGAGGGCGGAAGCTCCACAGCATGCTGATCGGTGTGCACCGGAAGATACTGGCCTGTCATATGAGCTTAGCATTGAGGTGTACAAGGTGATGTATGAAGAAATCGAGCTCACAAACAACAACGCGATACTAAGTGATAACCCGAGTAGAGAGATGCCGTGTATCATCACACGGTGTATCCTAGAGGTCATGAAGCGAGTATAGAATTGTAGAATGGAGAGCTTGACGAGCCTGATGCAAAAGCTTAGCAACATCCATGGAAAGGTCTCAAGGTGAAGATGGGTGTTCTCGCACGCAAACTTAGGGATATATCCGACCATGACAAGGTATTGGAACTTCAGGTCCTTCACAAGAATCGCGACTTCTCTATCGGAGTAGCTTCCCACATCTCTAATTTGTTGCACCGTAGGCCGAAGCAACAAGAAATCGCGACCAGCGAGCAATTGAACATGGAACAGTGCTAATATCGTAACTGAGACTGGCTGTTTGAAGTGAGTACGCATGGTCGACTCGGGCATCAGCAACGGCGTACCACGACGGCAATCATGAGATAGTCATCCATCTGAAGCGCTCCAGGGCTTCTTAGTCGGTGCCAAAGACTACTCACAATTAGGAAACGGTAAGTCAAAGTCGGCAGAAGCGAAGTTACCGAAGAGCGATGGTAAATGTCGGAATGAAGAAAAACACATAGGCAATTGAGAGAGAGGTCGCAAATCGCTGCTGCACCTCAGCAGGCGTGATGGATGCGGACTCCATAGTGACACCGGAGGGGAGGAATTCTGTAAGAAAGTGGTGTTCCTCCCGCTCGTCTCCTTGGATGACTGTGAGCAAAGTTGAGACGAAGATTCATGTTCTCAAGATGCGTGACGATAGCCTTCTTGTAAAGGCTGTCCATTCTGTTTTACTTTTTGCTCGTACCATTGAACCTGCGGGTTAGCAGTGGGAACGGCAGTGTTCATGAATTTTGGTTAAAGCTAGATGCACCTCGTTAACCCAGCTAGGGACGGTAATTGTGGATCTCAAGAAAAAGCGACGTTGAAAAACGGCAAGAGATAGTCGAGCAACTGCCATTGGTGAAGATAGGTGCAGACTGCATTACCCTTCCAACAGCCATCCGCGAGATCTCCGGCGAACACGAAGCCTCTGACGCCTCTGAGGCTGCCGCTGATGATCTAGGTAATGGTCGACGACTTGCCTAAAGAATTTGCTCAGCGCAGCCAGTACCTGCAGCTGTACTCTAGTTGGGTGAGAAAGGGCTATGTAATTCCACAACAGCTCTTGGAAGTTAGAACGGCTGAGGGAAAAAGGAAAAATGTGCATCTGTGAAAGGCAGGGATCTGCAATGATCGGGTAAACAGCACGAGTAACCAGCACATAGTCCGTATAAAACCCGTCGATGCGCTCTGCTCTCATCGTCTTGGGATATGATCGTGCTATTGCTGCATCAGTGTCTCTAACAGCTGCTATTGGCACTGCACGGTCACCAGCTATATTCGCTGTTTTTACATACCTCAACACAGTTAAGATATATGGCAGCACAGCGTGACGGAGAGGTACTGTCGTAGGTCTGGTGTCGATACACTTTGTGATATGCTTTGCTCATTCGCTCTTGAGCCTGACTTCACTCTTCGTTATATCTTCGATTGTGTTTGATGTAGCTCGACAGTGAGACATGCGGCTTTTTGTGCCGGAACAGTTACAAGTACCGCGCCGATAGCAGATGTGGTTCGCTTTGCTCGGGAATCTGCTCATATGCAAGCTGGAGAAAACGTCGCCCGTGGCATTATCAGGTGGAATTCTGCCTTTTGGCAGAGCCACGTTAGTCCGAGCGACAGAACATCTTGAGTGTCAAGGGCTCTCAAAAGTCGGGACGAGATCAGAGACCGCTCGATAAGTTCAACCTGACATCTGGAGTTGGTGTAATCGAAATCCTTGTTCTCGTACCACGAGCTGCAACTCGAGGAAGGAAACCGATCCTCATGTATGTGCGCCGATTGCAACCACTGCACAATCGGATTGAGTTGATGCCACATCGCCGTCCGGTCCCGGCTCGCTCGAGCGCTGAGTATACGGCCTACTGTGATGCTTGTTTCTGAGATTCTCAGTCAAGACACGGTCGAACATGGCCTGGAATCGCCTGACGTTGCAATCTGTTTGCCTTCATGCTGGACGCAGTGAAACAGTGCCCGGGTGTCGTCGATTCGGCCGCACGTGCTCGGGTTGATTGTGCTGCTGCAAGCTCAACCACGTCTGCAGCCTTTCGCCTTGGGTACGCGCGTACCCGCAGCGCCTGACGACTCCTGCAGACCGCGGGAGGACAAGATGATTGCCAGGCGAAAGTGTTGCACAGCCACCTGGATGCGGTTACGCGAACAATGATGAGAAAACATCGCGAGCTGGAAGTTCCAAGGTTTGTTCTTTCGATGTCGACGCCATATATGCACTCTTCGGTGCCGTCGGCGTTGTGACTCTTCCTTCATGGTCAAGTCTGGAGATGCTGCTCATGACACCTGATGGCGAGGCAGCTCCAGGCTTCCAGCGTTGTCTTAAAGGCGACTGGGCGATGGTAGCGCAGTCCATCAAGGGACGCGCCCCCCCGGACGATGAAGCCCAATAAAGAATCAAGAATGCGGGTAAGCGCGGGTGCGGCCGACCTTCCCGGTGGGGAAACGTGAAAGGCCTCAAAGCCTGATTAGCGAGGCCGCCCGCCCATTACCATCCTGAATCATCATCGTCGTCGATAACTCCACCTGCCTATCAACAATCGCGCGACTCCACACTGCAGCCGTCCACAGCAGAACCTCTCGTCTCATCGCCACACTCTCCCCTGGGCTCTGGACTATTACACTTTCTTCTGGGCCATCAACCTCAGCAAGGCAGAGCGTGGCCGCCCTTTGTCCTGCGCCTCGTGCGCCCTTTCCTTGTTCCGTACATAACTCCCTCCTCGAGTGCTCGTCCAGTGTCTCGAGACCATGGAGCTCGACAAGGATACGAGGGGATGGATCATGACGCTCCTGAGCGGCATCGGTGAGAGACATCACGCTCAGTTGCGGGACCAGGACTGACATCTCTCACAGCATGCACGCTTGGAGCGTCGGTGATCGGTGTCGACCTTATCGTGCGTCTTTTCCCTGGCCAACGGAATTTTAGGATAGAAGACAGCAACGCCTTTCTGTCGTCGTCTCTAAGCTTGAGCTTTGGAGTCATGGTATGTATAACTGTCGATCCATATGCATATCTTCTCAAGGTCAAGACATCTACTGACTTATCGCAGCTTTTCTCCTCTTTATATAACATGCTGCCTTCATCGAAAGACTACCTCGAGCGCGGAGGTCTTTCGCCCAAAGCCGCCTCCTGGACCCTCATCGGTTGCTTCCTGGGAGGAGTGGTTGGTATACAGTTACTCTCGCGCATCATCCACCATCACATGCCTTCACACGTTGTCGATTGCGACCACTCGCACGGAGGCGATGCAGTAGAAGATGAGGACGAGGACAAATACAAAGATGATATCTCACCCGAGTCTGAGTATGCCTCTCGAGCGTCAAATGGTCGGGATCACCCCCCGAGGTCGCACGAGGCGGGCTTCAATCGTCCCATGGCGCAGGCGGTTCATGACTCCGATGACGAGTGGTGGGATGCGAATGGTGCGGCGGAAAGGCAGAGACTTAGAAGGAGACCGTCCATGCCGGCCTTGACCGCTCGTATGTCGAGGAGGGAGTCCGACGCGCGGACTCCATGCCAGGTCGATGGCCGCTGCTTTGGCTTCTCGGACCTGTGCGGCCAAGAATGCTTCGAGAGGGTCCAGGCACGAGGCGGGACTAAATCATCGTTTGGTGCGCCTGGCAGGCCTAAGCCGCACTCGAGAATGCTGACTGCGCCGGGCGACGTCGAGAGCTACGGCGAGTCCAGTCCGCTGCTCCGCAGCTCATCCAACGGCGCGGTATTGAGCCAACGGTGTTGGTCCCTAAGCGATGGGATGGAACGAGCGGAACTCAACCACCACTCAAGACCCCCACAGCCAGACCACCACCTACGACCGCCTGGCTCCAGCATCCGCAAAGACAGCACCGCAACCATGCACGCCAAGAACCCGGACCACCACCACCACGTGCCGGCCAACGCGTTCCTGTCCATCGGCCTGCAGACGTCGCTCGCCATCGCGCTGCACAAGCTGCCCGAGGGCTTCATCACGTACGCGACCAACCACGCGAGCGCGAAGCTGGGCTTCGCCGTCTTCGTCGCGCTCTTCATCCACAACATCGGCGAGGGCTTCGCCATGGCGCTGCCGCTCTATCTGGCTATCAAGAGCAGGCCCAAGGCAATGCTCTGGAGCGCGCTGCTCGGCGGCGCGAGTCAGCCGCTGGGCGCCGGCGTTGCGGCGCTGTGGTTCCATCTCGCGGGGAGCGGGAGTGATATGGAGCCGGGGCGGGCGCTGTACGGAGGCATGTTTGCCGTGACTTGTATGTTGACTTCTTGTGTTTGAGTGACTGTCTGCTAACGTGGTGTAGCCGGCGTCATGACCTCAGTGGCTCTGCAGCTCTTCTCGGAGAGTTTGGAGCTGACGCACAGCCGCAACTTGTGCATGGCTTTCGCATTCGTGGGCATGGGCGTCATGGGGATGAGCACTGCTCTCACGGCTTAGGGCCGAGTCGTGATACCAAGGGCGGTCTCTGTAATTACGGTCTCTACTTCATTCTTTGCACCAGGTGCGGATATAAGAGCACGACGAAGTATATGGTCTTTGATATAGCGCGGGGTTCTGATCTTGCATCATGTGGAGCTGTCTAAAGGAGGACATGTAGCCGAAAAGAGAGCTGGCTCTTGCCAATACAAGTACATAGACGGAAGCCGCTGCCTACCTAGGTAATTGTGCTGATATACATCTACTCGCTGTTTCTTGCGTCTGATGAGTCTCACGAGTGGAAAGAATCGTCAGCAGATACAAAGAACTGCCACGTGATAGCTGCGATAGGCGTTTGCGGAGGAGTCACCCGCGATAACCGATAACCGATAACCGCAGGCTGATCGTTGAATGAACCTCATCCCACCTCACCTTCATCTGCACTCCAACTGCAGCCTGAAGCCTCCGACTTTATAAAGGTACGCTCAGCATCGCATCACAGATAGCTTCTTCTCACACCACAACCACAACATGAACGTCCTCTACTCCACCCTCAACACCCTGCGCGACAAGTACGCCCCGATCGGGCACACCTCGACCTTCCGCAGCACGGGGCAGATCACCCCGGAAGAGTTCGTCGCCGCGGGCGACTTCCTCGTCTACAAGTTCCCGAGCTGGTCGTGGGCGGACGCGTCGCCTGCCTCGCGCCGCGTGTCATACCTGCCGCCGGGCAAGCAGTTCCTCGTCACGCGCGGCGTGCCCTGCCACCGCCGGCTGGACGAGCATTTTGCGGGCGAAGCTGGCCAGGACGAGGCGTTGGTTAGGGATGGGCTGGCGGGCGTGGATAATGATGATGATGGGTGGTTGAGGACGGGCGGGATGGCGGCGAGTCAGGAGGCGAGGGTGAGGGATGTGCGGACGGTGGATGAGAGTGGGAATGTGGGCGAGAGGGTTGCGGCGGATGATGAGGATGAGGAGATTCCCGATATGGAGGACGAGGAGGATGAGGAGGAGGCGATTATTAGGGATCCGAGGGGGGGTCGGGGGACAGCTGCGTGAGTGCAGAGCTTTCTTTATCCAGCAAAACCTACAGATACTTCCCTCCACCGTTACGTCCCCTCACGCAACACAACTAACCCCTCCAGCCCCCTCCGCACCTACACCCTCTACATAATGTACACGCCCTACTACCGCACGCCGCGCCTCTATCTCTCGGGCTACCTGTCCGCGTCGGAGCCGCTCGCGCCGCACCTGATGATGGAGGACATCGTCGGCGACTACAAGGACAAGACGGTCACGCTCGAGGACTTCCCCTTCTTCGAGTCGGGCATCAAGATGGCGTCGGTGCATCCCTGCAAGCACGCCTCCGTCATGAAGGTCCTGCTCGACCGCGCCGACGCCGCGCTCAAGCTGCGGCTCGCCAAGGTCAGGGCCGGGCAGGCGCGTGCTGCGGCGGCGGCGGCGGAGGGGGCGATGGCGGGTGGGGATGCGATGGAGGGGGTTGTGGTGGAGGAGGGGAGGAGGGAGGCAGGCAAGGGTGGTGGGGATGAGTGGGAGATGTTGCAGGAGGGAGGCGAGGCGGAGGAGGAGCCGGCGATACGCGTCGATCAGTATCTGGTGGTGTTTTTGAAGTTCATGGCCAGTGTGACGCCGGGGATCGAGCATGATTTTACGATGGGTGTTTAGGGGAGGTCTTGGATTATTCTTTGAGGGGTGCTTCGAAATACGGTTATAGATGATGCGGGTTTGTCGATGAAGCTCGGGGAAGCTGCGAATACGTGGGTCATGGACGGGACGAGGCGCTTGCGAGGCGTAAATGGGGACTTGGGATTCGCACAGCGGTCAAGACGAAAGTGTTTCTGGGTCTACAAGCGTTCACATCACTATCGCACTCCCGGAAATCAGTTAACCAAGTCAGTCAAATGACTTCGAGTCACTCATTTCTCAATCTGCTGCTTTCACGAGCTATCCTTGTCTGCCAGGGCTTCCTTGGATCCACCCCGTTCTTCTACACATCCCATCCCCCAAACTCTCCCCTCTCCCTTCCCCCTCCCCCTCAACCCCGCCTCCAGTCCAATCACCAATGCCTCGCCCCCCTAGGCTTCAGCACCACTCCCGCGCCCTCCGCCTGCGCCTCCTCCAGCACTCCCCTCGTCTCCCGCCGATGCTCCCGCAGCCAGTTCCGGATCCAGCCGCGCAGCTCCTCGATACGGGCCTGCTGCGGCGCCGCGCCCGCGCCCGGCGCGATGTCGCCGGACGGGTCGCGCTTCGCAGCGGCGAGGAAGTGGTGCGAGGGGGTGGGGTGCTGCGGGCCGAGGGCGAGCAGGATTTCGTGCTGTGGGGGGGAGGGGAGGGGTTAGTTTGGTGGGTCGGGTTGAGTGGTAGTAGGTAGGGAGAAGAGATGCCGGAGGGAAAAGGAAACGCTGTTGCCATTCGGGAGGAGAGGGACTCGGGATAGTCCGGTCTATGTAAGGAAGCATCGCACACACCTCGGACCGGCCTTGGAACCGCATGCGTTCGACTTCGCTCTCTGAGTAGGGGACTGGCGCGCTCGTCACGGCGGTCAGAGCGGCGAGGAGTGAGACTGCGATGGCGAGGAACTTTCCCATGGCGGCGTGGGTTGTCAAGGGAGGAGGGCGGGATATGGTGAGTGAATAGGTGGATGAATTGGCTATTGCCACGAGATGGAAACGACTGCAGTTAACGTATTGCGGGAGTAAACGAGTAGGGGAGGAGAAAAAAAGGAAAAGGACAGAGAGTTCCAAAGAGAATGCGACTGTTGAATTCATATAGAATTGAAAGGAAGTCAAACCTACATTTATGGCGAGCCAGACAGCTCCATCAGCTCGTGAAAGACCCTGCCCTTGCTTGTGCCCTGGCCCTCACCTGTGCAGCTGAGAAGCCGTCCTGCAAGGAAATCTAGCCCTCGAAACACTTATCTTATGCCTTGCACGTCGCGCCGCGTGCGCGTCAACCGCGTCGCGGATAGATTGGTAGATATGGGATGCAAGGGATGCGCGGGATGCGCGGGACGGCATCATAGCCATTGGCGACAAAACCAACCCAGTCGGAAGATGTAAATCAGTGAAAAGTGAAAGTAGCTTTTTGCTGCAATGCGATGCTGTACAGCGCTGTATTACGACAGAGAGCTATGCAATGACAGAATGGGAGAGTCCTCATACCCATACACCGGCTGCTGGCGATGTCTTTGGTGACACCAAAAGCCCGCGCAAAGCCCAAGAGAGAAGACCTGACAGAAGAGCCATGATCCGCCTGAACACCGTCGTCCACTACTGGCGCCCTTTGGGCGCGGTCATGAAGCCATGCTACCAACTCCAAGCACCCCTTGCGCTATGTCAGAAACTTGCTTTCCGCACCTAACCCTGCGAGCTACGGGGAGTTTTCAAACTACCAAAGGGAGCTCCAAAGTTCATGCTCGGCTTCAGACGAAGTCGTATCCCATCGTCGATGCGCTCGCTATTCTTGCTCGGGGGTTCTTCCTTTGCTTGATCAGCCCGCTTGTCAGCCTTGACGGTATCATCGCTCCCAT